>OIES01000634.1_pt1 | contig 16021 bp, 18 predicted proteins | sample 1581811 | NCBI WGS metagenome assembly OIES01 (sample SAMN03281021, study PRJEB24777) | human gut metagenome | isolation source: fecal sample PR177 from 1 month old male Malay infant, vaginal delivered... | reverse complement strand
CTTATAATCTTGTCACATAAACTACGGATGTATTTAATTTGAGAAAGAGCATCTTCTGTTTCCTGTGCCAGTCGTGTATCAATCATGTTACTATCGGGTAATGGTGTATAACTTGCCTCGCGCCAGGGGATCCAGGGATTATCTCCCTCATCGTCGAAACGAAATGCCGGAGCATAGTATTCAACCTCCTCTTCAAGTCCAAATGCATATACTTGCGGTTGTTCTTCACCTAAAAGTAATAATGCCTTAAGCATATCTTCCATCGGTAAATCACCGTATCCTGAACGACAAGCCTCATGCCCCCAGCCTTTACCCTCTTTAATAATTTTAGCGTCTTTGATATGTACCTGAGTGATGAGCGGAGACATGACCTCAAGCGCAGAAAGTGGCTGCTCATTAGCATTAATCATATTGCCAAAATCAAACAGGATAGAGAGGTTCTTCATTCCACTATTCTTAACCAGCTTCACCAGTTCATGGCTTTGCAGATCTTCGTGCTGCTCGATGGTAAAACTTAATCCGCAATCATCATACTGCGACAACCACCCTATATCATTGGCAATTTTCAACATGACATCGTTCAGGTATCCCTCATAACGCGGGTAAAAACGTACTGATGTTGCTCCGGTAGCCTTCGCAATACGGATAGCATCTGTCAACGTCTCCTTGTCCGAAGCACTTGTTTCGATATGCACATCCAGATTATATTTCGTAGCCTTCTCTTTAAAATCTTGTAACTGCTGTGCGTTCAGTTTCTGCAATGACTGGGACTCACCATCCTCAACATGTATTTTCACACCCTTTAATTTCTGCTGATGTGCAATATCCAAAAGATCGCCCGGGAGGACTCTCTCATAGCGCATGTTCAGATGGAAGGCATAAGCATGTAGATACAGTGGTATATTTCTCGCGCGTTCAGCAAGAAGTTCATGGTTACATTTTCCCATTATTTTTCTCATTCATCACGAATAACTAGTTCCACAGATTCAAGCCGCCAGTATTCAAAATCGACCTGAACCACTTTTTTATCTCGGGTAGCCCGATGTTTCTCTACTAAAATTCCATAAGTATTAGGTGCAACCCCCAGCTCTTTGCAGGCAATTTCTGGCATATTAACTGGTTTAAAAACCATTTCTTTAATGTTTAAAAGCTGCCCAAACGCATTTTCCCAGACGCTGGCAAAAGACTGATTTCCCAGTTTGTTAATGAACCCTGGCGCAACATCGGCATCAATATAGGATTCATGATAAAATACTTTATGTGAATCGAGGCCGCACCAGCCGGTAATAAGATACCGATCGCCAGAAGACAGAAAAACATCATCAACATGGTGTGGAACCGACTCAACAGCTTCTTTTGTTAAATAATCCCAAAAAGGCTCGCGCCCCTGCGCACGCGCTTCGGCATTGAAGCTTGAAAGTGATTTAGGGTTATAAATAAATCGCTTCGAAGAAATAAACCAGCCACTGCGGTTCTTTCTGAAAATACGTGCATCAATCTCAAGCTCGATAAGCACCTGGCGTAAGGTCATGCGCTTTGCATCCAGCAACTCACATAACTCCCTCTCTGAGGGCAGTTTAGAGCCCGCAGGTAAATTTTTCTCGTTTAACCAGTTTTCAAAGCGCTCTCTGAGCACATCAACATTGTTTTTCTTTTTCATCTTTACCAATCTGGTTTAAACCAATTTGTAGATAAGATATTTGAGTGCAGGGAATACACAAGTTTTTTTTCGATACAAACTTCTTTTTTGTGGACCAGGTATCAGGAATGGCTTTAAAGCACGTCGTAACAGGCAGGGTTTTTATCCGATTTTTCGCTATGTGGGGAGTAAATCGAAGGGAGATTAAATCAGGTGCAGACACCTGATTTAATCGCAAAGACGGGTAACTTTACTTTCCCGACAAACGCCGGGTTTGATCTTCGATCTCGCCGATTACCCGACGTTTTGGCAGCGTTCGCGTCAAGCTCTTGGACAGCCCCGCCGCTGACAGCAAACGATGGTACTGCTCATCATCAAAGGGCATATGCCAGGCTATGGCGGCAGCCTCCTGGACGCTGACATCGCTGACGCGGGAGACCAGTTCCAGCGGCGCATCGGCTGACACTATGCCCGGCGCAACAACGCTGTACAGCCAGCCTGTTTTGCCACAATTTTGCATCAGACTTGCCATATCGCTAATGCCAAAGTGAAAATTGAGCTTAAAGCACGGCGAACGCGGCTGCGTAACCTGAATCAGCGCGTCGCCCCAGCGAAAGATATCGCCGATATAAACATGTTGTTCCGTCAGGCCATCGGTAGAGAGGTTTTCACCAAAAGCCGGGGCAACGAATTGATCAGCCTGGTCCGGAAACTCTCGTGCCCAGTACAGATAATGCTCGTGCGGGTAGTGGCACAGCGCACGATCCGGCCCGCCGTGGATCTTCTTTTCCGCCTGCTCATCGCCTTCCAGCCCCAGCTCCGTCAGCATCAGCTCACCATCAACCTGAATTTTGCCAATCGCGCTGGGACGGCTTCCCGGATAATCCTGAATTTTGCCGCTGAATACGTCTACTGGATATCGCATCTGGTCCCTCTCTCCGATGAATTTGCCCTATTTAACCATAATTATTTAACCTCAGCCGTGCAAAATGAGAGCACGGTTCACACGACGCGCAGACAGGCATGCTATCTATAACAGGTGATTTTGAAACACCATTTCATAATAAGGAGTCAACAACGTGACAAGTCAAACGCAGTTTGCTGGCGTCTGGTGCCCCTCCATTACGCCAATGGACCAGGACGGAAATATCGACCTCAACGGTCTGAAGCAACATCTTCAACGCCTGACTGAAGCAAAAATCGACGTTATTTTGCTGATGGGCAGTATCGGAGAGTTCGCTTCCTTCACCCTTGACGAACGGCTACTGTTGATTCGCGAGGCGCGTGCCATGAGCCCGCTGAAGATGGTGGCTAACGTCTCTTCTACCTGCGTCCACGACGTATTACAGATGGCGCAGGAAGCGCACCGCACCGGTTACGATGCAGTAATGGTCCTGCCACCGTATTACTACGGTCAAACGCCGAAACAGTTATTGAGCTACTTTCGCGAGTTGGGGCAAAAGATTAGCGGGAAATGGTTTGCCTATAACTTCCCGGCACGCACTGGCTGCGATTTAACCCCCGAACTGGTGGCAACACTTGCCTGCGAGTTCCCGAACTTTGCCGGTATTAAAGATACCGTCGACTGCCAGTCGCATACCCGCAGTATGATCCAGGCCACCCGTGCGGTGCGTGATGATTTTGCCGTACTTTCAGGCTATGACGAATATTTCATTCCTAATCTTCTGCCAGGCGGAGCTGGCATTATCTCCGGGTTAAACAACGTTATGCCGGAGCTTTTTGTCAGCTCGCGCGAGGCGTTTAAGGCCGGCGATTTGGCAACTTTGCGCGACATTCAGCAGAAGATTGGCGTGTACATGTCGATTTATGCCATCGGTGAGGATTTTGTTACGACTATCAAAACCGTGGTATCGCGTAAATATGGTTACTGTACTGGCGTGTCGCGTAATGCGGGCGGGGAACTGAGTGAGTATGAATGCCGCACGATTGATGAGGTATTTGGCCGTTAAAAAGCCCCGTCAGCAGCGCTGGCGGGGCTATAGAAATGCGATGTCTTGTTAACTAAGACTTATTTTTTCGCTGCGAAACGGGCAGCCGCTTCGTCCCAGTTCACTACGTTCCAGAACTCTTTGATGTAGTCCGGACGGCGGTTCTGGAATTTCAGGTAGTAAGCGTGTTCCCACACATCCAGGCCCACAATCGGGAAACCAGACGCGCCAGAGATCGCTTCACCCATCAGCGGGGAATCCTGGTTAGCCGTAGAAACGACCGCCAGTTTGTCGCCCTTCAGCACCAGCCACGCCCAACCGGAACCGAAGCGGGTCGCTGCCGCTTTTTCAAATTCTGCTTTGAAGTTATCAACAGAACCGAAATCACGTTCGATAGCCGCTTTCAGATCGCCCTGCAGGGTGGTGCCCTTTTTCAGTCCTTTCCAGAACAGGCTGTGGTTAGCATGACCGCCCGCGTTGTTACGCAGAACGGTTTTCTTGTCCGCAGGAAGTTGATCCAGTTTAGCGATCAGTTCTTCAGCAGACAGGCTGGCGAATTCAGGCAGGCTTTCCAGCGCCGCGTTGGCGTTGTTTACATAAGTCTGATGATGTTTGGTATGGTGAATTTCCATCGTCTGCTTATCGAAGTGCGGTTCCAGCGCATCATAAGCGTACGGCAGGGATGGCAGTGTATAACTCATATTCATCTCCATTATTGTCGAGCGGCCGGGTGTTAACGCCGCGTAAGCAGTTGGTTCATTATAGTTAATTAAATGATATTGAAAATGATTATCAATGCCGTACTTTTGCTAAGGTTATTTCCGTTGCGCCTGTTGTTGATTATGTGAACCCAATCACCCACTTAACGGAGTCATTGCCAGAAAGAGAAGAACTGCGGCAATTGTCGAAAGGTTATACATCTGCGCAATTTTTAAACTCATGACGTCGGAAGGGTAAAACCGACGAAAAAAAACAATGAGGATGACGTGATGAGTAACGCGATTACGATGGGTATCTTTTGGCATTTAATCGGTGCGGCCAGTGCGGCCTGTTTCTATGCGCCGTTCAAACAAGTTAAACAATGGTCATGGGAAACGATGTGGTCGGTTGGCGGGATTGTCTCGTGGCTGATTCTTCCCTGGGCCATCAGCGCCATGCTGCTGCCTGATTTCTGGGCTTATTACCGTTCTTTCAGTCTCTCCACGCTGCTTCCCGTCTTCCTGTTTGGCGCAATGTGGGGCATCGGCAATATTAACTACGGCCTGACCATGCGCTATCTCGGTATGTCGATGGGGATTGGCATTGCCATTGGCATCACGCTGATTGTCGGTACGCTGATGACGCCTATCATCAATGGCAACTTTGATGTGCTGATTCACACCGAAGGTGGGCGCATGACCCTGCTCGGAGTGCTGGTTGCGCTGATTGGCGTCGGGATTGTCACCCGCGCGGGCCAGCTGAAAGAGCGCAAAATGGGCATTAAAGCTGAAGAGTTCAACCTGAAAAAAGGGCTGATGCTGGCAATTATGTGTGGCATTTTCTCCGCAGGGATGTCGTTTGCGATGAATGCCGCGAAGCCGATGCATGAAGCAGCGGCGGCACTCGGTGTAGACCCGTTGTATGTGGCGCTGCCAAGCTACGTGGTCATCATGGGCGGCGGCGCGCTGGTAAACCTGGGATTCTGCTTTATCCGTCTGGCAAAAGTGAAGGATCTGTCGATAAAAGCCGACTTCTCGCTGGCAAAACCGCTGATCATCAGCAACGTGCTGTTGTCCGCACTGGGTGGACTGATGTGGTATTTGCAGTTCTTTTTCTACGCCTGGGGTCACGCCCGCATTCCGGCGCAGTATGACTACATCAGTTGGATGCTGCACATGAGCTTCTACGTCCTGTGCGGCGGCATCGTCGGTCTGGTACTGAAAGAATGGAAGAACGCCGGTCGACGCCCCGTGACTGTACTGAGTCTGGGATGTGTGGTGATCATTATCGCCGCAAACATCGTCGGTCTGGGAATGGCCAGCTAATCGCTCTGGTTACTGAGATGACGCCACTGGCTGGGCGTCATCCCGGTTTCCCGCGTGAACACGACGGAAAAGTAATTACTGTCCTCAAATCCGCACTGCATCGAAATTTCACTGATCATCAGGCGGCTGTGTTGCAGAAGATATTGCGCATGGCAGACACGAACCTGACGCTGATACTGGTTAATGGTCATCCCGGTCTGGCTGCGAAACTGCTGACGCAGTACGCGCTCACTACACCCTTCCCGATCGCAAAATTTGTCTAATGCAAACGGACGCTCCAGGCTGCCTGCCAGTGCGGTGATAAGCTTATCCAGCAACGTTTCGCTGGAGGTTGCCGGTAGCGTATCGGTCGCATAACGATAGCGCTTGAGCATCATCACCAGTTGACCAAAAAGCAATTCCGCCATCTCGTTGGCGAGCGGATCGTGCTGATTACTTTCATGCTCAAGCTGATTTATCACCTGCCGCGCCTGTGCCATTCCTGTGCTGCCCAGCCGCCAGTGCGGTTGCTTTTGCGTTCCGTTAAAACCGGGAATTGCGCTTTCCCAACGCAGATTCAGCGTCAGCCGTTCCGGGCAATAGATGATGTTTTGCAGGACGAGATCGTTGACAGAGGTGTAAGAGTGTTTGTCTTCGGCGCGAATGTAAAAAAGATCGCCACGGGTAATACGATAGGGACGATCGTTAAGCACATGCAAACCGTTACCGCGCCAGACCAGCACCAGTTCACAAAAGTCATGCGAGTGTTCAGCAAACACACTTTGCGGGTAGCGATCGGCGACGGCGACGGCCTGTTTGGCATTCGCAAAGAAGTCGTCTTTCAAAAGCACCAGATGATTCGCCACCCGCGTCTTCCCTGCCGGATGGCGCTTGGCTTATCCGGCCGATAAATTACGTAAACACCCAGGCCGGATAAGACGCCATCGCGTCGCCATCCGGCATCACAGATCGATGATTATTCACATTCTGGCGGCGAAAAACGTTGATAGTCTTCGCGTTACTGAAGCACCGCATCGCGTCCCTGGCGAATGTCACGCGGAGACCAGTCGAATTCGCGGCGAAACAGCGTCGAAAAGTGATTACTGTCGCCAAAACCACAGCGATAAGCAATTTCTGTAACGCTTGCATCACTATGGCGAAGTAAATGACGGGCTTTGATTAACCGCAGTCGGTTCAGATAGCGCTGAGGCGTCAACCCGGTCTGCTGCTTCAGTTGGCGGTGGAGCGTGCGCAGGGAAAGCGAAAACTGATCGGCCAGCGCTTCCCAACTCACCTCCTCTGCAAAATGATCTTCCAGCCAGGCCATCAGTTGATTCAGACGCGCATCGTTATTATCCCCCCCTTCCATCAGGCTGCTTCTGCGTAACAACACCAGCAATTGCATAAACAGAATTTCGCGATTTGCCACCCCGGGAAGATCCATCTCCTCGTCATCCTGTTCCATCTTTGCCACTAACTGGCGCACCTGCTGCAATACGCTCTGATTCACCCGCCAGTGAGAAGGATATAAGCCATTTTGCTCCTGCGGCAGCAACTGATTCAGCCCGGCCAAAAACTGAAATGCATCGGGCGAACGATAGAGCACATTGGTCAGGCAGAGGTTATCCGTATGTTCATACAAATGCCTGTCATGGTCGCGGACAAAACAGACCGTCCCGCCGCTAATGGTATAGGGCTGACCGTTAAACACGTGAATACCCGTGCCATGTTCAACAATGACAATTTCATGAAAATCATGGTGATGCTCGGGAAAAGCAGCCTGAGGAAGCCGGGGTTCAATGGCTACCGGCGTTTTACCTGAGGGAAAGAAATCCACGCTATGCAGTACGGTCATGACGGCTTCCTGATCGAGTGAACATGCCCGAAATAGTAAATAAGGGTTAATTACCGCACCTTAAATTTTCGACACAAAATCGCGCAAACCCGGTCAATTTTTCAAGAAAAGCGGGGAAAGATCGGGAAATGCGGACACCGTCACATCAGGGGAAAACCGGCTTATTCGCAGAAACTGTGAATGCCGTCACGTTCACCTTTGCTTTCTTGCCAACGGCTAATTTTGCCTGTCAGTAACGAGAAGGTGCGCTATTCCGGGGTTTTTTAGACTGGGCGCATTGAAACTCAGAAGGACCTCGCTATGACTTTTCGCCATTGTGTCGCTGTCGATCTCGGCGCCTCCAGCGGACGTGTAATGCTGGCGCGTTACGACAGTGAACATCGTTCCCTGACGCTACGGGAAATTCACCGCTTCGTGAACGGCCTGCAAAAGCAGGACGGTTTCGACACGTGGGACCCCGACAGTCTGGAAGACGCTATCCGCCTGGGGCTGGAAAAAGTGTGCGATGAAGGCATCCGCATTGACAGCATCGGCATTGATACCTGGGGCGTGGACTATGTCCTGATCAATAAGCAAGGCCAGCGCGTCGGGCTTCCGGTTTCTTATCGTGACAGCCGCACTACCGGCGTAATGCAACGCGCGCAGGAACAGCTCGGTAAAAGCAATATTTATCAGCGCAGCGGGATCCAGTTCCTGCCGTTCAACACGCTGTATCAACTGCGTGCGCTGGTTGAACAACAACCGGAACTGGTTGCGCAGGTGGCGCATGCGCTGCTGATGCCTGACTACTTCAGTTACCGTCTGACGGGCGAACTGAACTGGGAATATACCAACGCCACCACCACCCAACTGGTCAATATCAACAGCGACGACTGGGATGAAACCCTGCTGGCGTGGACCGGCGCCAGCAAAACCTGGTTTGGTCGCCCCTCGCATCCGGGAAACGTCATCGGTTACTGGATTTGCCCGCAGAAAAATAAGATCCCGGTGGTGGCCGTAGCCAGCCACGATACCGCCAGTGCGGTTATCGCCTCACCGCTTGCCAATCAACACAGCGCCTATCTCTCGTCAGGCACCTGGTCGTTGATGGGTTTTGAAAGCAGAACGCCGTACACCAACGATGCTGCGCTTGCCGCGAACATCACCAATGAAGGCGGGGCGGAAGGCCGCTATCGCGTACTGAAAAATATTATGGGGCTGTGGCTGTTGCAACGGGTGCTGAAAGAGCGACAAGTTGACGATCTGCCCGCCCTGATTGCCGAAACACAGGCGTTGCCCGCCTGCCGCTTCCTGATCAACCCCAACGACGATCGTTTTATCAACCCGAGCGAAATGAGCGTCGAGATCCAGGCCGCGTGCCGCGAATCAGGCCAGCCGGTGCCCGACAGCAACGCAGAGCTGGCGCGCTGTATTTTCGACAGCCTGGCGCTGCTGTATGCCGACGTTTTGCAGGAGCTGGCGACGCTGCGCGGCGAAACGTTCAGCCAGTTGCACATTGTCGGCGGCGGCAGTCAGAACGCGCTATTGAACCAACTCTGCGCCGATGCCTGTGGAATCCGCGTGATGGCGGGTCCTATTGAGGCCTCCACGCTCGGCAATATCGGTATCCAGTTGATGACGCTGGATGAACTGAACAACGTCGATGACTTCCGTCAGGTGATCGCCGCCAACTACAACCTGACGACGTTTATCCCGAATCCTGACAGTGAAATTGCCCGCTATGTTGCGCAATTTCATTCCAAACGACAGACAAAGGAGCTTTGCGCATGACCACTCAACTGGAACAAGCCTGGGAACTGGCGAAACAACGCTTCGCCGCAGTAGGTATTGATGTCGAGGAGGCCCTGCGCCAGCTCGATCGTCTGCCGGTCTCAATGCACTGCTCGCAGGGCGACGACGTGGCCGGTTTCGAAAACCCGGAAGGATCGCTTACCGGCGGCATTCAGGCTACCGGCAACTACCCGGGCAAAGCGCGCAACGCCCATGAACTGCGCGCCGATCTGGAACAGGCGTTTAGCCTCATCCCCGGCCCAAAACGTCTGAACCTGCACGCCATTTACCTGGAGTCAGACACCCCGGTCGCCCGTGACAAAATCCAGCCGGAGCACTTTAAAAACTGGGTGCAATGGGCGAAAGCCAACCAGTTGGGGCTGGATTTCAACCCCTCCTGCTTCTCACACCCGCTGAGCGCGGAGGGGTTCACGCTGGCACATGCCGACGACAACATCCGCCAGTTCTGGATCGACCACTGCAAAGCCAGCCGCCGCGTGTCCGCTTACTTTGGCGAACAGTTGGGCACACCGTCAGTGATGAATATCTGGATCCCGGATGGCATGAAAGATATCACCGTGGACCGTCTGGCCCCACGCCAGCGCCTGCTGGCGGCACTGGATGAAGTCATCAGCGAAAAACTGGACCCGGCGCACCATATCGACGCCGTGGAAAGCAAACTCTTCGGCATCGGCGCAGAAAGCTACACCGTCGGCTCCAACGAGTTCTACATGGGATATGCCACCAGCCGCCAGACCGCGCTGTGCCTTGATGCGGGCCACTTCCACCCAACAGAAGTGATCTCCGACAAGATCTCCGCCGCCATGCTGTTCGTACCGCGCCTGTTGCTGCACGTCAGCCGCCCGGTGCGTTGGGACAGTGACCACGTGGTACTGCTGGACGATGAAACTCAGGCGATTGCCAGTGAGATCGTGCGCCACAACCTGTTCGACCGTGTTCATATCGGCCTCGACTTCTTCGATGCTTCCATCAACCGCATCGCGGCATGGGTTATCGGCACCCGCAACATGAAAAAAGCGCTGCTGCGCGCCCTGCTGGAACCCACCGAACACCTGCGTCAACTGGAAGCCAGCGGTGATTACACCGCGCGTCTGGCGCTACTGGAAGAGCAGAAATCCCTGCCGTGGCAGGCGGTATGGGAGATGTATTGCCAGCGCCATGACACGCCCGCCGGTAGCCAGTGGCTGGAAAGCGTGCGTGCCTACGAGAAAGATATTCTGAGCAAACGTCGTTAACCGGACGCCATTGGTCTGTAGGCCGGATAAGACGCATCGCGACACCATCCGGCAATAAATAGAAAACAAATGCCGGATGGCGCTGCGCTTATCCGGCCTACATAAGACCCGAGCGATTTCGGGCAACAAAATAGACAGGAACACCGAACATGCAAAATATTCTCAACGCCTGGTTCGTTCAGGGCATGATTAAAGCCACCTCCGACGCCTGGCTGAAAGGGTGGGACGAACGCAACGGCGGCAACCTGACGCTGCGTCTCGATGAAAAAGATATCGCGCCCTTCAGCGCCGATTTCCACCATACGCCGCGCTACATCGCCCTGAGCCAGCCAATGCCGCTGCTGGCGAACACGCCGTTCATCGTGACGGGCTCCGGCAAATTCTTCCGCAACGTACAGCTCGATCCCGCCGCTAACTTAGGCGTGGTAAAAGTGGACAGCGATGGCGCGGGCTACCACATCCTCTGGGGACTGACGGACGACGCCGTGCCCACCTCTGAACTGCCCGCGCACTTCCTCTCTCACTGCGAACGCATCCGGACAACCCACGGTAAAGATCGCGTGATCATGCACTGCCACGCCACCAACCTGATCGCCCTGACCTATGTGCTGGAAAACACGACGGCGCTTTTTACCCGCAAACTGTGGGAAGGCAGTACCGAGTGTCTGGTGGTATTCCCGGATGGCGTGGGCATTCTGCCGTGGATGGTGCCAGGTACCGACGAGATCGGCGAGGCCACCGCGCAGGAAATGCAGAAACATTCGCTGGTGCTGTGGCCATTCCACGGCGTATTCGGCAGCGGCCCGACGCTGGATGAAACGTTTGGACTGATCGATACCGCCGAAAAGTCCGCCGAGGTGTTAGTCAAAGTGCTGTCGATGGGCGGTATGAAGCAAACCATCAGCCGCGAAGAGCTGATCGCGCTGGGTAAACGCTTTGGCGTCACCCCGCTCGCCAGTGCATTAGCGCTGTATTGATGCAATGCCGGCGTTTTGCCGCCGGAAATATCCTCATTTTAAGGAGAGAAACATGAGCTTTATGCTGGCACTTCCCAAAATCAGCCTGCACGGCGCGGGCGCGATTGGCGATATGGTCAATCTCGTTGCGAATAAGCAGTGGGGAAAAGCGCTGATCGTCACCGACGGTCAACTGGTCAAGTTGGGCCTGCTCGACAGCCTGTTTACCGCGCTGGACGCGCATAACTTGTCGTACCATCTGTTTGATGAGGTGTTCCCGAACCCGACCGAAGCGCTGGTGCAAAAAGGCTATACGGCGTATCAGGACGCGAACTGTGATTACCTCATCGCCTTCGGCGGCGGCAGCCCGATCGACACCGCAAAAGCCGTCAAAATCCTCACCGCGAACCCGGCCCCCTCCACCGCCTATTCCGGCGTAGGCAAAGTGAAAAATCCGGGCGTCCCGTTGGTCGCCATTAACACCACCGCCGGTACAGCCGCTGAAATGACCAGTAATGCCGTCATCATTGACGCTGAACGGCAGGTCAAAGAGGTCATTATCGATCCGAATATCATCCCGGACATTGCTGTGGACGATGCCAGCGTGATGCTGGACATCCCGGCCTCCGTGACGGCGGCCACCGGTATGGCTGCACTGACTCACGCGCTTGAAGCCTATGTTTCCGTGGGCGCGCATCCGCTGACCGACGCCAACGCATTAGAGGCGATTCGATTGATCACGCAATGGTTACCGAAGGCGGTCGATGAGGGCCACAACCTGGAAGCGCGCGAGCAGATGGCATTCGGGCAATATCTGGCAGGGATGGCGTTTAACAGCGCGGGGCTGGGTCTGGTTCACGCCCTTGCGCACCAGCCGGGGGCCACGCACAACCTGCCGCATGGCGTCTGCAACGCGATCCTGCTGCCGATTATTGAAAACTTTAACCGTCCAAACGCGGTGGCCCGCTTTGCCCGAATCGCGCAGGCGATGGGCGTTGATACCCGCGGTATGAGCGATGACGCCGCAAGCCAGGAAGCGATTAAGGCCATCCGCGCGCTGAGTCAACGTGTCGGGATCCCGGTGGGTTTCAGTAAGCTCGGCGTCACCAAAGACGACATCGAAGGCTGGCTGGATAAAGCGCTGGCCGATCCGTGCGCGCCATGCAACCCACGTACTGCCAGCCGTGACGACGTGCGCGCGTTATACCTGGAGGCGTTATGATCCGCAAAGCGTTTGTAATGCAGGTGAATGCCGACGCGCACGACGAGTATCAGCGTCGTCACACCCCCATCTGGCCGGAGCTGGAAGCGGTGCTGAAAGCGCACGGCGCACACCATTACGCGATTTATCTCGATAAGGCGCGTAACCTGCTCTTCGCCACTGTCGAGATTGAATCCGAGGAGCGCTGGAATGCCGTTGCCAACACCGAGGTTTGCCAGCGCTGGTGGAAATATATGCGTGACGTCATGCCTGCCAATCCGGATAACAGCCCGGTAAGCGCAGAGCTAAAAGAAGTGTTTTATCTGCAGTAAGTCGTGTGCCCGGTGGCGCAAGCTTACCGGGCCTACGGTTTTTTTGTAGGCCGGATACGCGATAGCGCCACCCGGCAATGTCAATTTTGCTCAGAAACCAAAATCGCCTGGGTGTCAGGCTCCAGCGCTTTAAAGATATGCGCCCGATCGGCGGGGTAACAAATGTAGTCACCCTCCCCTAATTCTTCCGGCGCTTCCGTCAATCCCACCATCGCCTTGCCCTGCGTCACAATAATGTGTTCAACCGATCCCGGCGGATGCGGCTGTGAAATACGATCTGCACCTGGCTGCGTCATCAGCAGATAGATATCACGCCGGGCGCCGGGCGGGCAGGCCGCCAGTAAAATAGCCTGATAATGGGCCAGCTCGGCCACGACTTTTGTCCCTTCGCCACGGCGAATCACCTGCGTTTTTTGCTCCTGCGGTTCCAGCAGGCGCGCAAAGGGAATATCCAACGCCACGCACAGCGACCAGAGCGTTTCCAGGCTAGGATTACCGTTTCCCGCTTCCAGTTGGGAGAGCGTGGACTTGGCGATCCCTGCCCGTCGGGCAATTTCAGCCAGCGACAAACCTGTACGCTGACGTTCACGCACCAGACTTTTCGCGATCATACTGATGGGCTGGGTCATTAACGACTCCGTGTTTTTTATATCGAACGAATTGTTCGACTTGTAAAGTTAACTGGTCCCGTTCATTATAATGGAAATTCGTTCGATATGGCTAAAGTATGAAACACGTCTTCTCCTGTCTGAAAGCTGACACGATAAAAGCGATTTTTCTCGTCTGCCTGGCGGTGGGCGTGGTGGGAATGTCTTATGGTTCACTGGCGATGGCGTATGGCTTCCCGGTCTGGGTGCCGTTTGTCCTCTCCATTTTTGTGCTGGCGGGCGCGTCCGAATTTATGTTCATTGGCATTATCGCCAGCGGTGGAAATCCCTTAGCCGCCGCAGCAGCCGGTTTGCTGGTGAATGCCCGCCATATTCCTTTCGGCGTAACGGTACGTGATCTGGTGGGAACCCGTGCAGCCAGCCTTCTCGGCTGTCACATTATGAACGACGAAAGCGTGGTGTTTGGTTTATCACAAAAAACGCCAGAACAGCGCAAAGCCGCGTACTGGCTGTGCGGCCTGGGCGTTGCCATTCTGTGGCCGCTGGGCACGTTGCTGGGAACCGTGGTGGGGCAACGGTTGCCTGCGCCGGAAACCATCGGCCTGGATGCTGTGTTTCCGGCAATCTTACTGGCGCTCGTCGTCCCGGCATTTAAAAACCGCACCACGCTGATCCGCAGTCTGAGCGGTGCCGCCGTGTCGCTCGCCGCCGTTCCCTTTGCACCGGTGGGTCTGCCGGTTCTGCTCTCCCTGCTGGGTTTACTGACGAGGAAAAAATAATGGGCAACATGACGCTGTTCATTGTCGGGATTGCCATTTTATCGGCAGGAACCTATTTGATGCGCCTCGGTGGCGCAAAGCTGGGTAATCGTCTGGCGCTTTCTGAACGCTCGCAGGCGCTGCTATCCGACGCCGCTACAATACTGCTGTTTTCTGTCGCGCTGGCAACCACCTTCTATGAAGGCGAACATTTTGCTGGTATGGCACGCGTCCTCGGCGTGGCGTTCGCCGTGTTCCTCGCCTGGCGTAAAATGCCGCTGATCGTGGTGATTATTGCAGCGGCGGTAGTCACGGCACTGTTACGGCTGGCGGGGATGGCGTAATTACAGGCCGGATACGCGATCCGGCAATGTGTGTTAATCGAACTGCGCCTCAATCCACTGCGTTAGCTTTTCGGGTTCCGGCAATCGCTGTTGGTCGACGGTAAATACCGGCCCCAGCCGCATCGGCCCGGCGCGTTCTGCCAGGCGCGCCAGTTCAGGCAAATACTCTTCCCCAGGATGGCCCGGTTTACGCGCCTGTAAGCGGGTGGCGTAGCGCGTCACCGCAAGCTCAGGCGTGATGTGGTTCCACACCTCAACCACCTTCTCAACGCCCGCCTGCTGCAAGAGTTGCTGTAACGTCTCCCGCGGCTGAAAGCCAAACCAGGCATCAACCAGCCAGACAATGCTTGCCGGGGCGTGACCGACAATCGACCAGATAACCTCATAGGCCGCACAGCCTAACTGGCGATTGAAGGGCCGGTCGATATCGGTAAATCTCGCCATAAAGGGTTCTTTGATACCGTCAATCGTCAGTTGCGGCAGGCTGAATATTTCTGATAGCTGACGGGTAATTGTGCTTTTACCGGACGCCGGGATGCCGTTAATTAAGATGACCGTTTTGCAGTCCGCCTCCAGGTGTCGTTTCATAGCAGATCAACCACCTCTTCTCTGGAACTCGCCGCCCGCAATTTCGCCATACGTTCATCATTGTCCAGCAGGGCGATAATGGCGCGAATGCCCTCTTCAATATGCGCATTACTGTCCTGCGCGCCAAACATAATGACAATGTCAGCGGCCTCACTGTCAGCAAACTGAATCGGCTTATTGAGCAACACCAGGCTAAAGCAGTTGCGCTTCACACCACATTCTGGCCGGGCATGAGGAATCGCAACGCCTTCATCAAACACATAATATGCGCCGTGACTGAGGGTATTATCGATAACCGCCTGACCATATTCTGCTGAAATATACCCTCTTTCTATCAGTGGGCTGGCCGCGAGTTGAATCACCTTCCGCCAGTCAGTTTCTGCTATGCCAACCTGAATCGCATCGGCCTCAATCAGTAATTCTTTTATCGTCATGACAACTCCCTAAGAGCAAGATAGATCAGGCTCTAAATATTGCGGCGAATAACATTGCGTAATTCATCTATACGGACAAAAAGCGGATCAATTTCTTGCCGGTGCGTTTTACTTTTTGCGTAAACAGACAACGCCCGGTTATATATCAACATTAATTCTTTTTGTATTTCGCCATTGCCAGGATTGCCCTGAAGTTCATCCTCCAGCCTGGCCATTTCTTTTTCCAGGGCGAGAGATTGTTCATCATAATCTTCTGGCGGGTGTTTTTCTTTTTTCCATAGTGATTTCAAAGATTCAAACATAGTGATCTCCCACCCTGATGGATGAC
>OIES01000630.1_pt1 | contig 16135 bp, 13 predicted proteins | sample 1581811 | NCBI WGS metagenome assembly OIES01 (sample SAMN03281021, study PRJEB24777) | human gut metagenome | isolation source: fecal sample PR177 from 1 month old male Malay infant, vaginal delivered... | reverse complement strand
GACGATGCGGTTGTTATCAAGTCCCACCCCTCCAAATTGGCGGCCGAAAACCTTCCCGGGGTCGGTATTTTTGGGGATTTTACGCAGCATAAACATCATAAAGCCGCCGATGGTCTCGTAGTTGCCGGACTGCGGGAACTCGTCGATATCCAGCACGCGCATCACATCTTCAATTGGCGTGCCGCCATCAATCAGCCATGAATTATCGTCACGCTGAACAATCTGCTCTTCCAGCCCCTGGCCTACCAGGTCGCCCATCAGCGTGGTCATGACGTCGTTGAGGGTGATAATACCCACCACCAGCGCGTATTCGTTCATGATCACCGCGAAGTCTTCCCCGGCGGTTTTGAAACTTTCCAGCGCTTCTGAGAGCGTCAGGGTGTCCGGCACAATCAGGGTATTGCGGATTTGCACGCCGCTGTTCAGCGCCAGGCTCTGGTTCGCCAGCACGCGGTTCAGCAGGTCTTTGGAGTCGACGTAACCGATGATGTGGTCAATATCTTCATTACAGACCAGGAACTTGGAGTGCGGATGCTGCGCCACTTTGTTCTTCAGGCTCTGCTCATCTTCATGTAAATCGAACCAGATAATGCTTTCACGGCCCGTCATGGAAGAGGGCACGGTACGGGATTCCAGTTCGAATACGTTCTCAATCAGCTCGTGTTCCTGCTTACGCAGTACCCCGGCCAGGGCACCGGCTTCCACGACCGCATAAATGTCGTCAGAGGTGATGTCATCTTTACGCACCATCGGCAGCTTAAAGATGCGGAAAATGACGTTTGCCAGGCCGTTGAAGAACCACACCAGCGGGCGGAACACAAACAGGCAGAAGCGCATCGGGTTGATGATACGCAAAGCCACGGCTTCTGGCGCAATCATACCGATGCGTTTCGGGGTCAGGTCGGCGAAGAGGATGAACAGCCCGGTCACCAGCGAGAAGGAGAGGATAAAGCTCAGCTGTTCGGCCAGTTCGGCGGACATGTACTGCGCAAAGAGGCTATAAAACGCCGGGGAAAATGCCGCATCGCCCACGATACCGCCCAGGATAGCCACCGCGTTCAGACCAATTTGCACCACGGTAAAGAACGTACCGGGGTTTTCCTGCATTTTGAGAATGCGAGAGGCGTTGATGTTGCCCTCGTCGGCGAGCAGCTTCAGTTTGATTTTACGGGACGCGGCCAGCGAGATCTCGGATATCGAGAAAAATGCACTGACGGCAATCAGACAAAGTATTACTAAAATACTGTTTAACATAGTTTATCCGGCTTCTCGCCAGATCCTCAGAAGGGGAGTTGATACCATTTGTGTGGAAACACATTGAACATCAGCTCGTAGCGTTGAGCCGATTATTTCAGCGGCTAGTATAGCGTAAAGAGATGTAAATCTGCCAGAGGTCACATTTTTACATAAAACAGACCGGACAGCGGGTGCTGCCCGGTACGGGCGACGATCTAACGGCTGATAATCAGGCCAGCTGTGGCGGCAGGCAGACGCCGATACCTCCGATTCCGCAGTAGCCGTACGGGTTTTTATGCAGATACTGCTGGTGATCGTCCTCGGCGTAGTAGAACGGTTTCGCGGTGGTGATTTCCGTCGTCACCTCGCGCGTATCGCCCGCTTCACGCATGGCCTGCTGGAAACGCTCAAGGCTGGCGCGCGCGGCGGCATCCTGCTCAGGGGTGAGAGGATAGATAGCCGAGCGGTACTGCGTGCCGTGGTCGTTGCCCTGACGCATGCCCTGCGCCGGGTCGTGGTTTTCCCAGAAGACCTGCAGGAGCTGTTCGTAGCTGATTACCGTCGGGTCGTACACTACGCGTACCGCTTCCGCATGGCCGGTTTCGCCGGAGCAGACTTCGCGGTAGGTTGGATTCGGCGTGTAACCGCCCGTGTAGCCGGCTGCCGTGCTGTAAACGCCAGGCAGCTGCCAGAAGAGGCGCTCAACGCCCCAGAAGCAGCCCATAGCGAACAGGGCGATTTCCATGCCATCAGGAACGTTAGTCATGGAATGGCCATTGACGGCGTGTAAAGTCGCCACAGGCATAGGGGTGTTGCGTCCCGGTAATGCATCAGCTTGTGAAACCAGATGCTTTTTGTCGAATAAACTCACGGTGGGGCCTCCCGGGGTGCGATGTTTCGGTTAAGGTTGTCACGGCGCGTTTAATTGAACACAATAAATGCGCTGAATGAGTCTAGATTTAATCATAAGAAATATTTGGGTGTTACACCCATTTTCAACCCGAGATTCGGGTTTTTGGCCAACAGGCCGTATTTTGCCGCGGAGCGGCACTTCATTTGCTTCCAGGGTGGAAACAGGGATATTCAGGAGAAAACGTGACAAAAATCCGCCAGTTATGTTTAGTCAGTCTGTTGCTGACAAGCGGGATTGCCAGCGCGGCGAATGTCCGTTTGCAGGTTGAGGGGTTATCCGGGGCGCTACAAAAAAACGTGCGTGCGCAGCTATCGACCATCCAGAGTGATGAGGTGACGCCGGACCGGCGTTTCCGCGCGCGCGTCGATGATGCCATCCGTGAAGGACTAAAAGCGCTAGGGTATTACGAACCCACCATTGATTTCGATCTCCGCCCGCCCCCAAAGAAGGGGCGCCAGGTGCTTATTGCCCGCGTTTCGCCGGGCGAGCCGGTGCTGATTGGCGGCACCAACGTCATCCTGCGCGGCGGGGCGCGTACCGACCGGGATTACCTGGACCTGCTCAGCACGCGGCCGAAAATCGGCACCGTGCTCAACCACGGTGACTACGACCACTTCAAAAAAGAGCTGACCAGCGTTTCCCTGCGTAAGGGCTACTTTGACAGCCAGTTCAATAAAAGCCAGCTGGGCATTGCGCTGGCGCGACGTCAGGCCTTCTGGGATATCGACTACGATAGCGGAGAACGCTACCGCTTTGGCGACGTGACGTTCGAAGGGTCGCAAATTCGTGAAGAGTACCTGCAAAACCTCGTGCCCTTTAAAAAAGGGGATTACTACCAGTCGAGCGACCTGGGTGAGCTGAACCGACGGCTCTCAGCCACCGGCTGGTTTAACTCCGTGGTTGTCGCCCCTGAATTTGATAAGTCTCGCAAAACCAAGGTGTTGCCGCTGCACGGCGTTGTTTCGCCGCGCACCGAGAACACCATTGAAACCGGTGTGGGCTATTCGACGGACGTTGGCCCGCGCGTGAAGGCCACCTGGAAAAAGCCGTGGATGAACTCCTACGGCCATAGCCTGACCACCAGCGCCAGCATTTCCGCCCCGGAACAGCAGCTCGATTTCAGCTATAAAATGCCGCTGCTGAAAAATCCGCTTGAGCAATATTACCTGGTTCAGGGGGGCTTTAAGCGCACCGACCTGAACGATACCGAGTCCGATTCCACCACGCTTGCCGTGTCGCGTTACTGGGATCTCTCCAGCGGCTGGCAGCGCGCCATCAACCTGCGCTGGAGCCTGGATCACTTTACCCAGGCCAACGTCACCAACACCACCATGCTGCTCTATCCTGGGGTGATGATCAGCCGCACCCGCTCGCGCGGCGGCCTGATGCCGACCTGGGGCGATTCCCAGCGTTATTCTATCGATTACTCCAACACCATGTGGGGTTCCGACGTAGATTTCTCGGTGATTCAGGCGCAGAACGTCTGGATCCGCACGCTGTATGACAAACACCGCTTTGTGGTGCGCGGCAACCTCGGCTGGATTGAAACCGGCGACTTCGACAAGGTCCCGCCGGACCTGCGCTTCTTCGCCGGGGGCGATCGCAGCATCCGCGGCTATAAATACAAATCCATCGCGCCTAAGGACGATGACGGCAAGCTGATCGGTGCCTCTAAGCTGGCTACCGGCTCGCTGGAGTACCAGTACAACGTCAGCGGAAAATGGTGGGGCGCCATGTTCGTCGACGGCGGCGAAGCGGTGAGCGATATCCGCCGCAGCGATTTTAAAACCGGCGCGGGCGTCGGCGTACGCTGGCAGTCACCCGTCGGGCCCATCAAGCTCGATTTCGCCGTGCCGGTGGGCGACAAAGATGAACACGGATTACAGTTTTACATCGGTCTGGGGCCTGAATTATGAGTTTATGGAAGAAAATAAGCCTCGGAGTGCTGATCTTTATCGTGCTGCTGCTCGGGACGGTGGCGTTTCTGGTAGGAACGACGACCGGGCTGCATCTGCTGTTTAACGCCGCGAACCGCTGGGTACCGGGGCTGGAAATTGGCCAGGTGACGGGCGGCTGGCGCGACCTGCGCCTGAAGAACATCCGCTATGAGCAGCCGGGCGTGGCGGTTAACGCCGGGGAGTTTCACCTGGCGGTGAAGCTGGGCTGTTTGCGGGACAGTAAGCTCTGCGTCAACGATCTGTCGCTAAAAGATGTCAACGTGGCGATAGACTCGAAGAAAATGCCGAAGTCTGCGCCGGTTGAAGAAGAGGACAGCGGCCCGCTGAATCTCTCCACGCCGTACCCTATCGCGCTTTATCGGGTCGCGCTCGATAACGTCAATATCAAAATCGACGATACCACCGTGTCCGTGATGGATTTCACCTCCGGCCTGCGCTGGCAGGAGAAAAACCTCACCCTGACGCCAACGTCCCTGCAGGGCTTATTGATCGCGCTGCCGAAAGTGGCCGACGTGGCGCAGGAAGAGATCGTCGAGCCGAAGATCCAGAACCCGCAGCCGGAAGAGAAGCCGCTGGGCGAAACGCTGAAAGACCTCTTCTCGAAGCCTGTCCTGCCGGAAATGACCGACGTTCATCTGCCGCTGAACCTTAACATTGAGGAATTTAAAGGCGAACAGCTGCGCCTGACCGGCGATACCGACCTGACGGTCTATAACATGCTGCTGAAGGTCAGCAGTATTGACGGCAACATGAAGCTCGACGCGCTGGATATCGACACCAACCAGGGCTCGGTGAATGCGTCAGGTAATGCCCTGCTGCGCGACAACTGGCCGGTGGATATCACGCTGAATAGCACCCTGAACATCGACCCGCTCAAAGGCGAGAAGGTGAAGGTCAAAGTAGGCGGGGCGCTGCGCGAGAAGCTGGATGTCGGGGTCAATCTCTCCGGCCCGGTGGACATGGTCCTGCGTGCGCAAACCCAGCTGGCGGAGGCCGGGCTGCCGCTCAATCTTGAGGTGGTCAGCAAGCAGCTTTACTGGCCATTCACCGGCGAAAAACAGTACCAGGCCGATGACCTGAAGCTGAAGCTGAGCGGCAAGATGACCGACTATACGCTCTCGTTCCGCACCGCAGTGAAGGGGCAGGGCGTGCCGCCCGCGAACATCACCCTGGATGCGAAGGGCAATGAACAGCAGGTTAACCTCGACAAGCTGACCGTCGCGGCGCTGGAAGGCAAAACCGAGTTGACCGCGCTGCTCGACTGGCAGCAGGCGATCAGCTGGCGCGGCGAGCTGAAGCTGACGGGCATTAACACCGCCAAAGAGGTCCCGGACTGGCCGTCGAAGCTGGATGGCCTGATCAAAACGCGCGGCAGCCTGTACGGCGGCACGTGGCAGATGGACGTGCCGGAGATCAAGCTCACCGGGAACGTGAAGCAGAACAAGGTAAACGTTGAAGGCTCGGTGAAAGGCAACAGCTACCTGCAGTGGATTATCCCGGGTCTGCACGTGGCGCTGGGCCGCAACACGGCGGATATCAAAGGTGAGCTGGGGGTGAAAGATCTCAATCTGGACGCCACCATCGACGCGCCGAATCTGGATAACGCCCTGCCGGGCCTGGGCGGTACGGCGAAGGGGCTCCTGAAGGTGCGCGGCACGGTAGACGCGCCGCAGCTGCGGGCGGACATTACCGCCAATAACCTGCGCTGGCAGGCGCTGAGCGTTGCCCGCGTTCGAGTGGAAGGGGATGTGAAATCCACTGACCAGATCGGCGGAAACCTGAACCTGCGCGTGGAGCGCATTTCTCAGCCGGACGTCAACATTAACCTGGTGACCATGGACGCCAAAGGGAACGAGAAGCAGCACGATCTCCAGCTGCGCGTGCAGGGCGAGCCGGTCTCCGGCCAGCTTCACCTGACCGGCAGCTTTGACCGCAAAGAGGAGCGCTGGAAAGGGACGCTGGATAACACCCGTTTCAATACGCCGGTCGGGCCGCTGGCGCTGTCGCGCGCCATCGCGCTGGACTACCGCAACGCCGAGCAGAAGATCAGCATTGGGCCACACTGCTGGACCAACCCGAATGCGGAACTGTGCGTGCCGCAGACCATCGACGCGGGCGCGGAAGGACGCGCGCAGATCAACCTCAACCGCTTCGATCTGGCGATGCTGAAACCGTTTATGCCGGATACTACCCAGGCCAGCGGCGTCTTCAGCGGAAAAGCCGATGTCGCCTGGGACACCACCAAAGAGGGGCTGCCGCAGGGTAGCGTCACGCTGTCCGGGCGTAACGTGAAGGTGACGCAGGAGGTGAATGACGCGCCGCTGCCGGTGGCCTTCGACACCCTGAACCTGAGCGCGGACCTGCATAACAACCGTGCGGAGCTGGGCTGGCTGATTCGTCTCACCAATAACGGTCAGTTTGACGGCAAGGTTCAAATTACCGACCCACAGGGACGGCGAAATCTGGGCGGCAACGTCACTATCCGCAACTTCAACCTGGCGATGGTGAACCCGATTTTCGCGCGCGGGGAAAAAGCCGAGGGCATGGTGAACGCCAACCTGCGCCTGGCGGGCAATGCGCAAAGCCCTCAGCTGTTCGGCCAGCTGCGCCTCAGCGGCGTGGATATTGACGGCAACTTTATGCCGTTTGACATGCAGCCGAGCCAGATCGCGATGAACTTCAACGGCATGAGCTCGACGCTGAGCGGATCGGTACTGACGCAGCAGGGGCAAATCAATCTGAGCGGCGACGCGGACTGGAGCCAGCTCGACAACTGGCGCGCCCGTATTGCCGCGAAGGGCAGTAAGGTGCGCATCACCGTACCGCCGATGGTGCGACTGGACGTCTCGCCTGATGTGGTCTTTGAAGCCACGCCAAGCCTCTTCACGCTTGACGGTCGCGTTGACGTGCCGTGGGCGCGCATCGTGGTTCACGACGTGCCGGAAAGTGCGGTCGGCGTCTCAAGTGATGAAGTTATGCTCAATGAAAATCTGAAACCGGTCGAACAGAAGAGCGCGGGCATACCGATTAATAGTAACCTTATCGTGCACGTGGGGAATAACGTGCGGTTGGATGCGTTTGGGCTGAAGGCGAGGCTTACGGGCGACCTGAAGGTGGCGCAGGATAAACAAGGGCTTGGCCTGAACGGGCAGATCAATATCCCTGAAGGGCGATTCCACGCCTATGGTCAGGATCTGATTGTCCGTAAAGGCGAGCTGCTGTTCTCCGGTCCACCGGATCAACCGCTGCTGAACATCGAAGCGATTCGTAACCCGGAAGCGACGGAAAACGACGTCATTGCCGGGGTACGCGTCACCGGTTCCGCCGACGAACCGAAGGCGGAGATCTTCTCTGACCCGGCGATGTCCCAGCAGGAAGCCCTCTCTTACCTGCTGCGTGGTCAAGGTCTCGACAGCGGTCAAAGCGACAGCGCGGCGATGACTTCGATGTTAGTGGGGCTGGGGGTTGCACAAAGTGGGCAGGTTGTGGGTAAAATCGGCGAGACGTTCGGCGTAAGCAATCTGGCGCTGGACACCCAGGGCGTGGGTGACTCCTCGCAGGTGGTGGTCAGCGGCTATGTACTGCCGGGTCTGCAGGTAAAATATGGTGTGGGGATCTTTGACTCACTGGCAACACTCACGTTACGCTATCGCCTGATGCCTAAGCTATATCTGGAAGCAGTGTCCGGCGTAGACCAGGCACTTGATCTGCTCTATCAGTTTGAGTTTTAGCAATGCGAATATTTGTCTACGGCAGTTTACGAACCAGGCAAGGCAACAGTCACTGGATGACCAATGCCCAGCTACTGGGGAATTACAATATCGAGAACTACCAGTTGTACAGCCTGGGCCACTATCCAGGCGCGGTTCCGGGCGAAGGAACAGTACAGGGTGAAGTTTATCGTATTGATAACGCGACGCTTGCCGAACTTGATGCCTTGCGCACCAGGGGCGGTGAATACGCACGCCAGTTGATCCAGACGCCGTACGGAAGCGCGTGGATGTATGTCTACCAGCGTCCAGTCGACGGGTTAACGCGGATCGTAAGCGGTAACTGGTTAGACAGAGACCAGTACTGAAAAACGACAACGCCACCGTAAGGTGGCGTTGTTTTTTTTATTCCTTCAACTCTCTTCTGTATCCCGGCGTCGGGTTAAAAACAGAGGAACGAACAGCATGATGTACGGCGCAATAAGCCATAAAAAACACAAGGCGCGTGAACGGCCATAGTAGTTTATGCACCGCGTATTGCTTGAAATGACGGGCAGGAAACACAGTAAAAACAGCAGAATCACATAATCGCTTCGATAAGGGATCCATAAGTAAAACAAAAACCAGGCAAGCTGGAATGTCATGATGCAGAGATACTGCCATTTACTGTCTTTACCGTAACAGTCAAACGCCTTTATGTAGCCCATCTTTATGCTTTGAAGAAAGAAACTTAGCATGTATAACGCTCACGATCGCGACGGTCAGGAGTGTGCTCATCAGCAACGCCCCTAAAAAATAGCTGTGGGTGATATCAGTAGCACCCGAGCCTAAAGTATGCAATTTACTATAACCTCTATCTACTGCAACAAAAAGTGTATATAGCCCTATGTTAATAAAGAATTGCAGAAGACAAGAAAACAAGATATTTCTTGGAATTGTTTTTAATAGAGTGAGTAACGCATAAATAATGCTTGATGATAGCGCGAAGTAAAGTCCGTTAAGTAAACCAGATAGTAATGCGCTATTTATTTGACTGAATATTAAATGATCGCTTCCATAGTACCATGACAGATATTCAACATAAGTACTTCTGCCAAAGACAAAGGAGGCAATAATAAGGACGAATAGGCTCATGACATGGCTTTTCTTACTCATAATTTTGCTCCCTTAGATAGCAGCTCCTTCATCGTTTTACTGGCTTCTAGCTGATCTTTGATTATGGCAAGGTCACGAGTATTGTGATTATATTTTGCAATAGCGGTTGGCGTACCCTTACCACCATTGTCCATAAAGAAGACTATATCCTTACGACCATAAAGAAGGACTTGTGGGATGGGATCACGCCCATAACTCACCGCCTGTGGAAGGGAGTGGATAGACTCTGTCGTGAGGAAGCGAGGAATATTTTCATGCTCAATATTACCTAAAGGCGTGGTGGCAACAAGGGAGCCGATAAAATCGGTCGTATACACTAACGCATCTGTATCCTTGGTCGTTACTTTTGAACCTGTAATATATTTTATCTGTTGCCAAAGGGTAATATCTTTAGGGGTAACCTTAACACCATCCATAAACATATCCTGCTTGCGTTTTAGCTGAATGACAGTACGGTGTACCTGTGTCAAAGAGGGGCTGATTTCCCCAATAGAAGGCATAAAACCATCGCGGGAATACAACCGTTCAATGATAAAATAAATTCCAGTTGGGCGGGCAACATCAATGTTAATGGATGACATATGAATCCTGTAATGAATGGGGATTAATGATCATCATGACAGTATGTTGTGAACAGCCAGGCTATTCAACCACTCCCACTATAAATGATAGGGTGTCTTTTTTGGTTTTAATGTCAAAAACATAAGGAATGGGATTATTCTTAAAAATTCAGTTTGTACTACTTTAAACCAGGGAAATAAAAAAGCCCCGACTCGCGGGGCCTTCATTAACAGCAGTAAGAATTACTTCTTAGCAGCGCGTTCGAAAGAGGCGATGATTTCCGCTTTCGCTGCTTCTGCGTTGTCCCAGCCGTCAACTTTAACCCACTTGCCTTTTTCGAGGTCTTTGTAGTGCTCGAAGAAGTGAGTGATCTGCGCTTTCAGCAGCTCTGGCAGGTCGTTCACATCTTTGATGTGATCGTATTCTTTGCTCAGCTTGGTGTGCGGTACCGCAACCAGCTTCGCATCTTCACCGGATTCGTCGGTCATTTTCAGCACGCCAACGGGACGGCAGCGAATCACTGCGCCTGGCTGTAGTGGGTATGGCGTTGGGACCAGCACGTCAACCGGGTCACCGTCCAGAGACAGGGTGTGGTTGATGTAACCGTAGTTGCACGGATAGAACATCGCGGTAGACATGAAGCGGTCTACGAACAGGGCGCCGCTCTCTTTGTCCACTTCGTATTTGATCGGATCTGCGTTAGCCGGGATTTCGATAACTACGTAGATGTCTTCTGGCAGTTCTTTACCCGCTGGGACGTTGAGTAAGCTCATGTCGGTGTCCTTTAAAATGGATGGTAAACAAGTGGCAGGTATTATAGCCAACTCGCGCTGAATGTCTCCGCCTGTTTTCGCCTTCTCTCCACGTTCTTCCCACTTTTCAGACCGATTCCATGACAGAAAAATCCATAAACTCAGCCGCATTTTTCATGGAGAAATGAAAGCGATTACAAACTTGTGATTAACGTTTTATTCACTTTTCTGAAGTGTGATGTAACGCAATTCGTTACATATTTCATGGGCTATAGTCATTCCGCAGAACATCTTTTAACCAACAATAACTCACCCTACGAGGACGTTCATATGTGGAAGCGCTTACTCCTTGTCACAGCAGTTTCGGCAGCCATGTCGTCTATGGCGATGGCCGCTCCCTTAACCGTAGGTTTTTCGCAGGTCGGCTCTGAATCTGGCTGGCGAGCGGCAGAAACCAACGTGGCGAAAAGCGAAGCTCAGAAACGCGGCATTACCCTGAAAATCGCCGATGGTCAGCAAAAACAAGAGAATCAGATCAAAGCCGTGCGCTCCTTTATCGCCCAAGGCGTGGATGCCATCTTTATTGCACCCGTCGTGGCGACCGGCTGGGAACCCGTCCTGAAGGAAGCGAAAGACGCTGAAATCCCGGTCTTCCTGCTCGATCGTTCCATCGACGTCAAAGACAAATCTCTCTATATGACCACCGTGACGGCCAACAACGTGCTGGAAGGGCAGCTAATCGGCGACTGGCTGATAAAACAGGTCGACGGCAAGCCGTGTAACGTTGTTGAACTGCAGGGCACCGTCGGGGCGAGCGTGGCCATCGACCGTAAAAAAGGCTTTGCTGAAGCCATCGCGAAAGCGCCAAACATCAAGATTATCCGCTCTCAGTCCGGCGACTTTACCCGCAGCAAAGGTAAAGAGGTGATGGAGAGCTTCATTAAGGCTGAAAACAACGGCAAGAACATCTGCATGGTTTACGCCCACAACGATGACATGGCGATCGGTGCGATTCAGGCGATTAAAGAAGCGGGCCTGAAGCCGGGCAAAGATATCCTCACCGGCTCTATCGACGGCGTGCCTGATATCTACAAAGCGATGATCGACGGCGAAGCCAACGCCAGCGTGGAGCTGACGCCAAACATGGCCGGCCCGGCATTCGACGCGCTGGAGAAATTCAAGAAAGACGGCACGATGCCGGAGAAAGTGACGGTCACCAAATCCACGCTCTACCTGCCTGACACGGCGAAAGAAGAGTTAGAGAAGAAGAAAAATATGGGCTACTAAGCCTGTCTGAACATGCCGGGTGACGCTGCGCTTACCCGGCCTACGATACGCTCTTTTGTAGGCCGGATAAGCGTAGCGCCATCCGGCTTGATGCAGGGGGAAACCATGACCACTGAACAACACCAGGAAATCCTCCGCACAGAGGGCTTGAGTAAATTCTTCCCCGGCGTAAAGGCGCTGGATAACGTTGATTTCAGCCTGCGGCGCGGGGAGATCATGGCGCTGCTGGGGGAAAACGGCGCGGGAAAATCGACGCTGATTAAATCTCTGACCGGCGTTTATCATGCCGACCGCGGCACCATCTGGCTGGAAGGCAACGCCATTTCGCCCAAAAACACCGCCCATGCCCAGCAGTTGGGGATCGGGACGGTATACCAGGAAGTGAACCTGCTGCCGAATATGTCGGTGGCGGATAACCTGTTTATTGGCCGTGAGCCACGACGCTTTGGGCTGCTGCGCCGTAAAGAGATGGAGGCGCGGGCGACAAAGCTGATGGAATCCTACGGCTTCTCCCTCGACGTCCGCGAGCCGCTGAACCGCTTTTCCGTGGCGATGCAGCAGATCGTCGCCATTTGCCGCGCGATCGATCTCTCGGCAAAGGTGCTGATCCTCGACGAACCCACCGCCAGCCTCGATACCCAGGAGGTGGAAATGCTCTTTACCCTGATGCGCCAGCTGCGCGATCAGGGCGTCAGCCTGATCTTCGTTACCCACTTCCTCGATCAGGTGTATGAGGTGAGCGATCGCATTACGGTGCTGCGCAACGGCAGCTTTGTCGGCTGCCGCGAAACCCGCGAGCTGCCGCAGATCGAGCTGGTCAAAATGATGCTGGGCCGCGAGCTGGAGACCAACGCCCTTCAGCGCGCGGGCCGCACGCTGCTGAGCGAGAAGCCGGTCGCCGCGTTCAGCGATTACGGCAAAAAAGGGGTCATCTCGCCATTTAACCTTGAGGTGCGGCCGGGCGAAATTGTCGGGCTGGCGGGCCTGCTGGGCTCGGGGCGTACCGAGACCGCCGAGGTGATCTTCGGGATCAAGCCCGCCGACAGCGGCAGCGCGCTGATCAAGGGCAAACCGCAAACCCTGCGATCGCCGCATCAGGCCTCCTGCCTGGGGGTGGGCTTCTGCCCGGAAGACAGGAAAACGGACGGCATTATTGCCGCCGCCTCGGTGCGGGAAAATATCATTCTGGCGCTTCAGGCGCAGCGCGGCTGGCTGCGGCCGATCCCACGCAAAGAGCAGAACGCCATTGCTGAGCGCTTTATCCGCCAGCTCGGCATCCGCACCCCGAGCGCGGAACAGCCCATCGAGTTCCTCTCCGGTGGTAACCAGCAGAAAATGCTGCTCTCCCGCTGGTTGCTGACCAAACCCCAGTTCCTGATCCTCGACGAACCGACCCGCGGCATTGACGTAGGGGCGCACGCCGAAATTATCCGGCTTATCGAAACCCTGTGCGCAGACGGTCTGGCCCTGCTGGTCATTTCGTCCGAGCTGGAAGAGCTGGTGGGCTATGCCGATCGCGTCATCATCATGCGCGATCGTAAACAGGTGGCAGAGATCCCGCTGGATAAGCTGTCCGTTCCGGCGATCATGAATGCCATCGCGGCATAAGGAGTGAATCGTGATGTCCCGTTCGCTTTCGCAAACCGGTGAGTCAAAGCGCCGCTTCAGCTGGCCGACCGGCACGCCGCAAATCGCGGCGCTGCTGGTGGTTTTACTGGTGGATAGCCTGGTCGCGCCGCATTTCTTCCAGATTATTGTGCAGGATGGCCGCCTGTTTGGCAGCCCGATAGACATTTTAAACCGCGCCGCGCCCGTGGCGCTGCTGGCCATCGGGATGACGCTGGTCATCGCCACCGGCGGGATTGATCTCTCCGTCGGCGCGGTGATGGCTATCGCCGGGGCCACGGCAGCCTCCATGACCGTGGCCGGGCATAGCCTGCCGGTGGTCTTGCTTGCAGCCTTAGGCACTGGCGTGCTGGCCGGATTATGGAACGGCATTCTGGTGGCGGTGCTGAAAATCCAGCCCTTTGTCGCCACGCTCATTTTAATGGTGGCCGGGCGCGGCGTCGCGCAGCTGATTACCTCCGGACAGATTGTCACCTTTAACTCGCCGAGCCTGGCGTGGCTCGGCAGCGGCAACCTTCTGTTCTTCCCGACGCCGGTGATGATTGCCCTGGTGACGCTCGTGGTGTTCTGGCTTTTCACCCGCAAAACGGCGCTGGGCATGTTCATTGAGGCCGTCGGGATCAACATTCGCGCCGCGCGCAACGCCGGGGTCAACACGCGGCTGATGGTGATGCTGACCTACGTGCTGAGCGGTATTTGCGCCGCCATCGCCGGCGTGATCGTCGCGGCGGATATTCGCGGAGCCGATGCCAACAACGCCGGGCTCTGGCTGGAGCTGGATGCGATCCTGGCGGTGGTCATCGGCGGCGGGTCGCTGATGGGTGGGCGCTTTAACCTGCTGCTCTCGGCGATCGGCGCGCTGATCATTCAGGGCATGAACACCGGGATCCTGCTTTCGGGATTCCAGCCGGAACTCAACCAGGTGGTGAAAGCGGTGGTCGTGCTCTGCGTGCTGATCGTCCAGTCGCCGCGCTTTGTCAGCATCATTAAGGGGATCCGTGGCCATGATAAAACGTAATTTACCGTTAATGATTACGCTGGGCGTGTTTGTGCTGGGCTATCTCTACTGCCTGACCCAGTTCCCGGGGTTTGCCTCGACGCGCGTGATCTGCAATATCCTGACCGATAACGCCTTTTTAGGCATCATCGCCGTCGGCATGACCTTTGTGATCCTCTCCGGCGGGATCGACCTCTCCGTCGGCTCGGTGATCGCGTTTACGGGCGTGTTCCTCGCGAAAGCGATCGGCTTCTGGGGCATCTCTCCGCTGGTGGCGTTTCCGCTGGTGCTGGCGATGGGCTGTGCGTTTGGCGCCTTTATGGGGCTGCTGATCGACGCGTTAAAAATTCCTGCGTTTATCATTACCCTCGCGGGGATGTTCTTCCTGCGCGGGGTGAGCTACCTGGTGTCGGAAGAGTCGATTCCCATTAACCATCCGGTGTACGACACGCTCTCCAGCCTTGCGTGGAAAATCCCCGGCGGCGGCCGCCTGAGCGCGATGGGGCTGCTGATGCTGGGCGTGGTAGTGATTGGCATCTTCCTCGCCCACCGCACCCGGTTTGGCAATCAGGTTTACGCCATTGGCGGCAACGCCACGTCGGCCAACCTGATGGGGATCTCGACCCGCAGCACCACCATCCGCATCTATATGCTCTCGACCGGCCTGGCGACGCTGGCGGGGATCGTCTTCTCGGTGTATACCCAGGCGGGCTATGCCCTTGCAGGCGTTGGCGTGGAGCTGGATGCGCTTGCTTCTAGGGTCATCGGCGGTGCCCCTCCCCGGCGCGGCGGGGGGGCGCCGAGGGTCCTCCACGGGTCGCTGGCGACGGCGGAGGATCCGCTGGCAAAGGCCAGCATCCCCCTGATCAAAAGCGCCGGGTACGACTACGCGGAGGTCACGCTGGCCCGGCTGCGGTCCCTGGACCGAAAGGAGATCGAGGCATACCACGAGCTGTTCGTCCGGCACGGGCTGCCGGTGGAATGCTTCAGCAACTCTATCCCGGACGGGCTGCGGGTGGTGGGGCCAGACGCGGACCCGGAGGCCCTGGAGGCTTTCATCCGTTGGGCCGTGGAGACCGCGGCGCTCATGGGCGTCAGCGTGATCACGATGTGCGGCCCCCTACGGGACGCCGTGCCCCCTGACTTTCGTTGGGAAGAAGGCCTCGGCCAGTATGTGGAGTTCCTGAAGCGCTATGCCGGGGCGGCCGCCAAGGCTGGGATCGTCCTGGCCCTGGAGCCCATCAACGGGGAGGAGAACGGTTTCATCTCCACGGTGGGGGACGCCCTCCGGGTGGTCCGAGCCTGTGGCATGGACACCGGCAAGCTCATCGTGGACCTCTACCACTTTTTCAAGCAGGGCGACGACGGGGGCCAGCGGCTGGACATCTGCCGGGACCAGGTCGTCCACGTCCACTACGGGACGAGGACGGAGCGGACCTACCCTCTGGAACAGGACGCCGGGGCGTGCAGGGAAGAGCTCCTGCCCCTCCTGGACGCGGGATACCGGGGCCGCATCAGCGTGGAGGCCCATACCGTCCACCCGGAGAAGGACCTGCCCGAGACCTGCGCGCTCCTCCGCGGGCTCCTTGCCTGACCGGCCCAGCAAATAAGAAAGAAGGTTTTTACGATGGCAGTACATAAGATCCAAGTCAAAGCGCTGACCCCGGAGGCGTTCGCCCCCTACGGCACGGTGGTGGACTGGCCCGCCGACCCCGACCAGTACTATGCCTTCCACTCCGACCGCTTCGACTTCATCCCCAAGCTGGGGACGCTGAACTGCGACTCCGGAGACATGGCCGTGGGCATCGCCACCCACTACCTGCGCCCCTACCCTGTCTCTTATACACATCTGACGCTGCCGACGAGCGATCTAGTGTAGATCTCGGTGGTCGCCGTATCATTAAAAAAAAAACACCCCCCCACCCCCCCCACAAACCCCA
>OIES01000629.1_pt1 | contig 16150 bp, 16 predicted proteins | sample 1581811 | NCBI WGS metagenome assembly OIES01 (sample SAMN03281021, study PRJEB24777) | human gut metagenome | isolation source: fecal sample PR177 from 1 month old male Malay infant, vaginal delivered... | reverse complement strand
TCTGCTGACAGCCAGCGGCCGCGCTGCAACGTAATCCCGATGCGCCCTGCCGCGCCGGAAACCTCCATCATCTTGCCGAGAATGGTGCCCAGACCAATCACCGCCGCCAGGAAGCCCAGCGTACCGCCAATCCCGCTTCAATGGCGTTTACCATATCCAGCGGGCTCATTCCCATCATTGCCCCGACGAAAAAGCTCGCCAGCAGCAGCGCGAGGAACGGGTGAAACTTCAGTTTTACGATGGTTAAAACAATCAACACAATGCTGACCAGCAGCGTTGCCACAACCCAGACCTGAGATCCCATATCTCACCTCACCCTTATGTCATCTGGGGGTATTGGACGAAAAAGCGGCGTGGGCTGACAAACGATATAAATTGGCGTTCAGGTGAGCCAGATTGAATCAACTGAGTGACTGCGCTCTAAAAAACGCACTTGATCCGCATTAGGTTCACATAAATTCACCCTTAAACAGTATGATGAGCGCAGAAACCACGCGTGAGAATTGTGATGACCGATGCAAATGAAGCCAGAAACCGGCTGCTCAACGGCTGGCAGTTGTCGAAAATGTACACCTTTGAAGTGGCGGCCCGGCATGAATCCTTCGCGCTGGCGGCGGAGGAGCTGTCGCTCAGCCCCAGCGCGGTGAGCCACCGCATCAACCTGCTGGAAGAGGAGCTGGGTATTCAGCTGTTTGTCCGTTCGCACCGTAAAGTCGAGCTGACGCAGGAGGGAAAGCGCGTTTACTGGACGCTAAAATCGTCCCTCGACACCCTGAATCAGGAGATCCTGGACATCAAAAACCAGGCGCTGTCCGGCACGCTGACGGTCTACTCCCGGCCGTCGATCGCTCAGTGCTGGCTGGTACCCATGCTGGGCGACTTTACCCGCCGCTATCCGTCAATATCGCTCACCGTCCTGACCGGCAATGATTACGTCAATATGCAGCGAACGGGTGTCGATCTGGCGCTCTATTTCGACGATACGCCGCCCAACCATCTGTCTCATCACTTCCTGATGGACGAAGAGATTTTGCCCGTCTGCTCGCCGCAGTATGCCCGCGAGCATGAGCTGCTGAAAAACCCCGATAACCTTAGCCACTGCACGCTGCTGCACGACCGTCAGGCCTGGAGCAATGATTCCGGTACGGATGAGTGGCTGACCTGGGCGCAGCACTTTGCGGTGAATATGCCGCCATCGTCGGGTATTGGTTTCGATCGTTCCGACTTAGCGATTATTGCGGCCATCAACCACGTCGGCGTCGCGATGGGGAGAAAGCGGCTGGTGCAAAAACGGCTTGAACGGGGCGAACTGATCGCCCCGTTTGGTGACAAGACCCTGAAATGCCATCAGCACTACTATGTTTCGACGCTTTCGGGCCGACAGTGGCCGAAAATAGACGCCTTTATCGGCTGGCTGAGAGAACTGGCAGGTTGAAGAATTATTACGCTTTCGCGCTACACCAAATGTGAAAAAGCGTGCTAAATACAGGTAATGCTTTCGATTTATCCAGGGTAAACCGTGTTAAAGCCTCTTATAGCGACCGCGTTACTGATCTCTTCCGGCTGGGCCATTGCCGCTGAGCCGCCGCTGACGGCTGCCCGTTATGCGCAGCAGCTTGGCGTCGGTATGGATGTGGACTGGGCGCGCACCGAGCGCGGCATACGCGAATTCGACCCGCTGGTGGTCCGCGATTTTCGGGCTAAAGGCATTACCCACGTGCGCATCCGCGTGGCCGACGAGCCGACGGAAGCTCGGCTGATCCACCTGCGCAAGCTGGTAGAAGCCTGTGAGCAGTATGGCGTGATCCCGATAGTCGCGTATCAGGCTGATGAATATAAAAACGACCCGAAAGCCGATAACGAGAAAGAGACGGTCAACTGGTGGATTGCCGTGGCGCACTATTTCGGTCAAAGCTACCCGCTGCTGGGTTTTGATCTTATTTATGAGCCTGCCGACAAGCTTAACCACAATCTGGCGTCGCTAAACCGTGTCTATGAAAAAACCATCAAAGCGATCCACGACATCGACCCGCAGCGCATGATCTTCATTGCGCCACGCCTGCGTGCCGCGCCGGAGGAGTTATCCAGCCTGAAGCTGCCCGCGCACAGCCAAACCTATCTGCTGGCGGAGTGGCATATTTTCCCGTGGGGGCCGCTGAAAAATGGCGGCAAATACCCGTGGACGTCCGGCACGGCGGCAGAGAAAGCGGCAATCCGTAACCGCATCAATGCCGCGCTGCACTGGCAGCAAAAAACCGGGCACGTTAGCTGGGTCGGGGGCTGGGGCGTGGGGGAGTCAAGCCGCTTTACGCCAACCGCCTCGCAAGTCGCGTTCGCCACCTTTATGGCCTGCGAGCTGCAAAAGGCCAAAATCCCGTATGCGCTTAACGCGGATTTCCAGTTTTACGACGGGGAAGAGGGCGCCTGGCGGCCTGCGCCAGAGTCGTTATTGCAGGCGATGATCGCCCCTGTCTGTGAAAAGCCCGGCGAGAAGCCGGGCCATCATGCGGTTAAACCGGCTGCTCGTGATGCGGGACACGCGACGCCAGCGGCAGCCAGCACAGTAAAATCAGCAGCCCCATCAGCGTCATCAGCAGGCCCAAACTAGCCTGCCCGGTCTGCGGCATCATAGCCGAAAGCCAGGCCAGCGCGCCGGAACCGATGTTCTGCAAACCGCCCACCAGCGCGCCCGCCGTACCTGCAAGGAACGGGAACGGCTCCATCGCGCCGCTGGTGGCGAGCGGGAACAGCATCCCCGCGCCGAAGAAGAACAGCGCCGCCGGGATGAGCAGCGTCCAGACGGTCATCACGCCAAACAGCCCCGGGATCCACATCATCAGACCCGCCAGCAGACAGCTGATCACCGACTGCCACATCAGGGTGGAGAAGCGTTTGTTTGGTCGCCCGGCAAACCACGCGCCGAAGAACGCCGCCGGGATCGGCAGAATAAACAGAATACTCACCACCATACTGCTCAGGCCCAGCCCCGCGCCCAGCAGCACGCCGGAGCAGGCTTCGAACACCGCGATGCCCGCCAGGCCGCCAATCAGCATCAGCAGGTAGCAGGTGAACGCGCCGTTGCCGAACAGCGTTTTATAGCTGGCGATCAGCTTCGTGCGCGGCGCGTCCTGCGGACGCGTTTCCGGCATCCAGCGCGCCATGCTGAAGGTGACAATGATGCACAGCACCAGCAGGAAGGCGTAGCAGGCGCGCCAGGACCACATCGTGTCCAGCAGGCCGCCGATCAGCGGGGCCAGCAGCGGGCTGACTAGAATCCCCATATTCAACAGACTGTTAGCATGACGGAGCTGGGTGCCCTGATACATATCGCGCGGTAAGGTTCGTGCCATCACCCCGCCGACGCCGGTTCCGACACCCTGCAGGGCGCTGGCGGCAATCAGTACGGTCAGGCTGTGGGTGGTAATGGCAATTACCGTCGCCACCATGAAAATACTCATGCCCACCAGGATCACCGGGCGACGCCCGACGCGGTCGGAGAGCGGGCCGTAGAAGAGCTGCGAAACGCCATAGGTCAGCAGGTAGGCCGCCATTACGCTCTGTACCGCGCCCTCGCGGACGTTCAATTCCTTTGCCATGTCGGCAATCGCCGGAATGTAGATGGTTTGCGCCATCTGACCGACGGCCACCAGTAACACCAGCATCAACAATAAGTTAACGTTCCGTTGCTTTTTCATGTCGCTGAATACTTTTGCCAAAAGAGAAAAATGAAGAATAAGTGACTGCGCATTCCCATAAATGCGCGAGGAATCTACCACAGAGAGATGACAATTTAAGCATTGTCGCGGTGAATGGAAAAACCGGTAAAGGCAGGATTTGTAAACAAGAACGGCAACTAATGTTGCCAGTGCTTTACGCCAGACGCAGCAGAATGGCGCCGCCGGCAATGCCCAGCGCCGCCGCGATGCGCAGGCCCGCAACCTTCTCTTTTAAAAGCAGAAATGCGATCAGCGCGCCAAAGAGTATGGAGGTTTCACGCAGCGCGGCGACCACCGCCAGCGGCGCCTGGGTCATCGCCCACAGCGCCAGACCGTAAGAGCCCATGGTCCCCACCCCGCCAAGCAGCCCCTTTTTCCAGTGCAGACGCAGGTAGCCGGACGCCTCGCGCCGACGTGCCACCATCGCCCAGCCGAGCAGGCAGAAGCCGTTCATAAAGAAGGTCCACAGCGTATAGCCCAGCGCGGTCTCCGACAGCCGCACGCCGGTGCCGTCCACCAGCGTATATCCCGCAATAAAGCAGGCGTTCAGCAGCGCCAGCCAGATCCCCTTGCGTGACTGCATGCGCCCGTTCATTGCCATCGCCAGAATCGACAGGCAAATTACCCCGATGCCGGACCAGGCGAGCCAGGAGAGACGATCGCCGAGCAACAGCACGCTGATCAGCGCCACCAGCAGCGGGGCGGTGCCGCGCATCAGCGGGTAGGTCTGGCTCATATCGGAAACCTGATAGGTCTTCGCGACCAGCACGGTGTAGACCACCTGTAAGGCACAGGAGACGATCAAAAACGGCCAGCTTGCGGCAGAGGGCTGTGGAGAGAAGGGGAGCAGCACCAGGGCAATCAGCGTGGCGGAGCCGCTGACGCTAATCGCGGAATAGAGCTTGTCCGTTCCGGCTTTGACGATGGCGTTCCAGCTGGCATGCAGCAGGGCGGAGAAGAGTAAAATGCAGAATACGGTGAGGGTCATGGCGTATCGGGTGATGAATTGTCACTCAACTGTAACATTCACGTCCTGAAGCTGCCAGCCGGTTACACCGCACAAAAAAGGCGGTGCGTCACCCGCGGTTCGTCCGAGACCAGCGTAAACCCTGCCTGGCGATAAAATCCGTAGGCAGCGTCCGGCGCATGGGTATTGAGGAAATCGAACCAGATGCTGGCATCGGCCATCACCACGGTCAAAAGCTGCTTGCCAATCCCCAGCCCACGGCACTTCTCGCTGACGTAGAGATGGCGAATACGCCCGGCGCGCGGCTGCTGGCTGAACGGATCGCGATTCAGACCGCACACGCCGACCAGCTTGCCGTTGAGAAACGCCCCCAGCAGCTTTTCACCCGGCGCGTTAAAGCGGTTCTCACCCCGCTGCCAGCTCTCTTCCAGCCTGCGCAGCATGTTGAAATTCAGTGCGATACTTTCCGCCTTCAGGGCGATATACCCCGGCTCTTCTGGCGTGACAGGCTCAATTAACAGACGCGACATAGCATTCCCTCGTTATTAAAGAGGGGCGGTTGCCCGCCCCTCTCAGGTGCGACTTGAACCTGAATTACCGAACGAATTTCAGGACAGCATCAAGCAGTTGCAGTACTGCAACAATGAGTTTGAGGATAAGTATCACCATATCCACTACGCTCATACGCGTCTCCTTTTGGTTAAAAGGAGCACGATGCTGGCGTACCTTTCCGCCGCCTGTTGCCAGCACCTGGATTGACGTAACACAGTGTGCTCACTTCAGGGGTTAAGGCACTGACGGCACCACCCGTTTCAGCCAGGACTTCGTTGCGCCGGTAGAACTGCGGCCCCCTCGCTCACTGCGAACACCCTCAGTATAGATAAATACTGTACGTATGAACAGTATTTTGTGGACAAAATCTGGAAGGCGATCCATACTCAAAAACGTCAAAATCCGTGCCGGAATTGCGCGTTCGTCTTCGATCGCGTATACTTTTTGCGTTGACGTAACACAGTGTGTTCTGCGGCGACCAACCGCAAAACCCTGATAAAAACCTCGCTTCGGCGGGGTTTTTTGTTTTCATCCCCCAACAAACGAAACGTGATCCCTGACGCATTTTTGCGCAGATGAAAATATTTCCATTGTCACGCCCGAAAACCTGTGTTTGTATAAATTCCATCAATGATTCCAAACACAGGTCCCCAATGACTTCATCCCTCTTCACTTCGACCCTACTAAAAACTGCGCAACCAGCCGCAGTGGTCGTCGTGCGTGTGGTGGTGGTCGTCGGCAATGCGCCGTAGGGACTGGATCAACACACGAATCCAAAACCCCGCCGGCGCAAACCGGGCGGGGTTTTTCGTTTAGGACCCTCCCCGGAAAGTCGGCTCAGAAGAAAAGGACTGGAGCATGGCAAGTTCGGGCACAACATCCACCAAGACGCGTTTTACCGGCGCGCAGCTGATCGTTCATCTGCTGGAGCGACAGGGCATCACCACGGTTGCGGGCATCCCCGGCGGCACGGTGCTGCCGCTGTACGATGCGTTAAGCCAAAGCACGCAGATCCGCCACGTGCTGGCGCGCCACGAGCAGGGGGCGGGGTTCATCGCTCAGGGCATGGCGCGCACGCAGGGTAAACCGGCGGTCTGTATGGCCTGCAGCGGGCCGGGCGCAACCAACCTGGTCACCGCCATCGCTGACGCGCGCCTCGACTCCATTCCGCTGATCTGCATTACCGGCCAGGTGCCGTCCTCGATGATCGGTACCGATGCGTTCCAGGAAGTGGATACCTACGGCATCTCTATCCCCATCACCAAACATAACTATTTAGTTCGCGACATCGCCGAGCTTCCTCAGGTTATCAGCGATGCGTTCCGCATTGCGCAGTCCGGTCGCCCGGGCCCGGTGTGGATAGACATTCCTAAGGATGTCCAGACCGCAGAGATCGAGATCGACGTGCTGCCGGAGCCGGGCGAGCGTGCCCCCGCGCCGGAGTTCAGCGCTGAGAGCGTGCGCGACGCCGCCGCCATGATTAACGCCGCCAAACGCCCGGTGCTCTATCTGGGCGGCGGGGCGATTAACGCTGCGGATGAAATCCGCCAGTTTGCGGAAAAAGCCAACCTGCCGACCACCATGACCCTGATGGCGCTCGGCATGCTGCCCAAAGCGCACCCGCTGTCCCTGGGGATGCTGGGCATGCACGGCGCGCGCAGCACCAACTACATCCTGCAAGAGGCGGATTTGCTGATTGTGATGGGCGCGCGTTTTGATGACCGGGCGATTGGCAAAACCGAGGAGTTCTGCCCGAACGCGAAAATCATTCACGTGGATATTGACCGCGCCGAGCTGGGTAAAATCAAGCAGCCGCACGTGGCGATTCAGGGGGACGTAGCCGAAGTGCTGGCGCAGCTGATCCCGCAAACCGACGCGACCGATCGCGCCGACTGGCGCCAGCTGGTGGCCGATCTGCAGCGCGAGTTCCCGGGCGCGATCCCAACTGAAGGCGACCCGCTGAGCCACTACGGCTTGATCAACGCCGTTGCCGCCTGCGTGGACGACAGCGCGATTATCACCACCGACGTGGGCCAGCACCAGATGTGGACCGCCCAGGCCTACCCGCTGAACCGTCCGCGCCAGTGGCTGACCTCCGGCGGCCTCGGCACCATGGGCTTTGGCCTGCCCGCAGCTGTGGGCGCGGCGCTGGCGAATCCGGACCGCAAGGTCATCTGCTTCTCCGGTGACGGCAGCCTGATGATGAACATTCAGGAGATGGCGACCGCGGCCGAAAACCAGTTAGACGTGAAAATCATCCTGATGAACAACGAAGCGCTGGGGCTGGTGCACCAGCAGCAGAGCCTGTTCTACAAGCAGGGCGTGTTTGCGGCGACCTATCCGGGGATGATTAACTTTATGCAGATTGCCGCCGGCTTTGGCCTGCACACCTGCGATCTGAACGCGGAAGAGGATGCCCACGCGGCGCTGCAGGCGGCGATCTCGCGTCCGGGCCCGGCGCTGATCCACGTGCGTATCGACCCTGAACAAAAAGTGTATCCGATGGTGCCGCCGGGTGCGGCAAATACTGAGATGGTGGGAGAATAAGCCATGCAGAAACAACATGATAACGTCATTCTGGAACTCACCGTCCGCAACCACCCTGGCGTCATGACCCACGTCTGCGGGCTGTTTGCCCGCCGTGCGTTTAACGTGGAAGGCATTCTCTGTCTGCCGATTCAGGGCAGCGAGCACAGCCGCATCTGGCTACTGGTCAACGATGACCAGCGTCTGGAGCAGATGATGGCGCAGATCGACAAGCTGGAGGACGTCACCAACGTGGCGCGCAACCAGTCCGATCCCACCATGTTTAACAAAATTGCGGTGTTCTTCGAATAGATCGCTTAAGGTAAGCGTCTTTCGCTCTTGTAGGCCGGATAAGCGCAGCGCCATCCGGCTTTTTCAGACCGCAGGAACACACATGACCACCATCGCCCTTATCGACGACCACCTTATCGTCCGCTCTGGCTTTGCCCAGCTTCTCAACCTCGAACCGGATTTCCAGGTCGTGGCCGAGTTTGGCTCCGGCCGCGAGGCGCTGGCGGGCCTGCCGGGGCGCGGGGTGCAGGTCTGTATCTGCGACATTTCGATGCCGGATCTCTCCGGGCTGGAGCTGTTAAGCCAGCTGCCGAAAGGAATGGCGACCATTATGCTCTCGGTCCACGACAGCCCGGCGCTGGTCGAGCAGGCGCTCAACGCGGGCGCGCGGGGGTTCCTCTCCAAACGCTGTAGCCCGGACGAGCTGATCGCCGCCGTGCGCACCGTCTCCACCGGCGGCTGCTACCTGACGCCGGAAATCGCCATCAAGCTGGCGGCCGGACGACAGGATCCGCTCACCAGACGCGAGCGTCAGGTGGCTGAGAAGCTCGCGCAGGGGATGTCGGTAAAAGAGATTGCCGCCGAGCTGGATCTGTCGCCGAAGACCGTGCACGTCCATCGCGCCAACCTGATGGAAAAACTCAACGTCAGCAACGACGTCGAGCTGGCGCGCCGCATGTTCGACAGCTGGCAATGAGTCCCGTCTTTTCGCGGCTGATCGCCGTTGTTGCCAGCTTTTTTATCTTCTCCGCCGCGTGGTTCTGCCTGTGGAGCATCAGCCTGCATCTGGTGGAACGTCCTGAGCTGGCGGTGCTGCTGTTTCCCTTCGGCCTGCGTCTGGGGTTAATGCTCCAGTGCCCGCGCGGCTACTGGCCCGTTTTGCTGGGCGCAGAGTGGCTGCTGCTGGTCTGGCTGGCGCAGGAAGTGGCCCTCGCGCATCTGCCCTTATTGATGACCGGAAGCCTGCTCACGCTTCTCCCCGTTGCGCTCATTTCCCGCTATCGTCACCAGCGCGACTGGCGCACGCTGCTGCGCCAGGGGGCGGCGCTGATTGCCGCCGCGCTGCTGCAGTCCCTGCCGTGGGTTGGCGACAAGGAGATGCTCAACGCCCTGCTGCTCACCCTCACCGGCGGCTTGACGCTGGCACCGACCTGTCTGGTTTTCTGGCACTATCTCTCCAGCACCGTCTGGCAGCCGCTTGGTCCGGGGCTGGTTTCCCAACCGGTGAACTGGCGCGCCCGGCATCTCATCTGGTATCTGCTGCTGTTCGTGGTGAGCCTCTGGCTCCAGCTTGGTCTGCCCGCCGAGCTTTCACGCTTCACGCCGTTTTGCCTGGCGCTGCCGATTATCGCCCTCGCCTGGCACTACGGCTGGCAGGGGGCGCTGATCGCGACCCTGATGAACGCCATCGCGCTGATCGCCAGCCAGACCTGGCACGACCATCCGGTGGATCTGCTGCTCTCGCTGCTGGCCCAGAGCCTGACCGGGCTGCTGCTGGGGGCGGGCATTCAGCGCCTGCGCGAGCTGAACCAGTCCCTGCAGACCGAGCTGGCGCGCAACCGGCGTCTGGCTGAACGCCTGCTGGAGACGGAAGAGAGCGTGCGACAGGAGGTGGCCCGCGAGCTGCACGATGACATCGGGCAGACCATTACCGCCATCCGCACCCAGGCGGGCATTGTCCAGCGCCTGGCGGCAGAAAACGCAGGCGTGAAGCAGGGCGGGGCGCATATTGAACAGCTTTCGCTGGGCGTGTATGACTCGGTGCGACGCCTGCTCGGCAGGCTGCGGCCGCGCCAGCTTGACGACCTGCCGCTGGAGCAGGCGGTACGCTCCCTGATGCGCGAGATGGAGCTGGAAAGCCGCGGCATTGTCAGCCATCTCGACTGGCGCATTAGCGAACCTGCGCTGAGCGAAGGCCAGCGCGTAACCCTGTTCCGCGTCTGTCAGGAGGGGCTGAACAATATCGTCAAACACGCCAGCGCCAGCGCGGTCACCATCCAGGGCTGGCAGCAGGACGAGCGCTTGATGCTGGTAATTGAAGACGACGGCTGCGGCCTGCCGCCCGGCTCCGGGCAGCAGGGCTTTGGCCTGGCGGGCATGCGCGAGCGCGTGAAGGCGCTTGGCGGCACGCTGAGCCTCTCCTGCACCCACGGGACGCGCGTCAACGTCAGTTTGCCGTTAAGGACGCATCATGTTTAAAACCCCAGCCAGCGCAGCCCCGTTAAGCAACAAAGCGGAAATCGACGCCCGCTATCGCTACTGGCGTCGTCATATCCTGATCACTATCTGGCTCGGCTACGCGCTGTTCTACTTCACCCGCAAAAGCTTCAACGCCGCCGCGCCGGAAATCCTCGCCAGCGGGGTGATGACGCGCACCGACATCGGCCTGCTGGCGACGCTGTTTTACATCACCTACGGCCTGTCGAAGTTCTTCTCCGGCATCGTCAGCGATCGCTCAAATGCCCGTTATTTCATGGGCGTTGGGCTGATCGCCACCGGCGTGGTGAATATTCTGTTTGGCTTCTCCACCTCGCTGTGGGCCTTTGCCCTGCTGTGGGCGCTGAACGCCTTTTTCCAGGGCTGGGGTGCGCCGGTCTGCGCCCGCCTGCTCACCGCCTGGTACTCGCGCAACGAACGCGGCGGCTGGTGGGCGATATGGAACACCGCACATAACGTCGGCGGGGCGCTGATCCCGATGGTGGTGGGTGCCGCTGCGCTGCACTACGGCTGGCGCGCGGGGATGATGATTGCGGGTGGCCTGGCGATTGTCGCCGGGCTGTTCCTCTGCTGGCGCCTGCGTGACAGGCCGCAGACCGTGGGCCTGCCTGCGGTGGGCGACTGGCGGCACGACGAGATGGAGATTGCCCAGCAGCAGGAGGGCGCGGGGCTGACCCGCAGGGAGATCCTCACCAAATACGTGCTGAAAAACCCGTACATCTGGCTGCTGTCGCTCTGCTACGTGCTGGTCTACGTGGTGCGCGCGGCCATCAACGACTGGGGCAATCTGTACATGTCCGAGACGCTCGGCGTGGACCTCGTGACCGCCAACTCGGCGGTCACGATGTTCGAGCTGGGCGGGTTTATCGGCGCGCTGGTGGCGGGCTGGGGCTCGGATAAGCTGTTCAACGGCAACCGCGGCCCGATGAACCTGATCTTTGCCGCCGGGATCTTGCTCTCCGTCGGCTCGCTGTGGCTGATGCCGTTCGCCAGCTACGTCATGCAGGCGGCGTGCTTCTTCACCATCGGCTTCTTCGTGTTTGGCCCGCAGATGCTCATCGGCATGGCGGCGGCGGAGTGCTCCCACAAGGAGGCGGCAGGCGCGGCGACGGGCTTTGTCGGGCTGTTTGCCTATCTTGGCGCATCGCTCTCCGGCTGGCCGCTGGCGCGGGTCATCGACATCTGGCACTGGAGTGGCTTCTTCGCGGTGATCGCCATCGCGGCGGGCATTTCCGCCCTGCTGCTGCTGCCGTTTTTACATGCGCAGGCCCCGCGTGAAGCCAGTGTGATGTGATGCGCCTCACCTTTTCACCCCGAGTGGCGCAAAACTAGGAAATTTTCTCGGTTTTACCTGGACGCTGTCTCAGGCATCTCTCCCGGCTGATTTTTACAATGCTGCAAAAATCAGCTCAGGAGTAAACCAACCATGCTGGCCTTCTTAAACCAGGTGCGCAAGCCGACTCTGGATCTGCCGCTCGACGTGCGGCGCAAGATGTGGTTCAAACCGTTCATGCAGTCCTATCTGGTGGTCTTCATCGGCTACCTGACCATGTATCTGATCCGCAAAAACTTTAACATCGCGCAGAACGACATGATCTCGACCTACGGGCTGAGCATGACGCAGCTGGGGATGATTGGCCTGGGCTTCTCCATCACCTACGGCGTGGGGAAAACCGTTGTCTCGTACTATGCAGACGGCAAAAACACCAAGCAATTCCTGCCGTTTATGCTGATCCTCTCCGCCATCTGTATGCTCGGCTTCAGCGCCAGCATGGGCGCGGGTTCCGTTAGCCTGTTCCTGATGATTGCCTTCTACGCCCTGAGCGGTTTCTTCCAGAGTACCGGCGGGTCGTGCAGCTACTCCACCATTACCAAATGGACCCCGCGCCGCAAGCGTGGTTCCTACCTCGGCATGTGGAACATCTCCCACAACCTTGGCGGGGCGGGCGCGGCTGGCGTAGCGCTGTTCGGCGCAAACTACCTGTTCGACGGCCATGTGATCGGCATGTTTATCTTCCCGTCGATTATCGCCCTGATCGTCGGCTTTATCGGCCTGCGCTACGGCAGCGACTCCCCGGAATCCTACGGCCTCGGCAAAGCGGAAGAGCTGTTCGGCGAGGAGATCAGCGAAGAGGACAAAGAGACCGAAGAAAACGAGATGTCCAAATGGCAGATCTTTGTTGAGTACGTGCTGAAAAACAAAGTGATCTGGCTGCTCTGCTTCTCGAATATTTTCCTGTACGTGGTGCGTATCGGCATTGACCAGTGGTCAACCGTGTATGCTTTCCAGGAGCTGAAGCTTTCTAAAGAAGTAGCAATTCAGGGCTTCACCCTGTTCGAAGTGGGCGCGCTGGTCGGCACGCTGCTGTGGGGCTGGCTCTCCGACCTCGCCAACGGCCGTCGCGCGCTGGTGGCCTGCATCGCGCTGGCGTTGATTATCGCCACCCTCGGCATCTACCAGCACGCCAGCAACCAGTACGTTTACCTGGCGTCCCTGTTCGCGCTCGGCTTCCTGGTGTTTGGTCCACAGCTGCTGATCGGCGTGGCGGCAGTGGGCTTCGTGCCGAAAAAAGCGATCGGCGCCGCCGATGGGATTAAAGGCACCTTCGCCTATCTGATCGGCGACAGCTTTGCCAAGCTGGGTCTGGGGATGATCGCCGACGGCACGCCAATTTTCGGCCTCACCGGCTGGGCGGGCACCTTCGCGGCGCTGGATGCGGCAGCGATCGGCTGTATCGTCCTGATGGCGATGGTCGCGGTGCTTGAAGAACGTAAAATTCGCCGTGAAAATCGCGCGCAGAAATTAAAAACAGCCTGAGTGTGCAGGTAACGTCTTTGCCCGGTGTGTGATGCCGGGCTTTTTTATTTGCGCCGACGGCGTTAATACCTGATCCCCCATTCCGCAACGTCTTTTCAGAGCACTATTCTGGTTATGCCCGCTGTTGACGCCCTGCGTTTCCCGCTATGATGAGCGGCTAGTCAAAGGAGAACGCATGGTCTGGATAATGCTGGCAACGCTTGTCGTGGTGTTTGTGGTGGGATTTCGCGTCCTGACCTCAGATTCCCGCCGCGCCATCAAACGTTTAAGCGAGCGTCTGGGCATCACCCCGATGCCGGTCGAGTCGATGATCGATCAGTTCGGTAAAACGCCGGGCAATGAGTTTATCCGTTATCTTGAACGCCCCGACGAGGCGCATCTGCAAAACGCCGCGCAGGTGCTGCTGATCTGGCAGGTCTGCATTGTCGATGGCAGCGAGGAGAACCTGCACACGTGGCACCGCCTGCTGCGTAAAGCCCGCCTGGCCGCGCCGATCACCGATGCGCAAATTCGTCTGGCGCTTGGCTTTATGCGCGAGATGGAGCCCGATCCGCAGGAGCTGAACGCCTTCCAGCTACGCTATAACCAGCTCTTCCTGCCGGAAGAGGGCGTGTTTTACCTGCACTGATCCCCTCTAAAAACCACAAAAGTTGTCTAAACGTTAAATTCGTCACACTTTTGATGATAAACTGCGCGACTTTTCCGCACGTTTTTATCTTCAGGTAACGCCATGACAGAACATATCCAGCCCACGACCCGACCGCAGACCAAAGAGGTTACTCGCCCCAACTGGTCGGCGGTTTTCTCCGTGGCGTTCTGCGTCGCCTGCCTGATTACCGTTGAGTTTCTGCCGGTGAGCCTGCTGACGCCGATGGCGCAGGATCTGGGCATTTCCGAAGGCGTGGCGGGGCAGTCCGTTACCGTCACCGCCTTCGTGGCGATGTTCGCCAGCCTGTTTATCACCCAGGTGATTGGCACCATCGACCGCCGCAAGGTGGTCATTCTGTTCAGCGTGCTGCTGACGCTCTCCTGCCTGCTGGTCTCCTTCGCGGAAAGCTTCACCCTGCTGCTGCTCGGTCGCGCCTGCCTGGGGCTGGGGCTCGGCGGCTTCTGGGCGATGTCGGCCTCGCTCACTATGCGCCTGGTGCCGGCGCGTACGGTGCCGAAGGCCCTGTCCGTTATCTTCGGTGCGGTCTCCATCGCGCTGGTGATTGCCGCGCCGCTTGGCAGCTTCCTCGGTGGGATTATCGGCTGGCGTAACGTCTTCAACGCCGCGGCGGTGATGGGCCTGCTCTGCATCATTTGGGTGTGGAAAGCGCTGCCGTCGCTGCCGGGCGAAGCGGCGCACCATAAGCAGAACATGTTCGCGCTGCTCAAGCGCCCCGGCGTGCTGGCGGGGATGACCGCCATCTTTATGGCTTTTGCCGGGCAGTTTGCCTTCTTTACCTATATCCGCCCGGTGTTTATGACCATGGCGGGCTTTGACGTGGACGGTCTGACGCTGGTGCTGCTGAGCTTCGGTATCGCCAGCTTTGTCGGTACCTCGCTGTCGTCGCAGTTCCTGAAACGCTCCCTGAAGGTGGCGCTGGCGGGTGCGCCGCTGGTGCTGGCGGCGAGCGCCACGGTGCTGGTGCTGTGGGGCAGCGATAAGTGGGTCGCGTCTGCCATTGCGATTATCTGGGGCTTTGCCTTTGCGCTGGTGCCGGTGGGCTGGTCGACGTGGATCACCCGCTCGCTTGCCGATCAGGCGGAAAAAGCCGGGTCGATTCAGGTGGCGGTGATCCAGCTGGCGAACACCTGCGGCGCGGCCATTGGCGGCGTGGCGCTCGACCATCTGGGGCTGACGTCACCGCTGGTGATTTCCGGTACGCTGATGCTGCTGACGGCGCTGCTGGTAGCAGGGAAGGTTAAAGCGAAGTAGTGTTTTTCTCCCTCTCCCGTGGGAGAGGGTTGGGGTGAGGGCATCAGGCTACGCCGATGCCTTAACCCTTCTACGCGAATCCATCGAAATCAGCACCACCGACGACACGATCAGCAGCGTCCCCAGCCAGTCCGGCAGGGTGAACGCCACCCCCAGCAACACCACCGACAGCAGCGCGCTGCTCAGCGGCTCAGCGCAGCTCAGGATGCTCGCCTTCGGCCCGCCGATCATCTGTGCGCCTTTCAGATACAGGCTGAACGTCAGCGCGGTGCCAATCACCACCAGGTAGAAAAACGCCAACAGCAGGCCGCCGTCGATCACGAAGGTGGTGCCACGTCCGGCGTAGAACGGCGTCAGCATTAATCCGGCAATCAACATACTCCAGCCGACAATCGGCAATGTGCCGTAGCGGGCAATCAGCGTTGACGGATAGGTGGTGTAAAACGCGGCGGCAAACGCCGAGGCGATGCCGAAGAACAGTGCGGCAGGCGAGATGGAGAGCGAGGTTGGGTCGCCGTGGGTGACCAGCAGGAACGTCCCGACAAGCGAGGTCACAATCGCGGACAAAACAAACACGCCGGGGCGCTTTTTCCGCGCCAGCGCGAACCATGCCACGATAATCGTTGGCGACAGAAACTGCAGCACGGTGGCCGTCGCGGCGTTGGATTTTTCAATCGTCAGCAGGAAGGTGAGCTGCACGGTGAGCGCGCCGACCAGCGAGAAAAACAGCAGGCTGAGGGCGTCTTTGCGATGCTTGATGACCGAGAAAATCTTGTCGCCGTGAACGAAGGAGAGCGTCAGCAGGATCACGCCGGTAAACAGCAGGCGAACCATGGTCAGGTAAGGCGAAGAAATGTGGCTTTTCTCCATGATGTACTGCGCGCAAACGCCGGAACTGCCCCATAAAACGGCGGCGATCAGGACGTTCAGCATCCCTTTACGTGTGGAACCCATTTTCTCCCCTGTTATGTTGGTTTTTTTGTAGCATAACATGGGATCTTGCCGGGTGGCGCTACTGTATGACCGGATACATAGGTGACAGATCAGACCGGGAACATAGGTAACACTTTTAGTCTATCCGCACCACACTCTGGGTTTTTCGGTCGTAGTACGCAAGCGTTATTCCGTTGAAGATGATGGCC
>OIES01000597.1_pt1 | contig 16657 bp, 14 predicted proteins | sample 1581811 | NCBI WGS metagenome assembly OIES01 (sample SAMN03281021, study PRJEB24777) | human gut metagenome | isolation source: fecal sample PR177 from 1 month old male Malay infant, vaginal delivered... | reverse complement strand
TTATAAGAGACAGATCAAATACACAACATGGAAGCCGTCAGGCTTCCTTTGTTGATGTACATCAACGACAAATCCATCATTCCTCCGATATATGTTTATTTTATGTAAAATCTATTTATGTAAAAAGTCACATCATTGTATTTAAAAAGGTTGAGTTAGATCGCAGAAACGGGTACATATAGCCCGCGACGCTACTCCTGCATCACATTACTATTTAAACAAAGGTCTGATGGGCCACGCAGGAGAGGGATCGCAATGTTGTGCATCCGTTTAAGGACGGATTGTCAATGATGTGTTAATATGGATGTAAACAAATTGTGAAGTGATTGTGCTTCCGGGGAAAGAAAGTGACAACATTACAACTCTCAATCGTTCATCGCTTGCCACAGAACTATCGATGGTCTGCGGGTTTCGCAGGTTCGAAAGTTGAACCGATTCCGCAAAATGGTCAAAGCGTCGAGAACAGTCTGGTCGCGCTCAAATTGCTGAGTCCGGACGGCGACAGCGCCTGGCCGGTGATGTATAAACTGAGTCAGGCGCTCAGCGACATCGAAGTGGACAGCTCCGTGCTGGAATGCGAAGGGGAGCCGTGCCTGTTTGTAAATCGCCAGGATGAGTTTGCTGCAACCTGTCGGCTGAAGAACTTTGGCGTTGCCATTGCCGAACCGTTTTCTAACAACAACCCCTTTTGAGCGTCAGCTTAGCGCGAGAAGCTGACGCGTGTACGCCTGCTGCGGTGCGTTAAAAACGTGCTCGCATTGTCCTTGTTCAACAACTTCTCCCTGTCTCAGCACAATTACCTGATGGCATAACGCGCGGACAACGTGCAGATCGTGGCTTATGAAGATATAGGCCAGCCGATGTTTTTGTTGTAACGATTTCAACAGCGTAAGGATCTGCGCCTGCACGGTTCTGTCGAGAGAGGAGGTGGGTTCGTCAAGAATGATCAGTGACGGTTTCAGAATCAGCGCTCTCGCAATCGCGATACGCTGACGCTGGCCGCCGGAAAATTCCGCCGGATAGCGGTGGCGAGTATCAGCATCCAGCCCCACTTCCGCCATCACTGCCATGACCTGCTGCTCACGCTGTTCGGCTGAGAGCGCGGGTTGGTGAACGCGCAACCCCTCTTCAATAATTTGCAGCACACTGAGTCGCGGATTTAGTGACGAGTTCGGATCCTGGAATACGACCTGGATACGATGGCGTACAGGCAGAAGCTGTCGGCGCGTCAGAAACTGCAACTGCTGGCCGTCGAATTCAATGCTTCCCAGAGAGGTAATAAGCCGCAGGAGCGCCAGACCGGTGGTGCTTTTTCCTGACCCTGATTCACCTACCAATCCCAGCGTTTCACCTGCTTGCAGGCTGAAACTGATGCCTTTCACCACGTCATTGTTTGCCACCACACGTTTAAGAATACCCTTACGAATGGGAAAAGAGACACGTAAATCGTCAACCCGAAGAAGCGGCGATTGCTGATCGGGTAAGGGCACCGGATCGCCTGTGGGCTCGCTATTGAGCAATTTTTGCGTGTACGGATGCGTGGGGGCCTGCAACAGGGCAACTGCGCGGTTTTGCTCAACGCATCGCCCGTTTTGCATAACTGCGACACTGTCGGCGATCTTTCTGACAATACTGAGGTTATGGGTGATAAACAGCATTCCCATATTCAGTTCATGTTGAAGCTCACGCAGCAACATGAGGATTTGCGCCTGAACCGAGACATCCAGCGCCGTGGTCGGTTCATCCGCGATAAGCAGTTCGGGCCGCGTTAGCAAGGCCATCGCAATCATTACTCGCTGACGTTCCCCCCCGGAAAGCTGATGAGGATAATCGCCCAGTCGTTTAGCCGCCTGGCGAATGCCGACGCGATCGAGACAGCTTAGGATTTCCGCGCGCGCAGCTTCCCGGCGCATGCCCCGGTGCAGAGAAAGCACTTCATAGAGCTGCTTTTCGAGGTTATGGAGCGGATTCAGTGAAACCATTGGTTCCTGAAAAATCATCGTGATCTTATTGCCGCGCACGCCGCGCAGAGTCTGTTCGCTGGCGTGGAGTAATGACTCACCGTGAAAACGGATATCGCCACCGAGATAAACGGCGGGGGGCGTGGGGAGCAGACGCAGGATCGAGAGCGCCGTGACGCTCTTTCCAGAGCCTGATTCGCCAACCAGCGCCAGCGTTTCGCCAGCTTCCACGCTCAGTGAAATATCGCTGACCACGGTGCGAACCGTCTCTTGTTTACGAAAGCCCAGCGTTAACTTATCAATCGTGAGCAAAGGTTGCGTCATCTCACACCGCCTTGTTGGGATCGAAAGCATCACGGACGGCCTCGCCGATAAAGATCAGCAGCGAGAGCAAGATGGCAACGGACAGAAACGCCGTGATACCCAGCCACGGTGCTTGCAGGTTGTTTTTCCCTTGCAGGAGTAATTCACCTAATGACGGTGAACCTAACGGCAGCCCGAAGCCGAGGAAATCCAGCGATGTAAGGGTGGTGATCGAGCTGCACAGAATAAACGGTAAGAAGGTCAGGGTGGCAACCATCGCATTGGGTAACATGTGACGCAAGATAATGCTGCGGTCGCTGACGCCAAGCGCCTGAGCAGCCCGGATATAATCGAAGTTGCGCGTGCGTAAAAATTCCGCGCGGACCACGCCGACCAGACTCATCCAGCCAAACAGCACCGTAATTGCCAGCAGCCACCAGAAGTTAGGTTGCACCACGCTGGAGAGCAGAATGATTAAAAAGAGCGTCGGCATACCCGACCAGACTTCGATAAACCGCTGGCCCCATAAATCCACTTTGCCACCGTAATAACCCTGTAACGCCCCGGCCAGCACGCCCATTACGCTTGAACACAGTGTCAGCATCAAACCAAAAAGGATGGAGATGCGCGTGCCGTAGAGGATCCGCGCCAGTACGTCACCGCCGTTGGCATCAGTGCCCAGCCAGTTCTGCGCGGAAGGGGGCGATGGAAACGGTTTATCGGTCGCAAAGTTTATACTGTCCGCGCCAAAGCGCACGGGTGCCCAGAGAACCCAACCGCGCTTCTCCAGCTGTTGCTTTAGCCACGGATCCTGATAATCCGCCTTTGTCGCCAGCGGGCCGCCAAAATCACTCTCGCTGTAATTTTTAAATAGCGGGAAATACCAACTGTTGTCATAACGCACCAGAAGCGGCTTGTCGTTGGCGATAAGCTCTGAGCACAGGCTCAACCCAAACAGAACGAGAAAGATCCACAGTGACCAGAAGCCACGGCGGTTATGGCGAAAACGCGCCCAGCGGGCCTGATTGACGGGGCTTAAATGCGCCATTAGCGTCCCTCAAAATCTATGCGCGGGTCAACCAGCGTATAGCTGATATCGCTAAGGATATTCAGTAGCAGGCCGATCAGGGTGAAGATATACAGCGTGCCAAACATCACCGGGTAGTCGCGGGATACCGTCGCTTCATAACCCAACAGCCCCAGCCCGTTGAGGGAAAACATGACCTCAATCAGCAATGAGCCGGTGAAAAACATACTGATGAACGTGGCAGGAAAACCGGCGATGACCAGCAGCATCGCGTTGCGAAAAACGTGCTTCCATAGAATATTCTTTTCACTCACCCCTTTGGCACGGGCCGTCACCACGTACTGCTTGCGCACTTCATCAAGAAATGCGTTTTTGGTCAGCATGGTCAGGGCGGCGAATCCACCAATGACCGTCGCCACAACGGGAAGTGTGATATGCCACAGGTAATCGGTAATTTTTTGATACCAGGGAAGGGCGTCAAAATTGGCCGATACCAGACCACGCAGCGGGAAGAGGTCGTAATAGCTGCCGCCGGCAAAGAAGACGATTAACAAGATGGCGAATAAAAACGCCGGGATAGCGTAACCGATAATAATGAACGCACTGCTCCAGACGTCGAAACGGCTGCCGTTGTGAACGGCTTTGCGGATCCCAAGCGGAATCGACACCAGATAGATGATGAGCGTACTCCACAGCCCCAGGGTTATCGACACTGGCAGACTGTCTTTGATGAGCGTCAGCACCGAGGCACTACGAAACAGACTGTCGCCGAAATCAAAGCGGAGGTAATTCCAGAGCATTGTGAAATAGCGTTCGTGCAGAGGCTTGTCAAACCCGTAGCGTTTCGTAATTTCAGCAATGACTTCCGGGTCAAGGCCGCGACCGCCCCGATAGTTGCTGTCGCTGATGTTTCCCACCCCGGTTTGCGCATGGCTGGCACGAATGCCTTCGCTTCCGGCACCGGGCAGGGCGCTTGCCTGACCGAATTCAATTGCCGCAATGGCCTGATCAACCGGGCCGCCAGGGGCAATTTGCACGATAAAAAAGTTGATAGTGATGATGGCCCAGAGCGTCGGGATCACCAACAATAAACGGCGAATCAGATATGCGCCCATTTATTCTCCCTGGCGTCTGGCTGCAGGCAACTTAGCTGCGCGGTTCACATCGTACCACCAGTTATCAAGGCCAATGGTGTAAATCGGACGAATAGCTGGACGAGAGAATTTATCCCACCAGGCCAGCCGGTCTTCCGCCATATACCACATCGGGAGCATGTAGTAATTCCATGTCAGCACTCTGTCCAGTGCGCGTCCGAGGGGGATAAGCTTGTCTTTGTTTCCCTGCGCCGCAATGATTTGCTTAATAAGCGTGTCGATCACCGGGCTTTTTACGCCGGGGGCGTTGTAACTGGAGTCGATGTACTCGGACGCCCATGAGATTTGCAGATCGGAGCTGGGCCAGGGCATTGCGCGCCACAGCCTGGGCATCATGTCATAGTCGCGACTGCGCATACGGTTAGTGATTTGTGAGTTATCCACCTGGCGAATATCCATCGTAATCCCCAGACGCTGGAGATTGTGCTGGAATGGCAGAACCCACTGGCTGTTGCTACCTGCCGAAATCAGTAATTCAAAACGCAATGGTTTCCCGGTGGTGGTATTGATTCGTTGCTGGCCTTTCAGCTCCCAGCCAGCCTCTTTTAACAGGTTGTCCGCGTTGAGCAGGTTATCACGATCGTAACCGTCCCCTTTGGAAACGGGCGGCTGATAGATTTGCGTAAAGACTTCCGGCGGGAGATCCTTTTTCATGGGGGCAAGTAGCACCAGTTCGGCCGCGTCCGGATAATTTCTGGCGGCATATTCCGTATTCTGAAAATAGCTATTAGCCCGGCTCCAGGCATTGTAGAACAGCGCCTTATTCATCCACTCAAAGTCAAACGCCAGCGTGATGGCTTCACGTACCCGGCGGTCGCTGAACACGGGACGCTGAATGTTGAAGGCCAGCCAGCGTGTATCCTGTGCTGATTCATTTTTTTGCTCATCTTTGATGATGTATTGGTTATCAAAGTTTTTGCCGACATAGCGTGTCGCCCAGTTTTTGGCATCGCTTTCCAGACGTAAATCAAACGCTCCGGCCTTAAAGGCTTCGAAGGCCACGTTATCGTCGAGATAATAGTCGTAGCGAATGGTGTCAAAGTTCCAGCGCCCACGATTCACCGGCAGACTGGCGGCCCAGTAATCTTTGACGCGTGAGTAGACAATATATTGTCCCATCTTCCACTGGCTAATGCGGTACGGACCGCTGCTTAGCGGCGGTTTTGACAGAGGATCGCTGAGCTTGTGATCTTTCCAGTATGCTTCGGGCATGACAGGCAAAGAGAACAGGCTGAGCATATTCTCTTTCCCGGGCTTCGCCAGTTCCATACGAACAGTCAGCGGAGCAATAGCTTTGACCGTCGTACCTTTATAGACAAGACGAAATTGAGGAACGCCTTCAGTCATAAATTTTTGGAAGGTGAAGGCGACATCTTTCGCCTGGATGGGTGTGCCATCATGGAAACGGGCGCGGGGATTAATTGTTACTTCCACCCATGAGTAATCCTCGGCGTAGCGGGCGCTCTCGGCAATCAGCGGGTAATAGCTTCCGGGTTCGTCATCTGACGTCGTAAACAACGTGTCGTAAAGCTGCTCAGTACGTGCGCCGGGGTTACCGCGCATGGCATAGCGGTTGAAATTGTCGAATGTGCCAATGGCGGAAAGCGTAATCTGACCGCCTTTTGGGGCGGCAGGGTTGGCATAATCGAAGTGATCAAAATTGAACGCATATTTGGGTTCCCCCAAAACAGCAAAGGCATAGCTCTCTTTGATGGACTGTGCCTGTGCGCCAAAGCTCATCAGCGAGATAAACAGCAGCAATATGCGAACATTCATCGACAATGGAATTCCTTTTTTGGCCGACCTGTCAGTGCAGGTCATTCTCATGCCTGAATAATAGGGCAGGTAGTGCATATTGTGAATCTATGTGCCCACGCTTTACCACTTCAGTCCGTGCGGCTCTGAAACCCAGCGGACAAACTCATCAAGTGGCAGTGGGCGGCTGATCCAGTACCCCTGAAGGAAGCGAACGCCCTTATCATGCAACCATTTCGCTTGTTCCGGTGTTTCGACCCCTTCAGCTACTGTCATCATATCGAGACGCTTAGCCAGTGTCAGTACTGCATCCAGAACCGGAGATGTGACCGTTTCTGTCCCAATGGCGTTAATAAAACCACGGTCGATTTTCAGGTAATCCAGGGTATAGCGTTCCAGATAAATCAGGGCGCTGTGGCCCGTACCAAAATCATCAATCGCAATCTCAAAACCCGCCGCGTGCAGCCATTCGAACAATTGCGAGGCCTCATGCTGCTGAAGCATGTCGCGCTCGGTAATTTCTAATACGATCTGAAAGTGATTAGGCGGCATTGCGGCAGCCAACTGGCGCATATCATCTTTAAAACCGCTGCTGTGCAGGTGGTCAGGGGCAATGTTGATACCGTATTTGGCGCCGACAGGGAGAACCTTCTGCAGCGTAGCGGCGTCACGCGCGACCAGCTCAAACAAATGTTGCGTCAATGGCACAATCATGTTCTGAGCTTCTGCATAATGGATAAATGCGTCAGGCGGGATCTCGCCCACGGTTGGATGTTTCCAGCGCAGTAACACTTCCAGCCCGGTGACGTTTAATGACTGCGTATCCACAACGGGCTGATACACCACGTAGAACTGGTCACGCTTGATCCCGATAAGGATCTCTTTGCCCGGCCGCAACCGTATACTCATGATGTAGTAGCAAAGCAAACCCGCAATAATCCCCCCCATTCCGCCGAGGAGAAGGGCATACCATAAATCGGACCAGGTCCAGTTTGTGGCGTATAACCTGATAGTCACCGGAACACCCGTAATTTTAGCCTCACGCTCTGGTTTATCTGTGAGTTCATCGAGTCTTAACAGATGGTCCGAAAAGGTGGATAAAACGGTGTTACCGACAATGATTGCGATCCCGTCGAAATCTTCCTGCCGGGAGGTATAGAGAAGATACGGCGTGAGGTTGATGTTCAGCGAAGTAAACACGCCGCTGTTGACTAAAAGGGGATTGCGATACCAAATCACCATAGCGGGTTTGTTGGGCATCATCGGGGTGCCGGGCATGATCGCCATATCGATCTCTTTACTGATATCCAGCCCCGGCACCAGTTCAGTCAGCAACGTGTCCATGCTGCCCGTTGCTGAAGAGCAAAAGGCTTTCTTATCTTTAACAAGTAAAAACGCACGTACGTTAAGACTGAATGCCGCGCGGGACGTTAATTCTGAGCCGACTTCTTTACAGGTGTTCAGGGTCAGCGGCTGGAGAAGATCCGTGGTGTTTTTGAGATCGGCGAAATAGCTGTTGAGGTAATGCTGAATATCGGAAATCAACGTATCGTATTTGACTTCGCGCTTATGCCACGTCATGAGGAATTGTAAGCTACTGATCACAATGGCGATGATAACCCCAGTGACGATGCAGGCAAGCACGATTTTTCGACCAGAAGATAAGGCGCGTGTGAACATGATACCTGGTTTGGCCCTGAGGTTGCTGATGTTGATTAAATCGATTGAATTACAAGACTATAGCCTGGATTGATTCGGCGAGTCATGCTTTTCCATAGAGGGCGTACGGCCTTTCAAAAAAAAGCACCGCCGAAGCGGTGCGTTGTATTTGTCTCGTCAGGATAGCCAAGGGATAGCAACCCAACGATTACGTGCGGCTCAGAACCCGACGCGCTTCGTTGTAGCGCTTTTTCCAGTAAGGTTCGTTCATACTGGAGATAATGACACCGCTGCTGGTAGAGGCATGAACAAACTGGTTGTTGCCAATATAAATACCCACATGGCGTCCCGTCGACCCCGCGCGGAACAGGACTAAGTCGCCGGTACGCAGATTACTACGTGAAACAGATTTACCGGTTTCCTGTTGCTCAGACGTGGAGCGCGGAAGTTCTAAGCCAAATTGTTCGCGGAATGTACGCTGTACAAAGCTGGAACAATCAATACCTTTTTTGGAGTCGCCGCCGAGGCGATAACGTACGCCTTTCCAGTCAGCGTACTGATCCATAATTCGCGATTTCACATCGAGGTTACGAACCATGCTCTCAAATTCATCCTGAGAAGCTTGCAGTGAAGAAGTCTCTTGACCCACACCAAGCGTCTCAGAATGCATATTCTTTGCGGTGTTTGTAGTGCTACATGCAGAAAGCAGTACCGCTACTGCTATTGCGGGGATTCCGCGTAAAAAATATCTCAAGAACGGTTGAGATTTGACCATTTTGTTTGTTTTCCCTTGAAGTCCTTAACGATAAATATCGTTATAAAAAATGCCAAACGTGACGAGACTAATTACCTGCGCACAAGGAGACAATTCTTTAAGCGTAAAACTGTGGCGGAACGCACAATTTTCTTCGCGAAGAGAATAATTACCAAGCGAGGCAAAACGGATTCGAGGTTACCCGATCGTCGCTGGCTTGGCGAGTTATATTATCTGAATTTTAATAAGAAATTGTGATACAGAAAGTGAATAAACGGGATTGGTCAATTAAAGAACAAAATGAGGGCAAAATAGCCAACATACTCATTCGTAATGCAAATGTTGTTACAGTCAGATGATGGTGAGATGAATGATTTATCTTTATCCATCGACAGGGAGAAAATGAACCCTGTCGATGTTAATAACTTTACGTTATTTGTTTAAAATTTGTTTGTTTTTGCCGGGGAGATAATTGTCGAAAAGCGCGACTGCACGATCGCTTAATGGGGTCAACAGACACCACGGCAGACCAATCAATACTACCGTTAATGATCCAACTGCGATATCGGTGAACCAGTGCGCTCCAATCATCACGCGTGGAAACGCAAAGACCACAACAATGAGAAGGCCGATGAGCCCTGCTGTTTTCCCGAAATAACGCAGCATAAAAGCAGCGAAAATAAGCAGCATCATTCCGTGATCGCCTGGGAAACTGTCTTTAGATGCATCCTTTGTTGAAATATGCAGCAGTTCGCTGACGCGATAAATATTATCGAAACTCAGCGTCGGGCTTGCACGCTTGACGGGTAACAGCGCCTGACCTGCCTGATTCAGGATAACCGCAGTGAGCAGCATAACCAGCCCGATAATCACAATGCGGCGGCGACCTGCCGGGGTCTCCTTCAGCCAGAAACTGAGCATCAGGCAGCCCATCGCCAGCAGAGAGCAGCCGTCAAACGCCCGGTTATTGGTAATGGCGACCAGCCACAGGAATGCCCGGCTTTCGACCAGTTTATGGTTAAAGAAGTGGAAAATACCGGAGTCGATGGGGAACCAGAATCCATGATTAGCGGGAATGTACCAGCTCATGAATAATGCCAGGCCAGCAACATTCAGCAAAAGTATCAGTGGTAATCGGGTTTTCATATTCACATATTTCACTGTTCAATAAATCGCAGGCAACCTTACGCAGGTTCAGCTAAACGAAGCTTCAACAATGCGCTCTGCAATGCATTCCAGTCGGCATCGGTACTGGAAATTAGCTCAATACGGCTATCGGGCGGTGCGACGTTCTGTGTTTCAATGTGCAGATCCTCGCCCTGGCGATTAATGCGCACGAGGCCTTCCGGGATACGCATCACCCCTTTCACCCGACCGACGGGGGCAAGACGCGCCCATTCCAGCAGTCCGATAGTATCGAATACGGTATCGGCATCGAAAATCCAGCCGCAAGCCTGATGTCCCTGACCGCTGTTGAGGCTTCGGCGCCAGCGCTGCTGCGCGGGCAGGCTCAGCGCTGCTAACCCTCGTTTCTCCGGATGGCTATGCGAATGTGCGGCGCTGGCGGGCAATTCCGAGAGGTTCAGGCGCGGTAGGTCCAGCAACTGAGCGTCAATCTGTCCGTGCTCGGTCTGCACTAACTGGCGGTTGCCGCCAGACTGCTGCCACCATGCGCGCAGGGCACCTTCACTTTCAGTTGTTGCGCGATCGGATTTATTCGCCACGATGACATCTGCCGCTGCGAGCTGGTCGCGGAAGTTTTCGTTGCCAAGGCTTTTATCATCCAGCAACAGGCGCGGGTCAAGAATACACAGGGTCGCGCGGAGGTCGATCCAGGGCTCGTAAACGGGGGCGGTGAGCAAATCGAGGATCTGTTTCGGATGCCCCAGACCCGTCGGTTCAATCAGCAGACGGTCTGGTTTTCCCTGGCGCAGCAGCGTGTTCAGTCCGACCTGCATCGGCAAACCATTGACGCAGCACATACAGCCGCCGGGGATCTCTTTAAGCAAAGCTCCACTGTCCGCGAGCAGGGCGCCGTCAATACCGACTTCGCCGAACTCATTGACTAACACAGCCCATTTTTCTTCCGGGTTTTTGTGCGCTAACAGGTGAAGAATAGAAGTGGTTTTACCGCTGCCGAGAAAACCGGTGATGAGGTTGGTTTTGGTCACGCCTGCTCCAGAATGATGTGCCGTAACGATTTCTATTAATCCTGGCGAAAAAAAGCGGAAAAGAGAAGGGCGAGACGAGCGAAGGCGGGGGTCGCTCGTCTTAATGGCAGAAATTGTTAATTTTTTAAGGTATCCAGTACTGCCTGATAAGCACCGTGCTGCGCGATGCGCTGCCAGGCTGATTCAATCGCCTGTACAAAAACGCGATTGCGTGGCAGGTCGTCACCGAAAATCTCCGGTAATAAGAGCAGGGCGGTGACCCGTTCTTCAGTACGGCTGGTATCCACTGCGGCGCGGATTTTTTCGCTCAGCGGATCGCGCACGTCAATGGCATTGCCAGCATCATCCGTCCCGCTAACGTAACGCATCCATCCGGCGACGCCCAGCGCCAGCAGCGGCCATGCGCTACCGTGGGCCAGATGGTGACGAATGCCCGCCAGCATACGCTGGGGCAGTTTCTGACTGCCGTCCATCGCAATTTGCCAGGTTTTATGTTTTAGCGCCGGATTGGCAAAACGTGCAATCAGGCCGTCTGCGTAGCTGGCTAAATCCACGCCGGTAATACTGAGCGTGGGAGCCTGTTCGTTCATCATCAGCCGGTAAGCGGCATCGCGAAAAGTTCTGTCCTGCATGCACTCATTAATATATTGAAATCCTGACAGATAACCGAGATACGCAAGAAATGAGTGGCTGCCATTAAGCATTCGTAATTTCATCTCTTCCCAGGGGCGGACATCGCTCACCATCTGCACACCAGCGGCTTCCCACGCCGGGCGACCGGCGACAAAATTGTCCTCAATAACCCACTGAATAAAAGGCTCACAGCTAATGCCACAGGGATCGGCGATCCCCACTTCATGGGTGATTTCAGCCAGCGACTCTGGCGTTGCCGCAGGAACAATGCGATCAACCATGGTCGCGGGGAAACTAACGTGTTCACGGATCCAGTCAGCCAGCGCGGGGGAACGTTTTGCCGCCATTCCCAGCACGGCGTTTTTCACCACGCGACCATTGTCTGGAATGTTATCGCAGGAGAGCACCGTGAAGGGCGCTAACCCACGCGCCTGGCGACGCGCCAGCGCCTCGACCAGAATACCGGGTGCAGAATGGGGCTCATCAGGTGCTTGCAGATCGTGAAGAATGCGGGGATTGGTCATATCCAGCGCACCGGTAGCCGGATCGATGCAATAGCCTTTTTCGGTAATGGTCAGCGAAACAATCGCCACCTGCGGCTCGCAAAATTTCTCGACGATCGCGGCGAGGGAGTCGAGCTTTGCATTCAGGCATTCGTTGACGGCTCCCACAATAATGGCCTGATTGCCGTCGGCGCCTTTTTCCAGCACGGTATAGAGATGATCCTGCGTGCGAAGCTGGCTCATCAGCGTGTCGCCGCTGAACAGGCTGATTTCGCAGATACCCCAGTCACCTCCTCTGGCATTCAGCACCCGGTCGGTAAGTAAAGCCTGATGTGCCCGGTGGAAGGCGCCAAAGCCAAAATGCACAATACGTGTTTTAAGCTGTTGACGGTCATAGCGCGGCGTTTGTACGCCATCCGGCAGTGATGCTGAGGCAATTGTCTTCATTAATTACACACCTGATTAACTATAAATTAACAATGGCAGTGTAAAGTTATATGACAACAAATTAAATTGGTAAGCCTTAATTATCCGGGGAATGTGAGCTGGATCAATCAATCATACGGCCTTTATTGATCCATACGGATAAGCCTGTATGGTAGTCGTCATTCAGGTACGCTAATTTGGTATAACAACTTGTGAGGTGAAGCAATGGAACAAACCTGGCGTTGGTACGGACCGAACGATCCGGTATCACTTGATGATGTGCGTCAGGCTGGCGCAACGGGCGTTGTGACGGCATTGCACCACATTCCCAACGGTGAGGTGTGGCCGGTTGAAGAGATTAAAAAGCGTCAGGCGATTCTGGCGGAAAAGGGGCTGACCTGGTCCGTCGTTGAAAGTATTCCGGTTCATGAAGACATTAAAACGCGTTCCGGTCAGTACCAGACGTGGATTGCCAATTATCAGCAAAGCATCCGCAATCTGGCGGCCTGCGGTATCGACACGGTCTGCTACAACTTCATGCCTATTCTCGACTGGACGCGCACCGATCTTGAATATGAAATGCCAGATGGTTCCAGAGCGCTGCGTTTCGATCAGATAGCCTTTGCCGCTTTTGAGTTGCATATCCTCAAACGTGCCGGTGCCGAAGCGGATTATACAGAAGAGGAACAGCGTCAGGCGCAGGCGTATTTCAATGCGATGAGTGCCGGGGAGATCGATAAGCTGACCCGCAATATCATTGCCGGTTTGCCAGGGGCGGAAGAGGGTTATACCCTCGATCAGTTCCGGGCGCGTCTTGCCGAATATGACGGCATCAGCAAAGACGATTTGCGTAACAACATGGCGGTATTCCTGCGAGCGATCGTACCTGTTGCAGAAGAGGTGGGTGTACGCCTGGCTGTACATCCTGACGATCCGCCGCGTCCGATCCTGGGGCTACCGCGCATCGTCTCCACTATAGAAGATATGCAGTGGCTGAAAGAAACCGTCGACAGCATCTACAACGGCTTCACGATGTGTACCGGTTCTTACGGTGTCCGTGCGGATAACGACCTGGTGAAGATGATCGAAACGTTTGGCGATCGTATCCACTTCACTCATCTGCGTTCAACGTGCCGTGAAGAGAACCCGAAAACCTTCCATGAAGGGGCGCATTTACAGGGTGATGTGAACATGGTAGCGGTGGTGACGGCGATTCTGACCGAAGAACAGCGTCGCAAAAAGGCGGGCGATTTGCGTCCGATCCCGATGCGTCCCGATCACGGCCATCAGATGCTGGATGATCTGCACAAAAAAACCAATCCGGGTTACTCCGCGATTGGTCGTCTGAAAGGTCTTGCGGAAGTGCGCGGTGTTGAACTGGCGCTGAAAATGACCCAGTTCCGTGATTTGCTGTAAGGCTGGTTAGTTAAGCAACATAACGAATATATATTCATTATGTTGCTTCAAAATCCGTCCTCTGAAAAAGCAGTGAAATGGTTCCGTTCACTAAAACTCCTCTGCTTCCTGTCAGTTTCGCTGCGGTGAACGTGTAAAGGGCGTTCGCCGCCACGCCCTTTACAATCCCGGCTCCCGGCAAGGAAAACCGCCGCTTCGCGGTCCCCTGGACTTATTGCGTCTGGCTTTCGGGTCGGGTACGACGTCACATCCCTGTGCCGCGTACCCTCCGCCCGCTCCCGGCGGGCGGCCCCGCCCAGCCGCAAACGTCCCGGCGGTTTTCAGCCGGACCTTGCGTTCCCTCCGGCTTCTTCATCGCCTGAACCGGGCTCGGGTGTGAGTCCCCCGCTGAAATCGGCGAACCGGAGACAGGATGTCGACCAGAACCGGCCGCAGGCAGGCAGACGGTCGGGAGGTGAGCGTAGTGTGAAGCACCGATTTCTCTGCGGGCCACGGGGATTGATAAGGGAGCCGTGGTGGCCCCCTTATCCCGCTTACAGAATGTGAAGTAACAGAATCAACAGGTCTTAAGATGAACGGAACAACCTGCAAACCTTAACTGACCAGCATCACAGCTAATACTGTTCTTTTTACATCAAGGCGAAACTTAATCCGCACGGCCCATATAGCGGCGCTCTTCGATATGAATACGGATTTTTTCACCGGCACTCAGGTACTCCGGAACCAGAATCACCAGGCCGGTGCTCAGCGTCGCGGGCTTGTTACGGGCACTGGCTGATGCGCCTTTGATGCCGGGAGCCGTTTCCACGATTTCCAGATCCACTGTCTGCGGCAGTTCCAGCGCCAGCAACTGGCCGTCCCAGAGCAATACCTGCATATCCGGCATACCGCCTTCAGGAATAAACAGCAGCTCTTCTTCAATCTGGTCTTTGGTGAAGGTATAAGGCGTGTAATCTTCTTTATCCATGAACACGTACTCGTTGCCATCGATATAAGAGAAATCGACGCCACGGCGGCTCAGGGTTACGGTGTCGACAATGTCGTCGCCTTTGAAACGTTCTTCCACTTTCAGGCCGGTACGGACATCAGAAAAACGCATTTTGTACAATGTTGCTGCGCCACGGGCGGTCGGAGACTGAATATCAATATCTTTCACAATCAGCAGCTTGCCGTTGTAATTCAGTACCATACCTTTTTTGATTTCGTTCGCTCTTGGCATCGAAAAGATCCTGTATCAGAGATTAGCTAAATTATCGCGTCAAACTACTCGCGCCGGGTCATTCAGGCAAGTGGAATTCACACTTTTACGGGTACAAAAAAGGTGTTACTGTGCGCGTCCTGTCCGGTGGTCATAACAGAGAGAGTTTAAGATGGAATGCCGTCCGGATTGCGGGGCGTGTTGCATAGCCCCTTCGATTTCCAGTCCTATCCCCGGTATGCCGCAAGGCAAGCCCGCCAACACGCCATGCATCCAGCTTGACGAACATCTCCGCTGTAAAATTTTTACCTCTCCGCTACGCCCAAAAGTGTGTTCGGGATTACAGCCGAACGCGGAAATGTGCGGCGAAACGTCTCAACAGGCGATGACCTGGCTCATCGACCTGGAAACGCTGACTGCACCTTAAACATCTTTGATGCGCGCCAGACAGGCCATGTCGGCGATAATCATGATCAGCGCGAACCAGAACACCGCACGGTAGTTCCAGATTTCAGCAGCAATACCTGCCAGCGAGCCAGCGATAATCCAGCCGACGCGGATAGTATTGGTATACAACGTTGTTGCGGAACCCGCCTGTCCTGGCATCAAATCCTGAAAATAGAGCATGCCGATCCCACCAAGAATGCCGATGTAGATTGCATTCAGCAGTTGTAATCCCAGCAGCACGACTGGAGAGTGCGCAACCAGCATCCCTGCGTAGAAACAAAAGCCTGCCGCTACTGCAATGGACATCAGCAGCCGTTTACCCAGCCGTTTTGCGAAGTAACCTGCAATCAGCATTGTCGGGATTTCCAGCCCGGCTGCCGTACCCATCATTACACCCGCGAGCTTTTCCGGGAGATGCAATTCATTAATGATAAACAGCGGCATGTTAATGATGTAGAGACTATTGGTGCCCCACATTAAGGTGCAAATGGCGAACAGCAGTAAGGTATCCCGTCTGTTGCGGCGGGGGGCTTCCAGTACTCCCGTCGCCAGCGGCACGTCTTTACGCATTGAGGGTAAAAATAACCACACCATCGCGCCGCACACCACAAACGCCACAGCGGCGCTCAGATACATCACTGTAAAGCTAAACCCCATCGCCAGCGCATAGGCCAGCGGCGGGCCAATCACCCAGGCCAGGGAAACCTGGGCACGCAGAATAGAGCTGAACATCACGGCTTCACGGCCCGTGCGATCGGCATGTTCTCGGGCCAGCGCAAACATTTGCGGGTTGGCGGTCGAACCAAAACTGCTAAGGAAAACGCCGATAAACAGCAAAATAAAATAGTTGCGATTCCAGGCGAATAACACACAGGCCAGCATGCCCAATGCACAACAGAAGACGATCAATGTTTTGCGGTCGCCTTTTTTGTCTGAACGTCCCGCCAGAAACTGACTGACCAGAATGCCTATGACGGCGCTGCCGGTAAAAAAGAAACCGACCATGGCCGGACGCGCATGCACTTCATCGGTCAGAAAAAGGCTTAGCGTAGGGGTTTGTAACGCACCGGCAATCCCGGTAAGAAAGGCAACAATAAGGAAAGCCGTAGACGTCAGGTCAAACGTTTTTGACGAGGCGGCAGCGGGGGTGTTGTGCATGTTTCAGTATCAGTAATATGAAGAGACGCGGAGTTTACGCCGCCTGTTCAAAAATAAACAGGTGCCTGAATCAAATTCAACCAGAAAAATCA
>OIES01000591.1_pt1 | contig 16733 bp, 14 predicted proteins | sample 1581811 | NCBI WGS metagenome assembly OIES01 (sample SAMN03281021, study PRJEB24777) | human gut metagenome | isolation source: fecal sample PR177 from 1 month old male Malay infant, vaginal delivered... | reverse complement strand
TTGCGTTTATAAGCCCAATTTGTTTTTTACTCCTTATAATAAACGACTACTAGATCAGATGTATATCTGTGAAAGTAGTCGTTTTTAGTTTAGGAAAAACTATGAAAATTATTATGGGATAGAAGTGGAGAGATAAAAAGCTATAAGCGTTGCTTACATTTATTAAAAAGACTTGACATAATTCGTTTACAATAGTAAACTTACATTAAACACATTTGTTTACACTTGTAAACGAAGAGGAGGAAAGGAAAATGAGCACAAGAGAACTTAATACTTATATCACAGATGCTGAATGGGAAGTCATGCGTGTAGTTTGGGCAAATGATCGAGTAACTAGTAAAAAAGTCATTTCCGTATTGCAAGAAAAAATGGACTGGACACAATCCACTATCAAAACAATCTTAGGTCGATTAGTTGGAAAAGGCGTACTAAATACAGAGCAAGAAGGTAGAAATTTTATTTACACTGCCAATATTGAAGAGAAAGAAGCCGTAAGGGATTGTGTAGAAGATATTTTTAACCGTATTTGCAATAAGAAAGTCGGAAATGTAATAGGAAGCATCATTGAAAATCATGTTTTAAGCTTCGATGATATAGATCGACTAGAAAAAATATTAGAGATGAAAAAATCTTTCGCAGTAGAAGAAGTGGATTGCAATTGTCCAGAAGGACAATGCGAATGTCATTTACATCATCATTAAGCATAAGGAGGAATTTAAAATGAATAATGACAACAGATATTCGTCCCATAATCACCATGATTATGACGACATAGATAAGTTAAAACACGAGCATGGAATCACAGATGAACATGGAGACCATAAGGATCAACATCACGACCATCATGCTGGTCATGACCACAGTGGGCACCATAAGAATCAACATCACGACCATCATGTGGGTCATGATCACAGTGGGCACGGAGGGCATGACCACCATCATCACGGAAGCTTTAAGGAACTTTTCTTAAAGTCATTGCCACTAGGAATCGTTATTATGCTCTTATCCCCTATGTATGGATTTGAACTACCATTCCAGTTTACTTTTCCATATTCTGATATTGTAGTAGCTATTTTATCTACTATATTAATTATTTATGGTGGACGTCCATTCTATCAAGGCGCAGTTGACGAATTTAAACAAAAAGAACCTGGAATGATGACTCTAGTTTCTTTAGGTTTAAGTGCTTCATATTTATACAGTATTTATGCTGTGATCATCACCTACGTAACGGGTGAACATGTGATGGACTTTTTCTTTGAATTTGCTTCATTACTATTAATCATGTTATTAGGTCACTGGATTGAGATGAAAGCTATTGGAGAAGCAGGAGACGCACAAGCAGCATTGGCTAAGTTAGTGCCGAAAGATGCTCACGTTGTATTAGAAGACGATTCAATTGAAACACGACCAGTTGCTGACTTAAAGATAGGTGATTTAATTCGTGTTCAAGCCGGAGAAAATGTGCCAGCAGACGGGATTATCGAGCGTGGCGAATCACGTGTAAATGAAGCTCTTCTAACTGGGGAGTCAAAAGCAGTAAAAAAAGGCCCTGGCGATGAAGTAATCGGGGGTTCAACAAATGGAGAAGGGGTACTTTATATTAAAGTGCTTGAGACAGGTGATCAATCCTTTATCTCTCAAGTACAGACTTTAATTAGCCAAGCTCAAAGTCAGCCTTCCAGAGCAGAAAATATTGCTCAAAAGGTTGCAGGATGGCTCTTCTATATTGCGGTCATTGTCGCACTAATAGCTTTTGTAGTGTGGATGATTATTGGAGATATCCCAACGGCAGTTACCTTTGCTATCACTACCTTAGTTATAGCTTGTCCACATGCATTAGGTCTGGCTATTCCATTGGTCACCGCCCGTAGCACAAGCTTAGGAGCTAGTCGTGGGTTACTGGTGAAAGATCGCCAAGCCTTAGAAATAGCTCAAGATGCAGATGTGATGATTTTAGATAAAACAGGTACTTTAACAACTGGTGAGTTTAAAGTATTAGACGTTGAACTTTTTAATAACAAATATAAGAAAGAGGAAATCATTGCCTTATTGGCAGGTATTGAAGGAGGATCTAGTCACCCAATTGCTCAATCAATTATAAGTTTCGCCGAGCAGCAAGATATACGTCCAGCATCTTTTGATTCTATTGATGTAATTTCCGGTGCTGGAGTAGAGGGGAAAGCAGGCGGGCACCGTTACCAATTGATCAGTCAAAAAGCCTACGGACGTAATCTGGATATGGATATTCCAAAAGGAGCAACTCTCAGTGTCTTAGTAGAAAACGATGATGCTATTGGTGCTGTAGCTTTAGGGGATGAATTAAAAGCAACGAGCAAAGAGTTAATTAAAGTTCTTAAAAAGAACAATATTCAACCAATTATGGCAACAGGTGATAATGAAAAAGCAGCTCAAGGCGTGGCAGAATATTTAGAGATTGAATATAGATCAAATCAATCTCCACAAGACAAATATGAGTTAGTAAAAACACTTAAAGAAGAAGGAAAAAAAGTTATCATGGTAGGTGACGGTATCAATGATGCTCCTTCTCTTGCCTTGGCAGATGTTGGAATAGCGATCGGTGCAGGAACTCAAGTGGCGTTGGATTCAGCTGATGTCATCTTGACTCAATCTGATCCAGGAGATATTGGATCATTTATTGAATTAGCACACAAAACAACTCGTAAAATGAAACAAAATCTCTTTTGGGGAGCCGGTTATAACTTTATAGCTATCCCTCTAGCTGCAGGAATTTTGGCTCCTATTGGTATCACATTAAGCCCTGCATTAGGAGCAGTCCTAATGTCTGTGTCAACAGTCATCGTCGCTATTAATGCTATGTTATTAAGGTTAGATCCCAAAAATAACGGTTAACAGATTGAATGATTGAAACTCCTTAAAGTATCAAGATACAATAGTTTTACAGGAGAAAAAGAGATGTAAGTACTAGCTCTTTTAATACCATGAAAGTTGGTACTATAGAATCTTTATAAATTATTTTTAATATTGTATAATGAGTATATAAGTTGTATAAAATTAATTATAGAGAGGAGGGCCTATGGAGTTTTTAATTTGGATGGCTATAGGGATCGCCCTGATGGCGGTAGAACTCGTTGTACCGGGCGGTATTTTAGGGCTCATCGGTTATTGTGCATTCCTTTGGGGCGTTTTTATAGCTCTTGGAGAAGGAACGGTAGCGCTGTATGCCGTACTAGGATTGACGGCCTTGCTAATTGTCCTTATCATCGTGTTCTTTAATCACTTTGAAAAGACTTGGATAGGCAAATTATTTACCTTAGGGCAACGATCTACGACCAAGGCTGGCTATGTATCTAATGATGTATTAGAGGACTTAGCTGGTAAAGAGGGGGTAGCTCATACTACACTGCGCCCTGCAGGTATTGCTAAAATTGATGGTAATTTGGTAGATGTTGTAACCGAAGGGGACTTCATCGATGCCGGTTCACCGATTGTGGTACTGCGTGTTGTAGGCGGTCGCAATATTGTTAGAAAGCGTGATTAAGCTTTCACCACATCGTCGTATATAATGGAGGTTATTATGGATGTAGGTATTTTACTTTTGATTCCCATTCTACTGATTGGGATTATGGTGTTCTTGTATGTTGTGCCATTAGGCCTTTGGGTATCTGCTCTTGCAGCGGGCGTTAATGTTGGTATCTTTACACTTGTAGGTATGCGCTTGCGTCGTGTAAATCCATCTCAAATCGTAATGCCTTTGATTAAAGCAAATAAAGCAGGTCTTGATGTAAATGTAAATCAGCTAGAAGCGCATTACCTTGCAGGTGGTGACGTTGACCGCGTCGTAGATGCGTTGATCGCCGCTGAGCGCGCATCTATTCCATTGACATTTGAACGTTCCGCAGCTATCGACCTTGCAGGTCGCGATGTATTGGAAGCAGTACAAATGTCCGTTAATCCTAAAGTGATTGAAACACCAATCATCTCTGCAGTGGCAAAAAATGGTATCGAGCTCAAGGTTCGTGCTCGTGTAACTGTACGTGCTAATATTGACCGCCTCGTTGGTGGTGCTGGTGAAGCGACAATCATCGCCCGTGTTGGTGAAGGTATTGTAACAACTGTAGGTTCCTCTGAAGAGCACACAGATGTACTAGAAAATCCAGATCACATCTCTCGTACTGTATTGGGTAAAGGTCTTGATGCGGGTACTGCATTCGAAATCTTGTCCATCGATATTGCTGACGTAGACGTAGGACGTAACATCGGTGCTCAATTGCAAACAGATCAAGCGGAAGCGGACAAGAAAATTGCTCAAGCTCGTGCGGAAGAACGCCGTGCCATGGCTGTTGCTACAGAACAAGAAATGCGTGCGAAAACACAAGACATGCAAGCTAAGGTTGTGGAAGCACAAGCTGAAGTTCCTAAAGCATTGGCAGAGGCTTTCAGAAACGGTAATCTTGGCGTTATGGATTACTACAATATGAACAATATTATTGCAGACACTAAAATGCGTGAAAATTTAGCAGATAGTGAATAGGAGTAGCTATGGACTCTATTTTGTCTTCCGTGCTATCCATCTTTTCGAATAATCCTATATTTGTTTTAGCTATCATCGCTTACATTGCTTTTTCGATTATAAAAAGCAAGAATACTGAAGAGGCTGAAGAGTATGAGGACCATGAAAGTTCAGGTCAGACTTGGGAGGATATGGAGCGTGAATATGGTATCTCCATAGAGAAAAAGCCTGTAGAACCTTCAACTGAGGATTTATTGTATGATGATGATTTTTATCGAGATATTTTTAAAAATAGACCGATTGAGAATCAGCATCCTGAGGCCCCTTTACGAAAAAAGGGCGGAAGACTGTTTCAATATGATGATACGGAGACATCTGAAAAACATGTTGAAGTGCATCCAAGTAATGATAAAACTCAAACAGTTTTAGCTTCCGAGAATCATTACGATGAAGCGTCTACAACGCAACAAGGTACTCATGGTTCATCCAAGAAAACCTCATTTAAATCAACTAGCTTTAGTACTAATACGACTCGTTCGACTCGAGAATCTGTTACAGGTCCTTCTTTAAATGAGCGATTAGCTGAGTTTAAACGCGATAAAGCATCTAAAGAGGGTCGTGTTCTTCTTGAGAATATAGACGTTACGACTGCCCCAGCTGTAACCTCAACAGGTAAACGAAAAGCTAATCATGCCTTGAAAGAGGGGATGAAGTGGTCTATCATTTTAGGCAAGCCAAAAGCTCTAGAGCGGAGATATCGCTAATTAGAATGCTAACAATAAGCTCTACTAGAAGGTTGTTAGGCCATAGAATATGAATGGTTTATGCCGGATATTGTGATAGCAACTAAAATTATATCTATCGTATGTGGTGCATATAATTACATATGGAAAGAGGTTCCTATTGGTCACCTATGTGACTATTAGGAACCTTTTTTGTATTGTTTTTTCTTGATGGAGCTTTCACAATAATAGAGAAAGGAGTTCGTCTATAAGGAAAGGTGATATTATGTATCGTAATGTGCGCGTTATACCTAGACAGCTATTGGAACAACTATATGTAGAAAAACAGTGGAGTGTTAGAGAGGTAGCAGAGTATTTTCAGTGTAGTGTAGACACTATTATTCGACGCATGAAGCAGTATGACATTGAGCGAAGACCTTTACAAAAGGATATCAATATGGTTCATGTACAAGCTCTATACGAAACTGGTAAGTGGTCTCTGCACTCGTTAGCAAAGCGTTATGATGTGTCTATTACGACAATGGCAAGCCGTATGAAGGAATATGGACTGGCTTGTCAGCGATCCACGAAGAATGTATCTATCGATCCAGTACGTATTTGTAGGGCTTATAAAAGTGGAAATACTTCGGATTCTATTGCTCGCATGTACGGCATATCCCGATGGAAAGTACATCATGTGTTGAGGCATATGGGAATGTGTACAACGCCTAGGGCACAAACATCTCAAAAGGTAGATGAGATGGCTTACTTATATATTCATCATCATATGAGTACCGATGACATAGGTTTAGCCTATGGTATACGAGGATCTACGGTGGCTATTTATCTACGGGAACAAGGCATAGAAATTCGTACCAATACTTTACAGTTAGATGAAAATAACATAAAAAACCTACGAGCAAAAGGGTATGGTGTTGCTAAAATAGCACAGATGATGGGATGCTCTGCTTCTGCGGTGAGAAAGCGACTAGCTATGAAAAAATATATCTCTCCTTGATGTAGTGTAGTAGATACTATATACTTAAATTTATACAATGATGGGAGGAATATTATGTTCGAAATTATCTCTGCTTTAATACCGTTTTTCTTACTTGGCATAGTTGCCGCTGGTTTATCCCGTGTATCTGGGGTGGCCTTGTCAATGATTATAGTACCAACTCTATTGATTTGGGGTGCTAATGCCATTGATGTCATCGCTTTCATGTTGCTCTTTGTAGTGTATAACAACTTTACAATGGAGACACAAGACGTTCGTTTAGATTATAAAGATCTTGTATTATTCCCTAAATGGCGCTTGTGCATTCCCTTTATTTTGACTATTATTACAGCCTACTTTGCACCGGCTGCGGGTATTGCAGTCTTTATGGCTTGCTTTGTATTAGAACTATTGGCTACCGTGTATAAACGGATTCCTGAAAATAAACGTCCTCGTTTACACCGCGTTATCGTTACATCAGTTTTAAGTGCTGTTGTAACGGCTGTAGGTGCTTATGCAGGTCCAAAAATTCCTAGCGAATACTACTTCATCTGTGCTGGTTTAGCAATCGTAGTTATTACAGGCTTTGCATGGTATGTAGGTAACCATCGAGATGCTTTTAGAGGTGCGTGGGAAACAATTTGGGCTGACTTTAATCTATTCTTGGGTATGTTTGGTGTGGAAGCATCTTATTATCCAGCAGCTCTAACTCGTTCTATTCCAAATCCAATGGATCGTATGCTACCAATGATTACTGTAGTAGGTGGTTATGCAGGTCTCATGGTGGTGTTTGGGTTGTATAATATTTTCTCCATACCATCCTTGATTACTGCTATTGGTGCGGCTATCGGTATTCGTCTATTTGGTTTGTACGAGTTTCCACGTCATGGCAGCTTCTCCTACTTGGCTATTGGCTTTGCTATAGCTGCTGTTGTGTGCTTGTACCTCGTATCTCCAACACCAGTAGGTTTTGATTATATCAATACATTGGTATCTCAACCTATCGTTCAATAATGGTTGCTCCTATAGTCGTTGCCATATCTTTTTGTTAATATTGCTAATGTCTCACATGGTAGATAATTGAATTTGAATATGTGACATAGTTCATATATTGTGTTGAAAGTTGAGTCCATACTAGATTGTGAAAGGAGTTGATGCTCTGTGGCAGAAACAATTGAAACGAGACCATTTCCGCCGTTCTTGCCAAAGAACACGACGGTGATGATGATGGGAACATTCCCACCAACTTCCGAAAAGCGATCTATGGAATTTCATTATCCTAACTTTCAAAATGACATGTGGCGCGTGTATGGTTTAGTATTCTTTGATGATAAGGAACACTTTAGAAAAGGTGAGGAAAAAGCCTTTGATGCGGATAAGATTAAGGCGTTCTTATCTGAAGCGGGGATTGCTTCTTGTCCTACTGTATTAAAAGCTATACGCGAAAAGGGGAATGCATCGGATGCATTTCTTAAGGTTGTTGAATCTGTACCATTGGCAGAGGTGTTGGAACAAATTCCAGACTGTAAACACATTGGTACTACAGGCGGTAAGGCCACAGAAATCTTGTTGAGCCTTTTACCAGAAAAGGTTAAAATGCCTAAAACAGGGGAGACAATTCCTTTTGTGTTTAACGGTCGCGAATTGACGTTAACACGATTGCCATCAACATCTCGTGCATATCCATTGAGCCTTGCTAAAAAGGCTGAAGCCTATAAAAACTTTTTTAAGGCTTGTGGATTACAGACAAAGTAATCTGTATAGAGATGTAGAGCATATGGATATACCTGCTATATAGAAGGGGCATTAACTAAATATCAATAAATAATACCTTTGATGTTATATCGTATCTTTAAGGATACAATATAAACGATCAAAGGTGTTTTTATTATCAAAAATTAATGTGAGTTATAAAAATGGATATGTCTATATTATAATTGATTACACATATCTTGTTATAAATAAAAGTAATGAGGTGTATAACATTTTAGTTCTTGATTTCTAGAATGAGAGGTTTATAATTAATCGTTGTCGCAAATGGTTGACAATAGTTTAAGAAAATGGAGTTGATATTATGGATAAGGCTAAAGAAGCCTTATGGACAAGATCCTTTGTCCTTGATACTTTGATTAATTTCTTAGTATTTTTGATTTATTACTTATTAATCGTTATTATTGCGGTAGTAGCAAAGGATAATCTTCATGCTACAGCAAGTCAAGCTGGCTTGGCCGTTGGTATTTATATTATTGGTACCGTTGTTGCTCGTTTGTTAGCGGGACGGTTTATTAGCATCTTAGGCTGTCGTAAGATGCTATACCTAGGTTTGTTAATTTATTTGGTTTCAACAGCCATGTACTTCTATACACCTAATTTATTGATGCTCGACAGTGTTCGTTTCTTAAATGGTTTTGCTTACGGTATTACATCTACAGCTACAAGTACAATCGTAGCCGCTATTATTCCTATGTCACGCCGTGGTGAAGGGATTAACTACTATGGTTTGTCTACATCTCTTGCTGCTGCGGTAGGTCCGTTCTTAGGTATTTTGATGCTTCATAGCCTTGGCTATGACTTTATCATTGCCTTCTGTGTTGCGCTTATCATCCTTTGTGGTATTGGTTCCGTTATCATGAAATTTGATGAACCTAAGCTCGATATTGATTCTGAAGAACATAAAGGCATTAAAATTTCCGATTATATCGAACCACGTATGAATTCTATTAGTCTTGTTTCTATACTAGTGGGTTTTGCATACTCTGGTGTTATCGGTTTTATGGCAGCCTATACAAAAGATTTAAATCTTATCTTAGCAGGTACATTCTTCTTTGTTGTGTATGCTGTAGTTATTACGATAACAAGACCATTACTTGGTATTGTATTTGATATGAAAGGGGAAAACTTCGTTCTTTACCCTTGCTTCATATCTTTAGCACTTGGTATTTTCTTATTGTCCATCGCTCACTCTACATGGCTTATACTCTTATCTGCTGTGTTTGTTGGTCTTGGTTACGGTACATTTATGTCAAACGGTCAAGCCGTAACTGTTAAAATTGTGCCGGTTCACCGTATTGGTGTTGCCACATCCACATACTTTATTGCCTTAGATATGGGCTTAGGCTTTGGTCCATACATCTTAGGTGCCATTAAAGAGGTAGTAGGCTATACAAGCATGTTCCACGTGACTGTTGTAGTAGCGCTTCTTGCCTTTGTTGCTTACTATTTCTTATATGGTCGTTATGTAGGTACTGAAAAAGATCTTTCTTTGAAAGCTCGTGCTGAAGAAGAACAAATTAGAAATCGTAAACGCAATGGTAAACTTGCGTAGAATGTACTCTGATTTGATTAGTTTTATTTCAGTAGATGGATATTATAACTAAATTAAGAGGACTATACGAAAGATTTCGTATAGTCCTTTTTTGGTGTTAAGATATCTTAGAATTTCATTGTGTTTTAGAATGCTAGTTTTGTATTTAAATATCCTTCAAATGGCATCTAGTAGTATAGGTGCATGAGTGGTTAGATTGTAAGCTATTATTTCTCAATATTGACGATATTTACGATAACTTCTACGGCTTTTTTCATGTCATCAATACATGCAAATTCATGACGGCCATGTAGATTTTCTACGCCTGTAAAGATATTAGGGGTAGGGATGCCCATGAAGGAAATTTTAGAGCCGTCTGTACCGCCGCGGATAGGGTCACAAATAGGCGTGATACCCGCTTTTTCCATAGCAGCTTTGGCTACGTTAACGCATTCCATATTGTCTTTAATGATATCGTACATGTTGTAATATTGATCTTTTACGGATACTTCACATACTTCACGGCCGTAGATTTCGTTTAAAGTTTGACCTGCTTGTAAGAAGAATGCTTTTTTCGCTTCGAATAATTCTTTGTCATGGTCGCGGATGATATAGTTCATTTTACCAGTATCTACTTGTGTTTCCATGCTCATAAGCATAAAGAAGCCTTGACGACCACATGTGTGTTCAGGAACAGCAGCACCTGGTAATAGCGCATCGAATTGCATTGCTAATTTAGCACAGTTAATCATAATACCTTTGGCAGTGCCTGTATGAACAGATACACCTTTGAGAGTTACTGTACCGCCTGCAGCATTGAATGTTTCGTATTCAAGTTGACCAAGGCTTTCACCATCGATAGTATAAGCAAAATCAACAGGGAATTCTTTGACATCAAAGTGATCGGCGCCAGTGCCAATTTCTTCGTCTGGACCGAAAGCGCACATGATTTTACCATGCTTGATTTCTGGATGAGCAACGAGGTATGCAAGGGCTTCCATAATTTCACAGATACCGGCCTTGTCGTCGCCGCCGAGAAGGGTGAGACCATCTGTGACAACTAAGGATTTACCAATATAATTTTTTAGATTAGGGAAATCTGCACGACGTGTGAAGATTTGATGTTCTTCGTTAAGGCAAATATCGCTGCCATCGTAATTTTCAACGATGCGAGGCTTAATATTTTCTGCGTTGTAGTCTGCTGTATCCATGTGAGCGATGAAGCCGATAGCAGGTGCTTTTTCATCTGTATTGGCATTTAATGTGCCGATGACAAAACCATTTTCACGGTTGTAAATAACTTCATCTAACCCGATTGCTTTTAAATCAGGAACGAGCACATTAGTAGCAAAGTCTACTTGAGTTTGAGTACTAGGAATTGTTGTACTTTCCTCGTTAGACCGTGTATTTATGCTTGTATAGCGTACAAAACGTTCGACCATTGATTCCATAATGAGCCTCCTCGTAAGTAAACATACGTGTTATACATACTGGTATACATACTGTATATAATAAAGATTCTTAATATACTTTCATTGTAGAACAGGGGCGGTGAAAATGCAAAATAAATATTTATGGATTGTGTGATATTTTATTCGCATAATGCATAGAAAAGCATTGAACCATATATAGTGCCGTGTTAGTATAAAGGTGAATAGTTATACGTTTGTACATTTTCTGTGAGGAGGTTTTACCATGTCGGACGAAACTCGTTCTATTCCGCCCGTAGAACCCGTATTGGATCCTAAGAAGGATTACGTAGAGATTAACTCATATGTAGTATTCTGGGGCCTATTCTATGCGGCAATTTTCACACTGGCTGTAGGTTATTTATGTTTGAAGATTGGTCAAACAGTAGATGCCTTTGCTCCAGTATCTGTACTTGCAATGGGTACAGCAGTTATTTTGAAACGGCAAAATGCTTTTGCTGAAACGGTTCACATTCAGGCTATCGCTAGTTCTAGTACGAACACATTAGCTGGTGCGATGTTCTTCTTGCCAGCTCTATACATTTGGAATGTTACAGATGTATCCTTTGTACAAATGGCGATTCCTATTATCCTTGGTGGCGTACTTGGTGTTCTATTATGTGTTATGTTCCGTCGCTACTTTGTTGAGGAAATGCACTATGTGTATCCGTTCCCAAGTGGTCGTGCTGCTGCTGAAGTACTTATGAGTAATGAAGGTAGCAAAGCGAAACTCATGCTTGGTTCTGGTCTTATCGCTCTTATATATGACTTTATTCTTAACAGCCTTGGCTGGTGGGAAGAGGTTATCCGTACTACTGCATTTAAATGGGGTTCTGCGCTAGCAGATTCTACTAAGTTAAATGCTGCTGTAGATACAGATGCTGCGTTGCTTGGCCTTGGTTACTTTACAGGCTTACGGTATGCGGCTATTATCGCAGCTGGTTCCTTCTTCTCTTGGTTCGTATGTATTCCAATCGTATACTATTTAGCTCCGGAACATATCATGCAAATCAATGGTCATGCTGTTCCACTTGCAGAAGCTCCAATTCGTAAAGTATTCTTAGACTATGTTCGTCATATTGGTATCGGTATGCTTGCTATGGCAGGTATCATCGGCTTGCTCAATATGTCCAAAGTCGTAGCTAGTGTTGTTAAAAATGCAGTGCTTGATATTTTCAGTTCCAAAACTGTAGATGTTAATTTGCTTCGTACACAACGCGACATACCTACATCTTGGATTGGCGCTGGCATCTTGTTATGTACAGTTCTATTCGCAGCATACTTCCACTTTATGTATGCTGAAAGCTTCGGTCAAACAATCGTAGCATTCTTAATCGTTCTTATCATGTCCTTCCTATTATCTGTAGTAGGTATTAGCTCCATCGCTTATACAGGTACAGAGCCAGTATCTGGTATGACAATCTTCATGATTATCATCTCCGCTGTATGCTTAACAGCAGCAGGTATGACTGGTAAAGTAGGTATGATTGCAGTTCTCATGATGGCATCCTTCATTGGTACAACCATTGGTATGGCTGGTAACTTCATGTCTGAACTTAAAGTAGCGCACATGACAGGTGCTACACCTAAGAAAATGGAACAATGGCAAATCGTTGGTACCATTCTTTGTGCCGTACTTTCTGTAGGCGTTATGATCCTCTTGAACAATGCATATGGTTTCGTAGGGGACCATGCATTAAATGCGCCACAAGCGAACGCTATGGCTGCTATCATCGAACCTATGATGACTGGCGGTAGTGCTCAATGGCCTCTATACATGGCAGGTGCATTATTCGCAATCATCTTGTGGATGGTAAAAGTTCCACCATTGGCGTTTGCCCTTGGTACATACTTGCCAATGGAAATCAACACACCATTACTTGTTGGTGGTTTAATTGCTTACTTTGTACAAAACAGCACAAAAGATAAAGAATTGGCAGATCTTCGCTTCTCCAAAGGTAGCACAATTGCATCTGGCCTTGTAGCCGGTGGTGCTATTGGATCTTTGTTCAGTGCAGTATTCCGCATTGCAGGTATTGATGTATTTGCTGAAGCTTGGGTTGAAACACCTGAAGCAACATACCTCAGTATCGTAATGTACTTGTTACTCTGTGCATTCTTGTACAAGGTAGCTATGTACGTAAAAGCTAAAAAAGCTAAATAATATGAGTATGATAGTTCTTCAATGAAGTAAAAATGCTATCTATTCTATAAACTGCTAGGAATTCTCCTCCTTGGAGATGACCGCCTTCATCAAGTTAGGGTTTAGCTTGGTGGAGGCGGTCTTTTTGTAATTATGACTATTTTTGTTGCTAGATAAATAGTGTGTTTGATATAACCTAAAGCTATGCTTGTGCAATACCTATTGATATAGTCGGATTAATTGACCCTAACTATATCGAATGTTATCATAATATTATAATACCTCTAGAGGTATTATTTTTATTATATTCATACTGTAAGTATAGATAGATTCATTCGTATATAGAAAGAAAACCTTCATTAGGAAAGGTTTTAGTTAGGACAATTATGAAATTTAAGAAAATAGCAGCTCTTTTAGGGGCTTTTACCATCGCTAGTAGTTTATTTATAGCAGGCTGTGGTAATACAGGTACTAGTCAAAAGACATGGCGCGTTGGTACTGATGCGACCTATGCACCATTTGGTTTTAAAGATAAAGACAGCGGTAAATTAGCTGGTTTTGATGTAGATATTATTAATGCCATTGCACAGGAAGAGGGCGTTGAAGCAGATGTTCAAAACTTGAACTTTGATGCACTTTTACCAGCACTACAAAGTAATACCATCGATATCGCTATTTCGGATATGACTATTTCCGAGGATCGTGCTAAGTCTGTAGACTTTAGTAAACCATACTATATTGCAGGTAATGGCCTTGTTGTAAATATCGATAACACGAATATCAATAGTTTTAAGGACTTAGAAGGAAAGCGTATCGGTGTATCCATTGGTTCTACTGGTGCGGAAATTGCTAGTAAGATTCCTAATGCCGATGTGCGCCAATTTAATCTCATCGTAGATGCATTCTTAGAATTACAAAATAGAGGTGTAGATGTAGTTATTAACGATACACCGGTCAACGAATATTATGTTAATAGTAAGGGCAAAGGTATCGCAAAGGTCACTGGAGAGGACTATGATGCGGCACCACTTGGTATTGCTGTGAAGAAAGGCAATACAGAGCTTCTTAATAAAGTTAACGATGGCTTGGCTAAGATTAAAGCCAATGGCAAATATGCGGAGATTTATAAAAAATGGCTTGGTAAAGAGCCACCAGCAGAGGATTTAAAATAGTTTGTAGATAGAACCTAAACGTATTATTTGTTATAATACGTTTAGTAAACCTCAAACGGTATGAGGCAGTATAGAATGGGTGATATGATGGCTAAACGACGTGCATTTTTAGATATAATTAAAGAGAAGGGCGCCCTCGTTTTGGATGGTGGCTTAGGATCAGAGTTAGAGCGTTATGGCTGTAATCTTCAGCATAAATTATGGTCTGCTAAGATTCTTATGGACCAACCGGATATCATCAAAAAAATACATATCTCGTACTTGGCAGCCGGGGCAGATATCATTCAAAGTTCTGGATATCAAGCAACGGTAGCTGGCTTTAAAGGATTAGGTTATGGTACGGAAGAGGCCATAGAGCTCGTTAAATTATCCGTTCGTCTAGCTGTACAAGCTCGCAATGAGTTTTTAGAGGCTAAGGCGACTGGAGCACTTACATTGCGGGGGATTACACTTGGTGAAGAGACTCCAGATGGGGTTAGATATTTTTCTGAAGGTGCATTGCCTAAACCATTAGTGGCGGCTTCTGTAGGACCATATGGTGCATTTTTGGCGGATGGATCTGAGTACCGTGGATATCCTGATGTGCAAACTGAATATCTCGAAGTATTCCATATTCCTCGGTTAGCATTATTCTGTGAAGAAAACCCGGATATATTATCCTTTGAAACTATCCCGTCTTATGACGAAGCTATTGCTATCGCTCGCGCTATGTCTGACCCATACACATCGAGAGGAATTCCAGGATGGATTGCCTTTTCTTGTAAAGATGGACATCATGTTTCTAGTGGTGAAACCATCATTAAATGCGCGGAGATGATCGACAAGGTTAGACCTATAACTGGTATTGGTGTCAACTGTACTAAGCCGGAATACGTAGAGTCCTTGATTAAGGATATTCGCACTGTTACGGATAAACCGATTGCTGTATATCCTAATCTTGGTGAAAGCTATGATAGTGAAACTAAGACTTGGTATGGCGATCCTGCATCATTCGTAGATTATGTTGACGTATGGCGTAATGCTGGAGCCGAGATCATAGGTGGTTGCTGTAGAACAACACCTGAAATCATTGGTGACATAGCCAAAAAAATTCAGGGTTATAGGACAAAAAGTGTGTGTGACTAATCCCAATAAGTTGGAAAATCTGTAGACATATGTAGCTCATTCCAAACAGGAGCATCACCCCATTGAGGTATTGAGCGATCTATTTGGCAATAATCAGATAACCGTTTGTAGATAGCAGCAATCGATTCATCTGTAGGCATACAATTTAATATATCTGAAATAGAAAGCGGTCTTGGTGAGTGCATATAGCACCACCAATAGACCGCTTTTAGTCTTCTTTCAAGTGAAAGGCCCCTATGAGATCGTAACATACTTCTTAGTTGAGCATTTACTCCACCTTCAATACGATTATTTGTTGTAGGTACTGTAATATCAATACATTCCAAAAATGTAAATAAAGTTTGTTGCCTAATCAGACGCCATAATGATGATTCGGCTTTAAGCAAACGCTCATGTGTAGAGCGTTTGTTCCCGAATTCATCAATCGTCATTTCTCGTAAAAAATCAGAATATGTCATTCGCCACGCTGAAAGTTCATTAATCCATACAAGAGCTTGATCCATTGTTTTCACATTAAATAAATCTTTAGCCAGAGTATAAAGATCCTTTCCTGCTAACGTTTTAGGTCTACTTGTCGTATATCGTCTAACCTGACAAAAAATGTGAAACAAGCATCTTTGGTGACTGCTATGAGGCCAAACTTTACGTAATGCTTTAGGCAAACCATTAGCACCATCAGACACAACAACTTTAGGTTCGGCAATCCGTTCCATTAAACACTGCCAAGCTCTAGCATGCTCATAACGACAGACATACCATCCTAGAACATGAGTATCATTGCAACAAATCAAAACACATAAATTCCTAGCTAAGTAAATTCCATCAAGATATACCACATCATGTACTTCTTCCACTTTTGGTGGCAATGGCCATATGGACCAAAATTTAGCGGTTTTACGCCTGAATGTACGACCTTTACCAGGCATATCAGCTTGAATATTGGTGCTGAATAACCAATTCAAGAATAGGCTTAACTCTTTACTTAAATTATTAATTTTAACGGTAAATGCCACCTTACAATGTTTGCAAAACCAACGCTGAGAACCAGATTTTAAAACACCGTGTTTAATACATGTTTCATTACAATCAGGACATTTTATTTGTCGCATAAACTCTTCCTCCATATTTGTTTATATATAGGAAGATATAACCTCATTTTAGTCAGTAATTACAAGGGTTAATTGATGTTTTCACCCACACTTTTTGTCCACCCTCAAACTTCTCCCAAAAAAGATTAAACCCTTATAACACTAGTAAATATCTAGTGTTATAAGGGTTTTTACACACACTTTTTGTCCTATAAGCC
>OIES01000590.1_pt1 | contig 16736 bp, 12 predicted proteins | sample 1581811 | NCBI WGS metagenome assembly OIES01 (sample SAMN03281021, study PRJEB24777) | human gut metagenome | isolation source: fecal sample PR177 from 1 month old male Malay infant, vaginal delivered... | reverse complement strand
TGCCGCAAGTTTTTTGACCTGCTCAGCATCAATAAACCCCTTGCGAAAGGCTATCTCTTCAGGACAAGAAACCTTCAGCCCCTGGCGCTCTTCAATTGTCGCAATAAAGTTACTCGCTTCAATCAGGCTTTGATGTGTGCCGGTATCCAGCCATGCATAGCCTCGTCCCATCATAGCGACAGAAAGCCTTCCTTGTTCCATATAAATACGGTTGATATCAGTTATTTCCAGTTCCCCACGCGCGGAAGGCTTTAGATTTTTAGCCATTTCAACCACGCTATTGTCATAGAAATAAAGCCCGGTTACCGCATAATTACTTTTAGGCTCAAGAGGCTTCTCTTCTAAAGATATCGCTGTGCCATCTTTGTCAAACTCAACAACGCCATAACGTTCCGGATCATTAACGTGATATGCAAAAACAGTTGCGCCACTTTCTTTATTTACCGCGGTATCCATCAGTTTTGGCAAATCATGACCGTAGAAAATATTGTCGCCCAATACTAAGGCACAATCATCTTTACCAATGAACTCTTCACCAATGATAAAAGCTTGCGCCAGACCATCCGGACTCGGCTGTACTTTATATTGAAGATTCAGTCCCCATTGACTTCCATCTCCGAGCAATTGTTCAAACCGTGGTGTATCCTGTGGGGTGCTGATAATGAGGATATCCCGAATTCCCGCCAGCATCAGCGTTGACAGCGGATAATAAATCATCGGCTTATCGTAAATTGGCAATAACTGTTTGCTGACTGCCATAGTCACCGGATACAGACGAGTACCTGAACCACCGGCCAGAATAATCCCTTTACGCGTTTTCATGTCAATTTCTCTTAAATACAAAATGCCCGCAAGCGGGCATTTAAATTAGAATCAGATAGTCGTTGATGTAAAAAGCTCAGCCAACATACGTTTGACACCTGCTTCCCAGGTTGGCAATACTAATCCAAATTCATTTTGAAATTTATCCGTATTCAACCGGGAATTATTCGGACGTCGGGCTGGCGTAGGATAAGCGCTGGTTGGCACAGCATTAACATGCGTGACGGCCAATTCGACACCGGCTTTACGTGCTTCTTCAAAGACCAGGGAAGCGTATTCATGCCAGGTTGTCGTTCCACTCGCAACCAGATGATAAAGACCTGCAACCTCAGGCTTATTCATTGCAACACGAATAGCATGTGCCGTGCAGTCTGCCAGCAATTCTGCGCCAGTTGGCGCGCCAAACTGATCGTTGATAACGGACAGCGTTTGGCGTTCTTTTGCAAGGCGCAGCATTGTTTTCGCGAAATTATTCCCTTTACCTGCATAGACCCAACTGGTACGGAAAATAAGATGCTTGCCGCAATTTTCCTGCAGCGCCTTTTCGCCCGCGAGTTTGGTTTCACCATAAACATTCAGCGGGGCCGTCTCGTCAGTTTCTCGCCATGCCGTTTCTCCCGTGCCAGGGAAAACGTAATCTGTCGAATAATGTATCACCCATGCGCCAATTTCATCGGCAGCTTTGGCGATCGCTTCAACGCTGGTTGCATTAAGTAATTGCGCAAATTCAACTTCAGATTCTGCTTTATCAACGGCCGTATGGGCTGCGGCGTTGACAATCACATCCGGGCGAATACGACGGACGGTTTCAGCCACACCTTGCGGATTACTGAAATCACCGCAGTAATCGGTCGAATGAACATCCAGCGCAATAAGATTTCCAAGGGGAGCGAGCGAACGCTGTAGTTCCCATCCCACCTGTCCTGTTTTACCAAACAGCAGAATATTCATTACAGTCGTTCCCCGTAATTCTTTTCGATCCAGCTTTGATAGGCACCGCTTTTGATATTTTCAACCCACCGGGTATTTGCCAGATACCATTGAACGGTTTTACGAATCCCGCTTTCAAAAGTCTCTTGCGGTTTCCATCCTAACTCACGACTAATTTTTTCTGCATCAATGGCGTAGCGACGATCATGACCCGGCCGGTCAGCAACATACGTAATCTGATCGCGATAAGTCCCCTCTTTAGGTGCAATCTCATCAAGCAGATCGCAAATCGTATGCACCACGTCCAGGTTCTGCTTCTCGTTATGGCCGCCAATGTTGTACGTTTCACCCGGTTTCCCTTGAGTAACAACGGTGTAGAGTGCACGCGCATGATCTTCTACATACAACCAGTCACGGATTTGGTCACCCTTGCCGTAAACAGGCAAAGCTCGCCCCTCCAGCGCATTAAGTATCACTAACGGAATCAGTTTTTCAGGGAAGTGATAAGGACCGTAATTGTTTGAGCAGTTGGTTACGATGGTTGGTAAACCATAGGTGCGCAGCCATGCGCGAACCAGATGATCGCTGGATGCTTTAGAGGCTGAATAGGGGCTGCTCGGCGCATATGCGGTTTGTTCTGTGAATAGTGGGAGGGGACTCCCCTGCCCGACTTCATCCGGATGAGGGAGATCGCCATAAACTTCGTCAGTCGAAATATGATGAAAACGGAACTTTGCTTTTTTCACATCGTCCAGGATGGACCAATACTGGCGTGCGGCCTCCAGAAGGACATAAGTCCCCACAATGTTCGTTTCAATAAAGGCAGCGGGGCCGGAAATGGAACGATCCACATGGCTCTCAGCCGCGAGATGCATCACGGCATCCGGTTGATGTTCATTGAAGATTCGCACCATGGCTTCTGAGTCACATATATCTGCATGCTCAAAAGAATAGCGTTCGTTATTAGCGATATCAGTTAGTGATTCGAGGTTACCCGCATACGTTAATTTATCAACGTTGACGACACTGTCCTGCGTATTATTTATAATATGACGAACAACAGCAGATCCTATAAAACCCGCCCCACCAGTAACAAGTATTTTCACTTTTATTAATCCAGATATTGATAATATCAGCACTAAAATGCAGATTTATGCTTCAATGAAACGGAATTTAGGGCACGCTACCGCCCCTGGCTTAACAGCTACCAGAGCACTACGTACTTCCATAGGCATGTTGAACTCTGCACACCGCGCAAAGCCCCGAAACTCAAACACTAATTGTCTTACCAATTGAAGTCAGAAACAAGAAGAAATCTAATAAAATGCAGATCTCCCCTGAATATACAACCCTCTGAAATTTAATAGGTTTCTGCAAAAATAAAAAAACGGCAGCAACATTCTCAGAGTATTGACATAACCACTTTGAATGTTTACTACCGTTGTCTATTTTATGGTCGTTAAGACCATAGGTTTTTAAAGCTTACTCGCTAAGCAACTTCTCAATGCCTTTGCGGAATTTTGGCCCTTCTTTCAGATTACGCAGACCATACTTCACAAACGCCTGCATATAACCCAACTTTTTCCCGCAATCGTAGCTTTCGCCCGTCATCAGCATCGCATCAACTGACTGTTTTTTCGCCAACGCTGCAATAGCATCCGTTAGCTGGATACGGCCCCAGGCACCCGGCTCCGTCCTTTCCAGTTCAGCCCAGATATCCGCTGAAAGGACGTAACGCCCTACCGCCATGAGATCGGAATCCAGTGTTTGTGGTTGATCCGGCTTCTCAATGAATTCAATGATGCGGCTGACTTTACCTTCGTTATCCAGCGGCTCTTTTGTCTGAATAACAGAGTATTCAGAAAGATCGCCCGGCATACGTTTTGCCAGCACCTGGCTGCGTCCGGTTTCTTCGAAGCGCGCGACCATTGCCGCGAGGTTATAGCGCAGCGGGTCAGCACTCGCGGAATCGATAATGATATCCGGTAAAACAACCACAAACGGGTTATCGCCGATTGCCGGGCGTGCGCAAAGAATGGAATGGCCTAACCCAAGCGGTTGTGCCTGGCGCACGTTCATGATCGTTACACCCGGAGGGCAAATAGACTGCACTTCTGCCAGCAGTTGACGCTTTACACGCTGCTCCAGAAGAGACTCTAATTCATAAGAGGTGTCGAAATGGTTCTCAACGGCGTTTTTAGACGCGTGAGTCACCAGCAGAATTTCTTTGATCCCTGCAGCCACAATTTCGTCAACGATGTATTGAATCATGGGTTTGTCGACGATCGGCAGCATCTCTTTGGGAATTGCCTTAGTGGCTGGCAACATGTGCATCCCAAGGCCCGCTACCGGAATAACTGCTTTCAAATTACTCATTATTTCATCCACCTGTAAATGGTTGCTGAATTATAGTCTTTTGACTCGTTTTAGCCAGCATGAATTAGTCAGAGGAAATCATCGCTGCTTTGATACCGATGCTACGCCAGTCGATACGCAATTGCAGTAGCCATAATCTTAAGTATGGATCGATTTCGCCAGGAATGGTCGCAAATCTACCCCCGCCCCTCCGGCAAGCGGAAGTTAATTGCATCAATATTGACCACCTGGTGATTTATGCGGTCAATGTCCACCGAGCTTTGCCCTTTTTCGTTGACGACATGAACGTTCGCCAACGACAGCAGCGTATCGTCTTTCGCCATAAATTTACCACGCACATCCTTACGCAGATCAAAGTGCATTTTCAGCGCAGGGCCGGTGGATGACTTCTGCATCACATTGATATTGCGTAAAAAAAGATGCTGCGGTTGGTTGTGTAGCTCAAGCGTCGCCCGCTTCATCTCAATGTTGGTCAAGGCAACAAATGAGGTCGCATTGCCGGAAGAAATTTGAATGCCGCGCAATTTATATTCAAGCTGAGTGTTATCGAGTGAAATATTATTCAGTTTAAAATTTTGTGGGATCGACAGATATTTCCCTTTCACCACACCATACCCAATCAGCATTCCGGCGCTGTTGACCATACTGATATTATCAATAATGAAATTATCACAGCCATAAATTGCTATCGTCGCATTGTCGATTCCCGCCTTTTTGCTGAAATCCGGAGTGATATTTTTTGCCTTCACATTACGAATGACGAAATGTTTGCCATTCTCCACATGTACCAGTTGCTGGCAGTCTGAGCCGGTAATATTGGCGACAACAAAGTTTTTTACCGTTTGCTGCTCGGGATAGCTGTTGTCATAAGTACTCCCGGCAAGACCAATTCCAATTCCCCAGTTGATCTTGCCGTTCGTGCAATTGATACGTTCAATAACGTGATCCGAAATCAGGATATTGCGATCGTTAATCGCCACATTCCACTCGATGGCATCGCCCTGTAAATCGCTGAAATGACAATGCGTGATCCGCGCGCCATCGACCTGATTGTGGAACCCCTGTCGCAATATCGCATAGTTGGCCTGACTCACCGTCAGCCGGTCGATGGTCAGGTTGCACATCACCCGTGGCTGTTTCCCACCAATATAGATTTGCGTCACCGGCCCGAAACCACTCATAGCAAGACCTTTGATCGTGCAGTCAGAACCACGGACGTCAAGGGTAATGTTATGCAGACTACCGCCTCCATCGCCTGTCACCTGGCATCCTTCCTGAAGCACAAACCGGCCTCGCCCATTGCCGCTCAGACGCCCCTTTACCTGCAGCGTTCTGCCATCAGGAATAAAAATTCCGGTATTGATGTTTTCGCATACCAGTCCCGCCGGAACGATGACGGTTTGCGCCTCGTTAAACGCCTGTCGGAACGAGGCAATCCAGTCCTTCGGGTTGTAGTCCTGAATGTTAACGGTTTTGCCCGATGTCACCGCACGGGCAAAAGGAGAATGCAACACGGGAAGCGCGGCAAGCGCGGAGCCTGCCGCCAGAAAGGTACGTCGGGAGAGCGTCTTCTTGGCCATACAACCTCGGTTTACATCGTCTGGAGCAGGCTGGCCAACTGACGATTGATCACCTGCTGATTAAAATCATGTTCAACTTTTTCACGCGCGCGATGAACGACAGGGGCCAGCGTTTCAGCGTCAAACTGGCTGAATGGGGCAAGTTGCTGCGCCAGCGCGCGGGCATCGTTTTCCGGGACCAGCCAGCCTGATTTCCCGGCATCCACCAGTTCGGGAATACCGCTGTGAACGGTAGAAACCACCGGGATCCCCACGGCCATTGCCTCCATCAACGCCACCGGAATCCCTTCCATATCGCCATCCGCGCCAGTGACTGATGGCAGCAGAAAGACATCCGCTTCATCCAGCATCACTTTCACTTCGTGGCTGGGCTTAAACCCTGGCATCTCAATCACTTCATCGAGCTGATACTGTTCGATAAGTGTGCGTAATCGCCGTTCCCAGGGACCGATGCCCAGAATGCGATAACGAAACGCCACGCCCTGTTCTTTTAACTGGCGACAGGCCTCGATCGCTACATGCAGCCCTTTTTTCTCGGTGAGCCGCGCGACGGAGATTATCTCCAGCGGCGTCCCAGGCGCTTTGACCGGGCGGTGCGTGAAGCGCGTCATATCGACGCCCATTCGTGAAACCGCTATTTTCTCGGGCGGGCAGCCCATGTTTTTCAGGCGTCTCGCCCAAAGATCGCTGACGGGCAGCATCAAATCACCACGGCGGAACAGTTGTTGATATTCCGGCGTGTAATGATTCAAAACCCCCCGGCTGGAGATATCGATACCGTGGAAAATGGTAGCGATCTTGCCCTGAATTATCCCCAGTTCACGTAATTTCGCCGCCGTCACGCCCGCCGGACCAAAATGGGCGATAAACACGTCGGCGCACAGCGGTTGACGCACCTGGGCACAAATTGAAGAAAGGATCAGGTTGCGGGATTCCTCGCCATAGCGAGAAACATTGAGTGATTTCCAGGTTGCGGCGCGTACCAGGCCTGGCAGCGTTTTAAACGCCCGGTGGCGCAGTTTTGCCAGACGCCCCTGCGGTTCAACCTGCAACCAGCGCGTTTTGCCTGCCAGACCGTATTTCTCCCAGGCGGCATGGGTATTTTGCGTATCGCCTTTCTGCAGAGCGACGATCTCAACGTCGAACCCCATATCAATAAACGCGGTAATCTGATTAAGAACGAAGGTCTCCGATGAGAGCGGAAATTTCAGTAAAAAGAAGCTGACCTTCATTTCCCCTCCCCAATACGCGTTAACACGGATTCCACCATGCGCAGCCCCTGTTCACGTTCGCGGCGCACGGCCGATGCCAGACGGTCGTTGATCTGCGGTAGCTGCCCTAACGTATCCGCCACCATCGCCTCCAGGCTGCCATCCAGCAGGTGGCGAATATCAATCGCCATCTCCGGCATCCCCAGTTGTTGCATGATGCCCGCCGACTTGTGTTCATAGTTGATGGCAATGGCAGGCGTGGCAAAGTTCATGGAGATTATCGCCGAATGCAGACGTGTCCCCACCGTCAGTTCGCATGCACCGAGGATTTTGCCCATTTCCAGATCGTTCAGCTCGTCCATCACCACGTGATAGCGCACCGGATCGCTGATATGCTGACGCAGATTCAGCGCCACCATACGGTCGTCTTTGTTGTAACTGTCGATCCCGGTGCAGGTTGAGAGCGCGATCACCTGATAGCCCTCATCGAGAATACGATTCACCACACCGGCGAAAGCTTTCTCATAGGCCTCTTGCGTCGTCCCCAACCGCGTATCAAACGGCGCCAGTTCACGTAGGGTAATGGCGACCGTTTTCTGCTGCGCCGCGATATCCAGCCAGTGTCGAACCGCATACCCTGGCTCAAAGTCAGCATCGTGATGATCCACCAGCCAGGCGGTATCTACGCCGTGCTCCACTTTTGCCGTGGTGATTTCACTGCGTTTCATCAAATCGAGACTGACCGATTCACGCAGAATCAGCGCGTCACAGTGACCAAAGACATAGTTTGCCAGTTGGTTAAACTGCGGATCCTGGAAGGGACCGACGCTGTGACCAATCATGTACAGCGGTTTTTTCGCCATAAAAGTACACAGTGCATGTTCAAACTGCGGAACGCCGTACAGATCGACAAAGAACGAGCCGCCAACCTGGATAACGGCGTCATATCCTGAAAGCAGTCGGACAAAATCGGTGAACCCTTGAGCAATCGCGATATTGCGCAGCTTGCCGGTATCGGTGACGCGGGAAAGCAGCACCTGGTGCTGGTAGCGACGACGGAGGACTTTTTTCACCCGACCTACCACGCCTGCCGCGCTGTTATGCTGTTTCATCTGTAAAAAGAGCGGATCGCCCATCACCGGACGATTCAAAAGCCAGGAGGAGCTCACCGGGTAGCGGCTCATGACATCCACCTGCGCATCCGGTTCAAGGCGGTTAATGGCATCCAGCAGACCGCGTAAAATCGCGCTATCACCGCGGTTGCCGCAGGTATGGTTGCCCAGAATCAGTAATTTCATTTCATCCTCTTAAAATCGTTGCCGGATGGCGGCTGCCGCCTTATCCGGCCTACGGCTCAGTGTGATTTGTAGGTCTGATAAGCGAAGCGTCATCAGGCATGGTTTGCCGGATGGCGGCTACCGCCTTATCCGGCCTACGGCTCAGTGTGATTTGCAGGCCTGATAAGCGAAGCGTCATCAGGCATGGTTTGCCGGATGGCGGCTGCCGCCTTATCCGGCCTACAGCTCAGCGTGATTTGTAGGCCTGATAAGCAAAGCGTCATCAGGCATGGTTTGCCGGATGGCGGCTGCCGCCTTATCCGGCCTACAGCTCAGCGTTATTTGCAGGCCTGATAAGCGAAGCGTCATCAGGCATGGTTTGCCGGATAATTAACTGCAAGATTCAGCCTGCACGAAGCAGTGTTTTCATTTTTTCGCTGCGACAGAACTGGCGTTTCATCTCCACCACCAGCGGGTGGCGCGAAAATACGATCATCACCGCAAATGCCAGCGCGCCCGCGATAATCTGCGTTGCCAACAGCGCCCCCAGAGAGAGATGCTCCTGTAACGCAATACCCAGGCCGTAGCTCACGGCCAGCGTAGGAAGCGAGAGATAAAACGGCAGCCACAGACTCAGAACGTACTGACGGTAGCTGGACCCCAGCACCGGTTTGATCATGACGAAGTAGCTCAGAATGGTGTTGATGATTTGCACCAGCAGAAAGCCCAGCGTCACGCCAATCGCGCCCGCCAGATGTCCACCAACGATAATCGCCGGGATAAACAGGAATGTTTTAAAGACGTTGAATTTAAAGCTGATATCCACGCGCGCTTTTGCCATCAACAGCGAGCCAATCGGGTTACCGATCGCGCGCAACAGCCCCACCACGCACAGCAGTTGCAGCACAGGAATGATGCTGTTCCACTTCTCGCCAAACACCAGCGGCACAAAATTATTGCAAACCACCATCAGGCCGAGCAGCGCCGGAAAGTTGATAATTCCCACCACGGAGAGCAGCTTGTAAAAGTTCACGCGCAGCTTTTCCGTGTCGTCCTGAATTTTGGCAAACGCCGGAAACAGCACGCGGGTGATAATCGGGTTGAGCTTCATCGGCGGCACCACCGCCACGTTGTATGCAAGGTTATAGACCGCTGCGACACCAGCCCCGAGAATACGCGCCAGTACCAGCGTGGAGAGGTTGGTGTTGACGTAATTGATGATACTGTCCGCCGTCAGCCACGCGCCAAAGCGCAGATTCGACGCAACCGACGCCAGCGAAAAGTGCAGGCCAGGATGATAAATTTTGCGGCCAAAGTAGCCAAACAGCAGCGTACGGACCGCGCTATTCACCAGGTAACCGAGAATGGCGGTCATGGCCAGCGGCCAGAAATGGGCGCTCACCACGGTAAAGGTAAAGCCCGCCAGCACCGAGCTGGTTTCAATCATCCCAATCTTGTTGAACTCCAGCTCTTTTTGCATCAGCGCGCGGAACTGCTGGCCGTGAGGGATCACCACAAACGCCAGCGACAGCGCTTTAATCAGCGGGGCCAGATCCGGGTTATGCAGTACATTGCCTATCACATCACTCAGCAGGAAGACCACCACGCAGACGATCATTCCCAGCCCGACGTTCAGCCAGTAGAGCGTGGTCAGCTCAAGATGGCTTATCTCCTTGCGCTGAATAATGGAGTTGGCAATACCGAAGTCAGACAGCGTGTCCGCCAGCGCAATGATCACCAGCGACACGGTCAGCAGGCCAAACTGCTGGTTATCAATAATCCGCGCCAGCACCGTCATCTGGATCAGCCCCAGACCGATGATAATCACCGTGGCGATGGCCGACCACTTGGCGCCGCTGATAGTTTTTTCACGTAAACTCATGAGAGTTCCTCAGTACGCCGCTTTGTTGACAAAGCCCTTAAACACCGTCAGAAAGACGATCTTGATGTCGAACCACAGGCTCCACTCCCGGATGTACTCCAGATCGAACTCCACCCGCTTTTCCATCTTCTCCAGCGTGTCGGTCTCACCGCGCCAGCCGTTAATTTGCGCCCAGCCGGTAATGCCCGGCTTCACCTTATGACGCAGCATGTAGCCTTCGATTAACTGGCGATACTGTTCGTTATGGGCCACGGCGTGCGGGCGTGGTCCGACGATGGACATCCCACCAGTCAGGACATTGATAAACTGCGGCAGTTCATCCAGCGAAGTGCGGCGCAGGAAGCTCCCGACTTTGGTGACGCGCGGATCGTTCTGCGTCGCCTGGGTGACCACCTTGTCGTTTTCCATCACCTTCATGGAACGAAACTTCCAGACTTTGATCGGCTTGCCGTCCATTCCGTAACGGGTCTGGCGAAAGATAACCGGCCCCGGCGAAGTGAGCTTGACCGCCAGCGCGATGCAGCACAGCACTGGCGAAATCAACAGCAGGATCAGAGAGGCGAGCACAATATCTTCAGCCCGTTTGAGCAGACGATTAATTCCCGACAGCGGCGTGTCATACAGCGGCACCACCGGTACGCCGCTCACCTCTTCGATGCGGGAATGGAGAATGTTAAAGGTAAAGACATCGGGAATGAGGAGCACCGAGCAGGTGGTATCGGCCAGTTCACGGACCAGCTTTTTCACCCGCTCGCCATCAGACATCGGCATGGCGATATAGACGTTATGAATGCGCGACGCTTTGGCATCGTCAATCAACTGTTCGAAATTCCCGGCCCAGTCTGAGGTCACGCCCCCTGGTTTCGGATCGTGATAAACACCGACCACGTCAAAGCCCAGCCACGGCTCATTGCGGAAGCTGTCGAGCAACGCCTGTCCGGCGGGCAGATCGCCGGCCACCGCGACACGCCGCGTGTTATAGCCACGATGACGCAGCCACCCTGCTCCATAGCGGATAAACGAACGGCAAAAGACCAGTCCGACGCTGGTCAGCAGATACCACATAATCCAGGTCATCAGGCGATTATCGAAATCCTGATTAAACGCCACCAGACCGGCGCTGAAAATGAGACTCAGCGTCCAGTTTTGTAACAACAGCGTCAGCTCAGTAGAAATTTTGACGCCGCGCCAGGAGCGATAAAAATCGGTTATGCCGCCCAGCATCTGAAAAACGACCAGCGTGATCAGCGCCACCAACAGGTGCATGTACAGGAAAGGCAATCCGCTGACTTTGCAGACCACCCACAGCCCGCCAAACATGATGGTGATATCTGAAAAGCGTTGCACCATTGAGATTAACGATGCATTGGTTTTGGCCCGTTCGCGCTTTTTTAGATTTGTCATCGTTGTTCCTGTGATTAGCCCCTTACCCACGAGCGGGTAAGGGAAGTCTGACCTTACTGATTCAGCAGTGTCAGCAGAGTGCGCGTTCGCGCTTCCATCAGTGGAATGTCACCGCGTGACTCGACGTTCAGGCGCACGACCGGCTCGGTATTGGATGAGCGCAGATTGAAGCGCCAGTCGCCAAACGACATGCTGATGCCGTCCGTTCTGTCCACCGCCAGCGCGTCGCGGGCGAAATGCTGCTCCACGCGTGAAATCGCCGCTGCCGGTTCGTCCAGCAGACTGTTGATTTCGCCACTCGCCGGAAACGCTGCCATCCGGTCGCGCACCAGTTCCCCCAGCGACTGCTCTTTCAGACACACCAGCTCCGCCACCAGCAGCCACGGGATCATTCCGCTGTCGCAGTACGCAAAATCACGGAAATAATGGTGCGCGCTCATCTCACCGCCGTAGATAGCGTCTTCGGCACGCATACGCTCTTTAATGAACGCATGACCGGTTTTCGACATGACCGGCGTGCCGCCCGCCGCGGTCACCACATCCACGGTGTTCCACGAAAGACGCGGGTCGTGGATGATTTTCGCCCCCGGGTGTTTTTCGAGAAAAGCTTCCGCCAGCAGGCCAACAATGTAGTAGCCCTCGATAAACTGGCCTGTCTCGTCAAACAGGAAGCAGCGGTCAAAATCGCCGACAAAGGCGATCCCCATATCCGCGCCGTGTTCGATCACTGCATTACGGGTATCGGCGCGACACTCCGGCAACAGTGGATTGGGAATACCGTTCGGGAAGTTACCGTCCGGGGTATTGTGGATTTTGATGAATTCCACCGGCACGCCCAGCGCCTGGAATCGCGCTTCGACGGCATCCACCACCGGGCCCGCAGCGCCATTGCCGGAGTTAATCACCAGCTTCAGGGGCGTGAGGTTTTTGACGTTGATGTAACTGAACAGATGGTCGATGTAGGCATCACGCAGGGAAATCTGTTGGTAGTTGCCGCGTTTCGCCGCATTCACCGGCGGAAAATCGTTGGCTTCCGCCAGACGCTGAACGTCACGCAGACCGGTATCACCGCTGATCGGGCGCGCGCCTTCACGCACCAGCTTCATGCCGTTGTAGTCCATCGGGTTGTGGCTGGCAGTGACTTCGATTCCGCCGTCTACCCCCAGGTGGAAGGTGGCGAAATAGATCTCTTCGGTGCCCGACAGCCCGATATCCAGCACGTCAACGCCCGCATCCTGCAACCCTTTTGCCAGCGCCAGTTTCAGCGCCTCGCTGGTCAGACGTACGTCGCCGCCCAGGACAATAGTTTTCGGCTTCAGAAACTCGCCATACGCGCGGCCAATCCGCCACGCAATCTCTTCGTTCAGCTCTTCGCCCAGCCTGCCGCGAATGTCGTAGGCTTTAAAACAGGTTAATTTCGTCATGTTTTTACCCTTCTTCAGGCAACAGTAAGCCCTCTCCGGACTGGAGATATTTTTTGTAAAGTAAATAACCATTAGCGCGATCCGTAGGCCGGATAAGCAACGCGCCATCCGGCATTCTTCGCCTGATGGCGACGCTGCGCGCCTTATCAGGCCTACACCCGGCCGTAGCGATCCGCAAACCGCACAACGTCATCCTCTTCGAGGTAAGAACCCGAGCGCACTTCAATCAGATCGAGGGGAATTTTTCCCGGGTTTTCCAGACAGTGGGTCGCCCCCAGCGGAATGTAGACAGACTCGTTTTCACCGAGCAGTTTGATATCACCGTTAATGGTGACTTTGGCCGTACCGGCCACCACCACCCAGTGTTCGGCGCGGTGGTGGTGCATCTGCACCGACAGCCCTTCTCCCGGCTTCACGGTGATGCGTTTGACCTGATAGCGATCGCCAGCGTCAATGGAGTCATATTTCCCCCACGGGCGGTACACTTCGCGGTGAATATGGTGCTCATGGCGGCCATCGGCTTTGATTTGTTCAACCACTTTTTTCACGTCCTGCACCGCGTTACGGTCAGCAATCAGCACCGCATCTTTGGTCTGCACCACCACCAGATCTTTCACCCCGACGGTGGTCACCAGACCCGATTCCGCATAGACGTAGCTGTTCTCGGTTTTATGGCTGATGACGTCGCCATGATGCACGTTTCCCTCGGCGGTATGGGCGCTGATCTCCCACAGCGACGACCAGGAGCCGACATCGCTCCAGCCTGCGTCCATTGGCATGACGACAGCGTCTGCGGTGCGTTCCATCACCGCGTAATCCACGGATTCTTCCGGACAGGCGAGGAATGCGACTTCATCCACGCGAATGAAATCCAGGTCCGGATCGACCACACTCATCGCCTTTTCACAGGCTTCAAGGATATCGGGACGGTATTTTTTAAGCTCTTCGAGATAACGTCCCGCCCGGAACAGGAACATCCCGCTGTTCCAGTAATATTCCCCGCTGGCGACATACGCCTGCGCGGTTTCCAGATTCGGTTTTTCGACGAACTGCGCGACATCAAAGGCCACGGCGTCGTTGTCGCCGGGCGTCACATCACCGCGACGAATGTAGCCATAGCCGGTTTCCGGCAGATCCGGAACGATGCCAAACGTCACCAGCTTTCCGGCTTCGGCGTAAGGCATAGCGTTGCGAACCGCGTCGCGGAAAGCCTCTTCGTTGGCGATCACATGATCGGCTGCCAGCACCAGCATCAGCGGATCGCACTGTGGACTGTGACGTTTCGCCGCCAGCGCAGCCAGGGCAATTGCCGGCGCGGTATTACGTCCCGCCGGTTCGAGAATGATGTTCTCCGTCAGTTTATTCAGTTGACGAAGCTGCTCGGCGACAATGAAGCGGTGTTGCTCATTACAAATCACCACCGGACTTTCACACTCCACGCCGTTCAGACGACAAATGGTCGTTTGCAGCATGGTGAGATCGCCTTTCAGACACAGAAACTGCTTAGGATAAAGTACGCGGGAAAGCGGCCATAAGCGGCTACCGGAGCCACCCGCCATCACAACCGGATACAAAGTGGTTTGACTCATGATTTATCCCCGTATATCTGCAATAAATTGACTCAGCACGTTCTCTTTATCGAGCGTGCGTTCGGCATATTCACGTGCCACCGTGTTCACTTTTGGCATGACAAGCGCCTGTTCAATGCCACAGACCAGCGCCGGGACCGATTCCGGCTCCACGCAAACCGCGATCCCCGGATAGCTGTCGCACAACTGGCCTAATTCAGTTTCGGCTTCTGCCGTAATCACCGCGTTACCACCCACGGCCAGAATATTGGTCAGCTTGGATGGCAGGACCGCATCCGCCGCGCCGCGCTTTTGCACCACCAAATGGCAGTCGCCCATTTTCAGTAGCGCAGGCAAGGCGTCGTAAGACTGAAGCGGGAAAAATCTCACGTTGGTCAGGCCGCGTTCGCTTGCCATCTTCTCCAGCCGGGCTTTGCCACCGCCTTGTCCGACGATGGCGAAAATCAGCGGCTGCGCCTGCAGTTGTTCCGCTGCGACAATCACATTTTCCAGCCCCTGCTTCTCACCAATATTGCCGGAGTAAAGAATGATTTTTTTGTCGTCCGGCAGGCCAAGCTGTTGGCGTAATGCGGTGACATCGTCATCGTTAACCTGCTGAAAACGCGCCACTTCCGACCAGTTCGGGAAGAAGATCACCTTCTCTGCCGGAACGCCTTTCTCCTGCGCTTTGTTCATCATTGAGCGCGAGATGGTGGAGACATAATCCACGTTATGCAGACCGCTGCGTTCAAAGGCGCTGGCAAGCTTCGCGACCTTACCGCCTTTACTTTTGCCCGCCATTCCGAGCCCCAGCATGGCGTCAACTTCATAATCCTGGATGTGCAGCAACGTGCGGGCACCGGAGAGTTTTGCCAGCATTCGCATCCCCGGCGTGCAAAACAGCGTCGGCACCACGCCGATAATGCGATCCGGCTTCCAGCGACGCTGCGCCATCAGCGGGAAGAAGCTGCTCAGGGCAAAGCTGCCGAGATGAATCAAGCGCTTCAGCGTCGAGGGCTGCTTAGGCACATACAGCGGGCAGCGCCAGACGGTCGCTGCACCCTCTTCGCGACGGTAGCGCCAGCTTGAGTAGCGCTCCCCTACTTTCCACTCCGGGTAGTACGGCGGCGCGGTAATGACCCGCACGTCATGTCCCTGGCTCGCCATCCACTCGACCATCTCGCCGGTGTATTTCCCGATACCGGTTAATTCCGGCGAGTAGTTGATTCCGTATACGAGGATCTTCATAAGCCCGGCACCCCGGACTGACGTTCAGCGAGGAAATAGGCACGGCTGTTGTCATGCACATTGTCGCTCGCCAGCAGCGCCTCTGGCGTCTGCCAGCGGTAGTCGTCATGCTGAGAATCAGGCAGACGCAGGTCTGCCTCACTCACCTTCAGGCGGAACCCCAGCACGATGTAGTGCGTGGAGAACCCGGTACCCGAAAAGTTATCGTCATAGAAGTGCTGCCAGACCCCGTAAAACTGGCCCGCTACCATCGGCAACTGCAGGCCCAGTTCCGCCAGAGTGAGACGCTCAAACGCATCGGTCAGCGTCTCATCCTTTTGCACGCGCCCGCCGGGCACGAACCAGAAGCCCTGTGCAGGACGGTTGGTTCGTTTCCCCAGCAAGAACTCGCCGCGTTCGTTCTCCACGATCAAATCAATTGAGATGAGCGGAGTGGAACGCACTACCGTGGCAAAATCTTCCTGACTTAAAAACATCGTTACCCCCGGAAGCGGTGCTGGTTTTCCAGGAACCACTGATAGGTGCTGGCCAGCCCCTGCTCCAGTGACACCTCGTGATACCAGCCCAGCTGATGCAGACGGGTCACGTCCAGCAGTTTGCGCGGCGTGCCGTCCGGTTTCGTGGCGTCAAACACCACGCGGCCTTTGTAGCCCACCACCTGCGCGATGGTCTGCGCCAGCTCGCGAATGGTGCAGTCCACGCCGGTGCCCACGTTGATGTGCGACAGCATCGGCTCGGTGTTCTCCTGCCACACCTCGCGATCCAGCTCCATCACGTGAATGCTGGCCGCAGCCATGTCGTCCACGTGCAGGAATTCGCGCATCGGCGTACCGCTGCCCCACACCACCACATCCGGCGCGTTCTCGGCGGTCGCCTCGTGGAAGCGGCGCAGCAGCGCCGGGATCACGTGCGAATTGCTCGGGTGGAAGTTGTCGTGCGGTCCGTACAGGTTGGTCGGCATCACCGAGCGATAGTCGCGGTTGTACTGACGGTTGTAGGACTCGCACAGCTTGA
>OIES01000585.1_pt1 | contig 16777 bp, 9 predicted proteins | sample 1581811 | NCBI WGS metagenome assembly OIES01 (sample SAMN03281021, study PRJEB24777) | human gut metagenome | isolation source: fecal sample PR177 from 1 month old male Malay infant, vaginal delivered... | reverse complement strand
GCTACCAGATAAACGCGCGGCTTCCAGATTGCCCCCGCTGGCATAAATACCGCGACCACAGACGGTACGTGTGGCCAGAACCATCGCACCTAACAGCAACAGCGCCAGCAGCAGAACCGGCGTTGCGACGCCGCGATAATCGTTTAACAGCCAGATGGCCCCCAGCACAATCACCGCAGTAAGCGCCTGACGGCCGACAACCGAGGTTGAGGCAGGCGAGGCCAGCCCCAGCGCCTGGCGACGCATGCGTCCTCGCCATTGCCACACGACAAACGCCATCAGCCCAATCACGCCGATCGTAAAACCGACGCCATCAGAGAGGTAGCTTTGGCCAATCTGGGACATCGAGGCGCTGGTCGGGGAGACGGTGGTGCCGTTGGTGATCCCAATCAGAATGCCGCGGAAGGCCAGCATCCCCGCTAAGGTGACGATAAACGACGGGACCTTACGGTAGGCCACCCACCAGCCATTCCACGCCCCCAGCAGCAGACCCAGCACCAGCGTGACCGCAATCGTCAGCGGCAGCGGCCAGCCGAGCCAGACGTCAAAAATTGCCGCCACGCCGCCGAGCAGACCCATCATCGACCCTACCGACAGGTCAATTTCCGCTGAGATAATCACAAAGACCATCCCCACCGCCAGGATCCCGGTGATGGCGGTCTGACGCAGCAGGTTAGAGACGTTACGTGCGCTCAAATAGGAGCCATCGGTCATCCAGGTAAAGAACAACATGATCACGATAATGGCGGCAATCATTACAAAAACTTGCAGATTCAGCGATTTAAGTCCTGCGAACGCACCGGGCGTCGGAACAGCGACTTTGATATCAGACGGGTTGCTTTTCGACATGGCGTTCGCTCCTTAAGGCAGCTTCCATCACCTGCTCTTGCGTCAGGTTCTGGTTGTTCAGGTTGGCTTTGAGTTTCCCTTCATGCATGACCAGCACGCGGTCGCTCAGCCCCAGCACTTCAGGCAATTCGGACGAGATAACAATGACGGCAATCCCTTGCTGCACAAGCTGGTTGATCAGCTTGTAGATTTCATACTTCGCGCCGATATCGATCCCGCGGGTGGGTTCGTCCAGAATTAAAATGCGCGGATTAAGCAGCAGGCAGCGCGCCAGAATCGCTTTCTGCTGGTTGCCGCCGCTCAGGCGTCCTATCGCCAGCTCCGGCGAGGAGGTTTTCACCTTAAGCCGGGCAAGCGACTGGAGAATACACTGCTGTTCTGCGGCATCATCCAGGCTGCTCAGCGCGCCGGAAAACTGGCTGAGCGCCGCCAGCGTGATATTTTTTCCCACCGCCATTACCGGCACGATGCCGTCTTTTTTGCGATCTTCTGGCACCATGGCAATGCCCTTAGCAATAGCCTGCTGGCAGTTGTCGATTTTTACCGGCTGACCGTCGATATAAATTTTGCCTTCCCAGCGCCCCGGCCAGACGCCAAAGAGACACTGCACGGCCTCGGTTCTTCCCGCACCCACTAAACCCGCAATGCCGAGAATTTCGCCGCGGTGCAGCGAGAAGGAGAGGTTATCCACGCGCTTGATATGGCGGTTAACGGGATGCCACGCCGTCAGGTTTTCCACGCGCAGGAGCTCTTCGCCGATGGTGTGCGGTTCGTTGGGATACAGCGCGGTGAGTTCGCGACCCACCATCATGGTGATGATGTCATCCTCGCTCATGCCTTCTGCTTCACGCGTGCCGATGTGCTGCCCGTCGCGGATGACGCAGATGGTGTCGGAAATGGCTTTCACCTCATTGAGCTTGTGCGAAATATAGATGCAGGCGATACCGTGGTTTTGCAGATCGCGGATGATATTGAGCAGTACGGCGGTTTCCTGTTCGGTGAGTGAGGCGGTTGGTTCGTCGAGGATCAGCAGGCGCACCTGTTTGTTCAGCGCCTTGGCGATCTCGACCAGCTGCTGCTGGCCTAAACCTAAGTCGCCCACGCGCGTATCCGGTGAGATAGCCAGGCTCACCTGAGCCAGCAGTTTTTCGCAGCGCAGCGTCATGGTGTCGTAATCCAGTACGCCGTGGCGTGAGAGTTCGGCACCGAGAAAGATATTTTCCAGCACGGTAAGGTGCTTCACCAGCGCCAGCTCCTGGTGAATGATAGCGATGCCTTTACGTTCGGTATCGCGAATGTGCGTGGCCTGGAGCACCTCACCGGCAAAAACAATTTCGCCCTCGTAGCTGCCGTGCGGGTAGATCCCGCACAACACTTTCATCAGCGTGGATTTTCCCGAGCCATTTTCGCCGCACAGCGACATCACTTCGCCGGGATTCAGCCGCAGGCTTACGTTATCGACTGCTTTCACCGCTCCGAAGGCTTTGGTGATGCTTTTCATTTCAAGTAAATAAGACATAACTGCTCCGCATAGCCCAACAGATGAACAGGGCAGGTCAATGCGCCCCTGCCGGGCAGGGGCTGCGCTGGATTACAGTTCACTCTTCTTATGGAAACCGTCTTTCACCACGGTGGCGTCAATATTCTCTTTGTTGACTTCGATAGGGGTAAGCAGGCGAGCAGGTACGTCTTTCAGGCCGTTATTTAACGTCGCGTCTGCTTTAGGTTGCTGGCCATTGCCCAGCTCAACGGCAATTTCGGCGGCCGTATTGGCAAGCTCGGTAATGGGCTTATACACCGTCATGGTCTGGGTACCCGCGATGATGCGTTTTACACCCGCAAGGTCGGCGTCCTGTCCGGAAATAGCGACTTTCCCGGCCAGTCCCTGCGCGCTCAGCGCCTGAATGGCGCCACCCGCAGTGGCATCGTTAGAGGCCACCACCGCATCGATTTTGTTGTTATTTGCGGTCAACGCGTTTTCCATAATTTTCAGCGCGTTTTCCGGTAACCAGCCGTCAGCCCACTGGTCGCCGACGACTTTAATTTTGCCCTCGTCGATATACGGCTTCAGCACTTTCATTTGTCCCTGGCGGAACAGTTTGGCGTTGTTATCCACAGGCGAGCCGCCCATCAGGAAATAATTACCCTGAGGCACTTTTGCGACCAGGCTTTTAGCCTGTAATTCGCCCACCTTTTCATTGTCGAACGAAATATAATAATCAATATCGGCATTATTAATCATGCGGTCATAAGCCAGGACTTTTATCCCTTCCTGTTTCGCTTCTTTCACCACGTTGCTTAATACCTGGCCGTTATACGGGATAATGACCAGCACATCGACGCCACGGTTGATCATATTCTCGATTTGCGACATTTGCGTCTCTTCGTTGCCGTTAGCGGACTGAACGAACACCTCCGCGCCGAGAGATTCCGCTTTTTTAACAAAGATATCGCGATCTTTTTGCCAGCGCTCCAGGCGTAAGTCATCAATCGCCATGCCGATTTTGACCTCTTTGGCATGTCCGGCAAAGCTTGCAAGCAGGAGAGTAGTGCAGAGCGTTAGGGTCAGGTTCTTTATCTTCATAATTATTAGGCCTTTTTGTAGGGGTATGTGTAGCTGAGATAAAAGAAACGTTCACTGCTGAGACGCAGCAAATTTTTAACGTGGAAAGGCCTGCTGGCAATTACAGATTTTTATCTTCTCATTACGATATTTGGTTTATTTCTGAATTTATGACCGCGATCGGATTTTAAAAAGCGTAACCTATTAATTACATTTGATTCTGGAATGCGCGCCGAAAAATAGTTTGTCTGCGCATTATTTTGCGAGCCAGCGCACAATTGCGCATTATCTCAATAGCAGTGTGAAATAACGTAATTGAGCAACCTCCAATGTCTATTCACTATTACTCCAGAAGCAAGACCACGCCGCATACCCTGATTATGGAGCTCAATATGCAAGCTTATTTCGACCAACTCGATCGCGTTCGTTTCGAAAACACGAAAACGACCAATCCTTTAGCATTTCGTCACTACAACCCGGATGAGCTGGTGCTGGGTAAGCGCATGGAAGATCACTTGCGCTTTGCCGCCTGCTACTGGCACACCTTCTGCTGGAACGGTGCCGATATGTTCGGCGTGGGCTCTTTTGACCGTCCATGGCAACAGCCGGGCGAGGCCATTGAGCTGGCGAAGCGTAAAGCCGACGTCGCGTTCGAGTTCTTCCATAAGCTGAACGTGCCGTACTACTGTTTCCACGATGTGGACGTGTCGCCGGAAGGGGCATCGCTGAAAGAGTATCTGAACAATTTCGCGCAGATGGTCGACGTACTGGCTGAAAAACAGCAGCAAAGCGGCGTCAAGCTGCTCTGGGGTACGGCTAACTGCTTTACCAATCCTCGCTATGGCGCGGGTGCGGCAACCAACCCGGACCCGGAAGTCTTCAGCTGGGCGGCAACCCAGGTCGTGACCGCGATGAACGCCACGCATCAGCTGGGCGGTGAGAACTATGTACTCTGGGGTGGTCGTGAAGGCTATGAAACGCTGCTGAATACCGACCTGCGACAGGAGCGTGAGCAGATTGGTCGCTTTATGCAGATGGTTGTGGACCACAAACACAAAATCGGTTTCCGCGGCACGCTGCTGATTGAGCCAAAACCACAGGAGCCAACCAAGCATCAGTATGATTATGATGTCGCCACCGTGTATGGCTTCCTGAAGCAGTTTGGTCTGGAAAAAGAGATCAAAGTGAATATTGAGGCTAACCACGCTACCCTGGCGGGCCACTCGTTCCATCACGAAATTGCCTCTGCGATTGCGCTGGGCATCTTCGGCTCTGTCGATGCTAACCGTGGTGATCCACAGCTGGGCTGGGATACCGACCAGTTCCCGAACAGCGTGGAAGAGAATGCGCTGGTGATGTACGAGATCATCAAAGCGGGCGGTTTCACCACCGGCGGCCTGAACTTCGACGCCAAAGTGCGTCGCCAGAGCACCGACAAATACGATCTGTTCTACGGGCATATTGGCGCGATGGACACCATGGCGCTGGCGCTGAAAGTGGCGGCCCGTATGATTGAAGACGGTGAGCTGGATAAGCGCGTGGCGAAGCGCTACAGCGGCTGGAACAGTGAGCTGGGCCAGCAAATTTTGAAAGGTCAGTTATCGCTTGCGGAGATCGCGAAGTACGCTGAACAGCATCAGCTTGCGCCGCAGCATCAGAGTGGCCATCAGGAGCTGCTGGAAAACCTGGTCAATCACTACCTGTTCGATAAATAACAGCATCCAGGCCCGGTAAGCGCAGCGCCACCGGGCATTTTCGTCAAAGGAGCCACCACATGTATATCGGGATCGATCTTGGCACGTCGGGGGTGAAAGCCATCCTGTTAAGCGAGCAGGGCGATGTATTAGCCACGCAGACTGAAAAGTTGCAGGTTTCACGTCCGTATCCGCTTTGGTCGGAACAAGATCCGGAGCAGTGGTGGCAGGCGACAGAGCGTGCGATGAAAGCCTTAGGCGAGCAGCATAGCCTGCGCGACGTGAAAGCGCTGGGCATTGCCGGGCAAATGCATGGCGCAACGTTGCTGGATAGTCAGCATCGCGTTCTGCGCCCGGCTATTCTCTGGAACGATGGCCGCTGTGCGGAAGAGTGCGCGATCCTTGAGGAGCGTGTGCCTGCATCCCGTGAAATTACGGGCAACCTGATGATGCCCGGTTTTACCGCGCCAAAACTCCTGTGGGTGCAGCGCCATGAGCCTGAGATTTTTCGTCAGGTGGCGAAGGTTCTGTTGCCGAAAGACTACCTGCGTTTTCGCATGACGGGGGATTTTGCCAGCGACATGTCTGACGCCGCGGGCACGATGTGGCTCGACGTGGCGAAACGGGACTGGAGCGAGGCGATGCTGGATGCCTGCCAGCTGACGCGCGACCATATGCCTGCGCTGTTTGAAGGCAGTGAAATCACGGGGGCTTTACAGCCTTCTGTTGCTGAACGCTGGAACATGCCAGCCGTACCTGTCGTCGCCGGCGGCGGCGATAATGCGGCGGGTGCGGTCGGCGTGGGGATGGTCGAGGCAGGGCAGGCCATGCTCTCACTCGGTACCTCCGGCGTCTATTTTGCCGTCAGTGACGGGTATCGTAGCAACCCTGGAAGCGCCGTACACAGCTTCTGCCACGCGTTGCCGGGTAAATGGCATTTGATGTCGGTGATGCTGAGCGCGGCTTCCTGCCTCGACTGGGCGGCAAAGCTAACCGGAATGGCGGACGTCCCGGCGCTTATCACAGCGGCACAGCAGGCAGATGATAATGCCGGTGCGGTTTGGTTTTTACCGTACCTTTCCGGCGAGCGGACGCCGCATAACAACCCGGAAGCGAAAGGGGTGTTCTTCGGTCTTACCCATCAGCACGGCCCGGCAGAGCTTGCGCGCGCGGTGCTTGAAGGCGTTGGCTATGCTCTGGCGGACGGAATGGATGTCGTGCATGACTGTGGACTGACGCCATCCAGCATTACGTTAATTGGCGGCGGTGCACGAAGCAGCTACTGGCGGCAAATGCTTTCCGATATCAGCGGGTTGCAGCTGGACTATCGTACGGGAGGCGATGTCGGCCCGGCGCTCGGTGCGGCACGGCTGGCGCAAATTGCGCTGAACCCGGATAAACCACTGCACCAGCTTTTGCCCCAGCTGCCGCTTGAACGGCAGCATCGTCCTGATGCGAAAAATCATGCTCGCTATGCTGAAAGACGAGACGTGTTCCGCAAAATCTATCAGCAGCTTTTGCCGCTAATGTCATAAACAGGAGCCGGGTGGCGCTAACGCTTACCCGGCCTACCAGCCTTCAACCGGGTTAGCTTACAAACCTGCGCGTATCGATTCTTTGCAGCAACATTGACAGCAGCAGGCTGACAACCAGCGTAACGGTAAATATCCAGACAATATCCAGCACCGGCCAGCTTTTAAGCTCAACGCCGCGGGTGCGCAGGGCGTGGATCACCAGCGCGTGAAAACCGTAAATGCCCAGCGAGTGGCGAGAGATAAACCCCAGCACCGGAAGCGGGCGGGCATTCAGGGTGTTTTTAACCAGCGTCAGCAGAGAGATCGCGCAGATAAAGACCATCGGCCCGCAGTAGAGATACCAGGTATCGGCAAAGTTGCCGCGCCATTGCAGCTCATGCAGCGTCCCGCGAGAGATAATAAACACACCGACGAGAAACGTGGCCGCGCATAGCCAGTTTATTCCTCGCTTTTGCGTCTCCATCATGCCAATGGCGCGCCCCAGCATGCCGTACAGCACGTAATAAAACGTATCCCCGGTGATATAAAGGTTAACGGGCAGCCATTCAAAGCCATCAATTTTCTGTGAAACGGTATTCGGGTTGGCCACGATCCCGATTATTACCATCAAGGCCAGCAGCATTTTACCGCTGACGTTTTTTACCTGAATTAACGGTGACACCAGATAGATAACGATTATCGCGAAGAAAAACCACAGATGATAGAACACCGGTTTTTGCAACAAATTGAGCAGGGAACGTTCAGCGTTAATTGAAGTGAACAGGATGATATAGAGCAGCGAAATGGCGCTGTAAAACAGCAGACAGGAGACAATACGGATGAAATGTCTTGGCTGCGCGCTACGCTCGCCAAAAAAGAGAAAACCGGAAATCATAAAGAACAGCGGGACGCTCACGCGGGAGGCCGAGTTCAGAATATTGGCGACATCCCAGTTAACAGGGCTGATACTGTGCGCGTTCGTGACATACCAGGTCGTTGTGTGGATCATCACCACCATCAGACAGGCTATTCCCCGCAGGTTATCAATCCAGTTAATTTTTGACTGCATCAGTTCCTCTGTATTCCTGATAAAAAAAGTGTGACTGCGATTGTGTAAAACTTTTCCCTTGGAAAATTCTGAGTTTAGCCAGGCTAACTTGTAGGGAGCTGGCGAGATTCGCAGAATGACGGACTTTAATCTATAAACGTGTTGCTACTAAAAATAACAGCCACTGACCAGGGCGGTAATAAAAATGATGATGAAGCGTGGGGTGTCACTCTTTCTGCTGCTCTTATTAACAGGATGCAGTGCTTCTGAGGAGATACCTGTCCAAAAAGCGCAGCAGGGGAAAATGAGCCCGGAGCGTTCCCTGAATATGGAACAGCTGTGCAGGGATCAGGCGGCTCACCGCTATAATTCCGAAGCACAGAAAATTCATATAAACGGCTTCGAGCGCTTTCAGGGCAGCTACGAACTGAAAGGCTATACGGCGCGTAAAGAGGGCTTTGTCTGCTCTTTTGATGCAGACGGCCAGTTTTTACATCTCTCAATGCGTTAAATTGCTCGTATAAGCAGCAACCAGAGCCTTCGCAGGTTCTGGCTGTAGGGCTTATTCCCCAATTTTCCCTAAACAACCCCGTTTCGTACTGTATATCTTGCAGCCAGCGGGTATACTGATCCCTTCCATTTAAAACCACACGTATCCAGCACGAAATACTATGCAAAAGTTTGATACCAAGACCTTCCAGGGCCTGATCCTGACCTTACAGGATTACTGGGCTCGTCAGGGCTGCACCATTGTTCAACCTTTGGACATGGAAGTTGGCGCAGGCACCTCACACCCGATGACCAGCCTGCGCGCGTTAGGGCCAGAGCCAATGGCGACCGCCTATGTGCAGCCATCCCGTCGTCCGACCGATGGCCGTTACGGCGAAAACCCGAACCGTTTGCAGCACTACTATCAGTTCCAGGTGGTGATTAAGCCATCACCCGACAACATTCAGGAACTGTACCTCGGGTCACTGAAAGAGCTGGGTATGGATCCAACCATTCACGACATTCGTTTCGTGGAAGATAACTGGGAAAACCCAACGCTGGGTGCCTGGGGTCTGGGTTGGGAAGTGTGGCTGAACGGCATGGAAGTGACCCAGTTCACTTACTTCCAGCAGGTTGGCGGTCTGGAATGTAAGCCGATCACCGGTGAGATCACCTACGGTCTGGAACGTCTGGCGATGTACATTCAGGGCGTAGACAGCGTTTACGACCTGGTCTGGAGCGACGGCCCGCTGGGTAAAACCACCTACGGCGACGTGTTCCATCAGAACGAAGTGGAGCAATCCACCTATAACTTCGAATACGCGGACGTGGACTTCCTGTTCACCTGCTTCGAGCAGTACGAGAAAGAAGCCCAGCAGCTGCTGGCGCTGGAGACTCCGCTGCCGCTGCCTGCCTACGAGCGTATTCTGAAGGCTGCCCACAGCTTCAACCTGCTGGATGCCCGCAAAGCGATCTCCGTGACTGAACGTCAGCGCTACATTCTGCGTATTCGTACCCTGACCAAAGCCGTTGCAGAAGCTTACTACGCGTCCCGTGAAGCCCTTGGCTTCCCGATGTGCAACCGAAACAAATAAGAGGCGGCCATGTCTGAGAAAACTTTCCTGGTGGAAATCGGCACTGAAGAGCTGCCACCAAAAGCCCTGCGCAGCCTGGCTGAATCTTTCGCTGCGAACGTCACTGCTGAGCTGGATAACGCTGGCCTGGCGCACGGTAAAATTGAGTGGTTTGCTGCGCCGCGTCGTCTGGCGCTGAAAGTGGCAAACCTGGCGGCGTCTCAGCCGGATCGCGAAGTCGAAAAACGTGGCCCGGCGATTGCCCAGGCGTTTGACGCGGAAGGCAAGCCGAGCAAAGCGGCAGAAGGCTGGGCGCGCGGCTGCGGCATCACCGTTGATCAGGCTGAGCGTCTGACCACCGACAAAGGTGAATGGCTGCTGTATCGTGCCCATGTGAAAGGCGAAAGCGCCGAAGCGCTGCTGCCTGACATGATCGCGACCTCGCTGGCAAAATTGCCGATTCCTAAGCTGATGCGTTGGGGCGCGTCCGACGTACACTTTGTGCGTCCGGTTCACACCGTGACCCTGCTGCTGGGCGATACCGTTATCCCGGCGACCATTCTGGGCGTGGCGTCCGATCGCGTGATCCGCGGCCATCGCTTTATGGGCGAGCCGGAGTTCACTATCGACAATGCTGACCAGTACCCGCAGATCCTGCTGGAGCGCGGCAAGGTCATTGCTGACTACGAACAGCGTAAAGCCAAAATCAAAGCGGACGCAGAAGACGCGGCGCGCAAAATTGGCGGTAATGCCGATCTGAGCGACAGCCTGCTGGAAGAGGTGACTTCGCTGGTCGAATGGCCGGTTGTACTGACCGCGAAATTCGAAGAGAAATTCCTGGCCGTTCCGGCAGAAGCGCTGGTTTACACCATGAAGGGTGACCAGAAGTACTTCCCGGTTTACGCCAACGACGGCAAGCTGCTGCCAAACTTCATCTTCGTGGCGAACATCGAATCGAAAGATCCGAGCCAGATTATCTCCGGTAACGAGAAAGTGGTGCGTCCGCGTCTGGCGGATGCCGAGTTCTTCTTCAATACCGACCGTAAAAAACGTCTGGAAGATAACCTGCCGCGTCTGCAAACCGTACTGTTCCAGCAGCAGCTGGGTACGCTGCGCGACAAGACCGACCGTATCGCGGAGCTGTCCGGCTGGATTGCCCGTGAAATTGGCGCCGACGTTAACCACGCTACCCGCGCGGGTCTGCTCTCCAAGTGCGACCTGATGACCAACATGGTGTTCGAATTTACCGACACCCAGGGCGTCATGGGCATGCACTACGCGCGTCACGATGGCGAAGCGGAAGACGTGGCGGTAGCCCTGAACGAGCAGTATCAGCCGCGCTTTGCCGGTGACGATCTGCCGTCTAACCCGGTTGCCTGCGCCGTGGCGATTGCCGATAAGATGGACACCCTGGCGGGTATCTTCGGTATCGGTCAGCATCCGAAAGGCGATAAAGACCCGTTCGCGCTGCGTCGTGCTGCGCTGGGCGTGCTGCGAATCATCGTAGAGAAGAACCTTAACCTCGATCTGCAAACGCTGACCGAAGAAGCGGTACGTCTGTATGGCGATAAGCTGACCAACGCGAAGGTTGTGGATGATGTTATCGACTTTATGCTCGGTCGTTTCCGCGCGTGGTATCAGGACGAAGGTTACTCCGTTGATACCATTCAGGCGGTGCTGGCGCGTCGTCCGACCCGTCCGGCAGATTTCGATGCGCGTATGAAAGCGGTATCCCACTTCCGTACGCTGGAAGCGGCGTCTGCGCTGGCCGCGGCCAACAAGCGTGTATCCAACATCCTCGCGAAATCCGACGAGACGCTGAACGAGCGCGTCAACGCTGCAACCCTGAAAGAGCCGGAAGAGATTTCTCTGGCGATGCAGGTTGTGGTGCTGCGCGACAAGCTGGAGCCGTATTTCGCGGAAGGTCGCTACCAGGAAGCGCTGGTGGAGCTGGCAGAGCTGCGTGACGTCATCGACGCCTTCTTCGAGAAGGTGATGGTGAACGTGGAAGATAAAGAGCTGCGGATTAACCGTCTCTCGATGCTTGAGAAACTGCGTGAGCTGTTCCTGCGCGTGGCGGATATTTCGCTGCTGCAATAACGTAAAAAACCCGCCCCTGACAGGCGGGAAGAACGGCAACTAAACTGTCTCTCTTCGCCAATGGCGCCATAACTGCGTTGGCTGCGCTCGTTCACCCGAATCACTTACTAATGTAAGCTCATCGGGATTCGCTCGCTTGCCGCCTTGTTCTGACGTCATTGGCTTTGAGATACTTTTCCTTATTTACACCCTCTCAAACACCGTCGCGATCCCCTGACCCAACCCGATACACATCGTTGCCAGTCCGAACTGGGCATCTTTGCGTTCCATCAGGTTAATCAGCGTGGTACTGATACGCGCCCCGGAGCAGCCCAGCGGGTGACCGAGGGCGATCGCGCCGCCGTTGAGGTTAATCTTCTCGTCGATCTGATCCATCAGCCCCAGATCTTTAATGCACGGCAGGATCTGCGCGGCGAACGCTTCGTTCATCTCGAACAGGTCGATATCACTTGCGCTCAGCCCCGCTTTTTTCAGCGCCAGTTTTGACGCCGGAACCGGGCCGTAGCCCATGATGGAAGGATCGCAGCCCACGACCGCCATCGAACGCACGCGGGCGCGTGGCGTCAGGCCTAATTCGCGGGCGCGGCTTTCGCTCATTACCAGCATCGCGGCGGCACCGTCGGACAGGGCAGACGAGGTGCCCGCCGTTACCGTACCGGTGACCGGATCAAACGCCGGACGCAGGGTAGAAAGCGCTTCGACCGTGGTTTCCGGGCGGATAACTTCGTCGTAGCTGAACTGCTTCAGTACGCCGTCTGCGTCGTGACCGCCGGTTGGGATGATCTCATTCTTAAAGGCACCAGACTGCGTGGCGGCCCAGGCGCGGGCATGCGAGCGTGCGGCAAACGCATCCTGCATCTCACGGCTGATGCCGTGCAGACGGGAGAGCATCTCGGCGGTCAGGCCCATCATACCGGCGGCTTTCGCCACGTTGCGGCTCATGCCAGGATGGAAATCGACCCCGTGGCTCATCGGCACGTGGCCCATGTGCTCCACGCCGCCCACCAGACAGGCCTGCGCATCGCCGGTCATGATCATCCGCGCCGCGTCGTGCAGCGCCTGCATCGACGAACCGCAAAGACGGTTGACGGTGACGGCCGGAACCGAATGCGGGATCTCCGCCAGCAGGGACGCGTTACGGGCAATGTTGAAGCCCTGCTCCAGCGTCTGCTGCACGCAGCCCCAGTAGATATCGTCCAGCGCTGCTGGGTCCAGCGCCGGGTTACGCGCCAGCAGGCTACGCATCAGATGCGCGGAGAGATCTTCCGCGCGCACGTTACGGAATGCACCGCCTTTTGAACGGCCCATCGGGGTGCGAATCGCATCAACAATGACAACCTTTTCCATTGTGACTCCTTAAGCCGTTTTCAGTTCGCCAACCGGACGGGCTGGCTCAACTGCTGGGTAGTAGGGTTCGTTATGGCGCGCTTTGTTACGCAGCCCTTCCGGCACCTCATAAAGCGGGCCGAGGTGCTGGTACTGCTGAGCCATATCGAGATAGCGGGCGCTGCCGAGCGTATCCAGCCAGCGGAACGCGCCTCCGTGGAACGGAGGGAAGCCGAGGCCGTACACCAGCGCCATATCCGCTTCTGCCGGGCTGGCGATAATGCCTTCTTCGAGCCAGCGCCCCACTTCGTTGACCTTCGGGATCATCATCCGTGCGATGATCTCATCGTCGGTGAAGTCGCGTTTTGGCTGACTGACGTCGGCCAGCAGGCCATCCACCGCCGGATCTTCTTCTTTCTTCGGTTTGCCTTTGCTGTCTTCTTTATAGCGCCAGAAGCCCAGACCGTTTTTCTGCCCGAAGCGGTTGGCGTCGAACAGGGCGTCAATGGCGTCGCGATAATCTTTCTGCATGCGCTGCGGGAAGCCCGCCGCCATCACCGCCTGCGCGTGATGGGCAGTGTCGATGCCGACAACGTCCAGCAGATACGCCGGGCCCATCGGCCAGCCGAACTGTTTTTCCATCACTTTGTCGATTTTGCGGAAGTCTGCGCCGTCGCGCAGCAGCTGGCTGAAACCGGCGAAGTACGGGAACAGCACGCGGTTAACGAAGAAGCCCGGGCAGTCGTTAACCACGATCGGCGTTTTGCCCATCTTGCTCGCCCACGCCACCACTTTGGCGATGGTTTCGTCGGAGGTTTTTTCCCCTCGGATCACTTCGACCAGCGGCATGCGGTGCACCGGGTTAAAGAAGTGCATCCCGCAGAAGTTTTCCGGACGCTTCAGCACGCTCGCCAGTTCGCTGATAGGAATGGTGGAGGTGTTAGAGGCCAGCACGGTTTCCGGACGCACCTTGTCTTCGGTTTCGGCCAGCACCGCTTTTTTCACTTTTGGGTTCTCGACGACCGCTTCAACCACCACGTCCACACGGTCGAAACCGCTGTATTCCAGCACTGGCTGGATGGTGGAGATCACGCCTGCAAGCTTCAGACCATCAATTTTGCCGCGCTCAAGCTGTTTATTCAGCAGCTTGGCCGCTTCGGTCATGCCCAGCGTCAGGGATTTCTCGTTGATGTCCTTCATCACCACCGGCACGCCTTTCCAGGCAGACTGATAGGCGATGCCGCCCCCCATAATGCCCGCGCCGAGTACCGCCGCGTGTTTTGGCGTTTCAACGTTTTTGGTGAGTTGTTTGGCTTTGCCTTTCACGAACTGATCGTTAAGGAAGATACCAACCAGCGCGCGGGCTTCGTTGGTGTGCGCCAGCGGGACAAAGCTCTGGTTTTCAAGCTTCAGAGCGTCATCACGGCCCAGACGGGCTGCCGCTTCAATGGTTTTCACCGCCGTGATCGGCGCCGGGTAGTGTTTACCCGCCGTCTGCATCACCATGCCTTTGGCGATGGTGAAGCTCATGGTGGCTTCAATTTTGCTGAGCTTTAATGGCTCCAGCTTTGGCTGACGTTTGGCTTTCCAGTCGAGATCGCCGTTAATCGCCTGACGCAGAATGGCGACAGCGCCTTCAACCAGTTTTTCAGGCTTAACCACGCCGTCCACCAGGCCGATTTTCTGCGCCTGTTCTGCGCCGACATCTTTACCCGCGGCAATGATCTCCAGCGCGCTGTCGGCACCCAGCATGCGCGGCATACGCACGGAACCGCCAAAGCCCGGCATGATGCCCAGCTTGGTTTCCGGCAGGCCGATACGCAGGTCCGGCGTGGCGAGACGGTAATCGGTGGCTAATACACATTCACAGCCGCCGCCCAGCGCGTAACCGTTAACGGCGGAAAGGGTCGGGACAGGCAGATCTTCCAGACGATTAAAGACGCTGTTCGCGAAGTGCAGCCACTGGCTCAGCTGTTCTTCAGGCACCAGGAACAGCGACAGGAATTCGGTGATATCCGCGCCAACGATAAAGGCCGCTTTGTTGGAGCGCAGCAGCAGCCCTTTTAAATCTGATTGCTTTTCAAGTACATCCAGCGCCTGGCCAAGACTGGCCACCGTCGCGGTATCAAGCTTGTTCACTGAGCCGGGGGCATCGAACACCAGTTCGGCAATGCCATCTTCCAGCCAGTCTACGTACAGGGTGTCGCCTTTGTAGAGCATGTCGGTCTCCTGAATCCAGCAATTGGATCTGGTCATACCAGATGAAACGGAGTGTGGAATTTATGTTAATAAAATGCAAATTAGTCATTAAGAAATTGCTGCGCTGATCACGGTCGGTGGAAATCACGCAGCCGCAGTGAGGTGTGCTAAGATGCGATGACTTGAGGTCAATAAAACGAAAGGAAGAATGATGGACTCACTGGCTTCGCTTTATAAAAATCATATCGTTACCCTACAGGAACGTACCCGCGATGTACTGGCCCGCTTCAAGCTGGATGCCCTGCTGATCCACTCCGGCGAGCTGATGAATACTTTTCTTGATGACCATGCTTATCCCTTCAAGGTTAACCCGCAGTTTAAAGCCTGGGTGCCTGTCACGCAGGTTCCAAATTGCTGGCTGCTGGTGGATGGCGTGAACAAGCCGAAACTGTGGTTCTACCTGCCGGTCGATTACTGGCACAACGTTGAGCCGCTGCCGACCTCGTTCTGGACCGAAGAAATTGACGTGATTGCGCTGCCAAAAGCAGACGGCATTGGCAGCCAGCTGCCAGCGGCGCGCGGCAACATCGGCTACATTGGTCCGGTTCCTGAGCGTGCGCTGGGTCTGGATATTCCGGCAGATAAACTCAACCCGAAAGGCGTGCTGGATTATCTGCACTACTATCGCGCCTACAAGACCGACTACGAACTTTACTGCATGCGTGAAGCGCAAAAAACGGCGGTGAATGGCCACCGTGCGGCGCACGAAGCGTTCCAGTCCGGTATGAGCGAGTTCGATATTAATCAGGCTTACCTGACGGCGACCGGCCACCGCGATACCGACGTGCCGTACAGCAACATCGTGGCGCTGAATGAACATGCCTCGGTTCTGCACTACACCAAACTGGATCATCAGGTTCCGGCTGAGATGCGCAGCTTCCTGCTGGACGCGGGGGCTGAGTACAATGGTTATGCGGCAGACCTGACCCGTACCTGGGCGGCGAATGCGGACACCGATTTTGCGCAATTGATCAAAGACGTGAACGACGAACAGCTGGCGCTGATTGGCACCATGAAAGCCGGAACCAGCTACGTGGATTATCACATCCAGTTCCATCAGCGCATCGCTAAACTGCTGCGTAAGCATCAGATTGTCAAAGACATGAGCGAAGAGGCGATGGTTGAGAACGATCTGACCGGGCCATTTATGCCGCATGGTATCGGTCACCCGCTGGGTTTGCAGGTTCATGACGTCGCGGGCTTTATGCAGGATGATACCGGTACGCACCTGGCGGCACCGTCTAAATATCCTTATCTTCGCTGCACCCGCGTTCTGGCGCCGCGTATGGTATTGACCATCGAGCCGGGCATCTACTTTATTGAATCCCTGCTGGCGCCGTGGCGCGAAGGGCAATTCAGCAAGCACTTCAACTGGGAGAAAATTGAAGCGCTGAAGCCGTATGGCGGCATTCGTATCGAGGATAACGTGGTTATTCACGAGAACAGCATTGAGAACATGACGCGAGATCTGAAGCTGGCCTGATGGAAAGCTGGCTGATACCGGCCGAGCCGGTCACCTTTGTTGAGGAAATCAAGAAAAGCCGCTTTATCACGCTGCTGGCGCATACCGACGGCGTGGAGGCGGCGAAGGCGTTCGTCGAGTCCGTCCGCGCGCAGCACCCCGATGCCCGCCATCACTGTGTGGCGTGGGTCGCAGGGCCGCCAGACGACTCACAGCAGCTCGGGTTTTCTGACGACGGTGAACCGGCGGGGACGGCCGGAAAACCGATGCTCTCCCAGTTGATGGGCAGCGGCGTGGGTGAAATCACCGCCGTCGTGGTCCGCTACTACGGGGGCATTTTGTTAGGCACCGGAGGGCTGGTCAAAGCCTACGGAGGTGGTGTCCAGCAGGCGCTTAATCT
>OIES01000565.1_pt1 | contig 17218 bp, 15 predicted proteins | sample 1581811 | NCBI WGS metagenome assembly OIES01 (sample SAMN03281021, study PRJEB24777) | human gut metagenome | isolation source: fecal sample PR177 from 1 month old male Malay infant, vaginal delivered... | reverse complement strand
TAGGGTTGTTTCATGAATAAAATTAAATATGGCATAAACCTTTGAAAAAGCCAGTGGTTTTGATGTTATACAATTCATTAAAACCACTGGCTTTTTTGCATCTGTATAGGTATAATAGAATTATAGTATAGGTATATTATATCTATACAGAAAGGAGAGGCTTATGAAATCTGAAATGGTATATCCAGAATGGGTACAGGAACACAGAACCAGAGGTACAACAGTTAAGAAAGTAGGCAGCACGTATTACCTTTATAAGAGAACATCTAAAAGAGTTCCTGGGAAAAAATATCCCCAGACAGTAGATGCTTACATAGGCATCATTACCCCGGATGGTGTAATTGAAAGCAAAAAGAAAAAACTTGCCACTACCTCAGTAGAGGTAAAAGAGTACGGATTTTCAAAAGCAGTTTGGGATACCTGCCCAGAGGATTGGAAAAAGGCGGTCGGAAGTGACTGGGAAGATAAGCTGGCATGCATGATAGTAAGATGGTCTCCGGAATCTTACCTTGCAAAGGAACGAAACATAAAAACGGAAGAAGAATTAAACTTTTCATTTGCAAGTCAGGCAGGCATGCTGATGCGGAGGTTTTATAAGACCTATGACCTTGAGTTTGACAGTCTGAAAAAACTGAAGACGGTATATCTGGTATATATTGAGAAGGCAGTTATTGTTTCAAAAATGACCGAAGAGCAAACTGCTTTGGCGGAAAAAATATCAGTTCATATGGAGTATAAATAAAGACACAAGAGAACTGATCTGTTACATGCGGATGGTAATGGATCCCCGGTGCGGAAGGAAAACAAAGCATGATTATGCAGAAATACTGACCTGTCTTGTGATCGGGTATCTTGTTGGAAGATATTCACTCAGAAGATGCCTTGCATGGAGCAGGCGGCATATAAAGTGGCTTCAGAAATATTTGGAATTAAAGAACGGAATTGCATCCGTTTCAACTGTTTCCAGACTGCTTTCGTCTATCGATGAGGAAATGTTCTGCTATGCATTGATAGAATGGGTAACAGAAATGCTGGATACAAAAGGAATCCACATAGCCATTGATGGAAAAGCATTGAGAGGTGGGACGGAAAAAATAAAAGATGGAAAAATCCCCTATATTCTGAATGCCATCGATACGGTTACAGGAATGGTCATCGCACAGCTTCCAATATCTGAAAAAACAAATGAAATGACGGCAATTCCTAAACTGCTTGAATTATTAAATATTCATAAAAGCATCATAACGATTGATGCAATCGGAACGACGCAGCCGATTATAGATTCTATTAAAAATGGGGGAGGACATTATCTGCTTACGGTTAAGAAGAGCAATCCACTGACCTATGAAGAATTGAAAGATATCTTTGAAAAGCTGGAAAAGGAAAAAGGAACAGGAAAAGGAAAAGAAAACTGCCAATATCAATCAATCTACAAGGAATATATGGAAACCTACGACAGCTGTGAAAAGAATGAGAAGAACAGGGGAAGAATAGAATACCGCAAGCTGGATATATGCGAAAATGCACAGACAATAACCATGAAAGAAAATGAGCCAAGCATTCAAACAATCGGATGGTTAAGACAGGTGCGGATTCCAATAGAAAAAGACGAATCAGGAAACGATATCACACCGGACTTAAAAACATTTTTGGAAAAAGGAAGCATACGAAACCCTAAAATCACGGTAGGGGACGCCCTTACGGATGATGTGCACCAGGTTGGCATTATATCGGATCTGAGCATTCGGGCAAAGGAAGCACTGGAAATAAAACGCAGCCATTGGAAAATAGAAAATACCCTGCATCATGTACTGGATGACGTATTGAGGGAAGACCATTCATCCGCACGGAAAAGTAAGAATAACCTTGCAGTAATCAGAAAATATGTGTATAACATCTTAAAGATTGCCTGCATCCACGACGATACAGGCAAAGGGGTTCAGGAGATGTCGGATATGTTTGCCGACGATCCAGACCTGATAGCGAAGTATGTTTTTACGGGCATACAAAAAGTTCGCTAAATACATTATAAAACAAATTTTGAAAAAGGGGGGAAAACAAGGGGATATTTTGCCCTTTTTTGAAGAAAACGAAATACAATCAAGAGAGAATACATTTCAGCAAGTTGTACGGAAAGAAAAATTAAAGCAATTCCTTCATGAAACAACCCTACCTGTTTTTTAATCCTCCTTGCTATCCCAAATTCACCATGCTATAATTTTATTAGGTGTGGGGAACAAATTTTGATGATTTTTTTCATCATGGTAATGTGATTTTTCATCTGTATTTACAAAAGGAAAAGAGGTTCAACATGATTCTAAGAGATCTATGCCATACTGATTTTTTAATAATGCATCCATCGGATTTGTTAAAAGATGGAGTTGCACGCTTGATGGGCGTCACCCCGTCTTACGTCCTGTCTGTTCTGGACGGGCAGGTAAGAGGTGTCTTCTCATCACAGTATCTGATGAAATATTATCTGCAAAACCCCCATTCCCTCTGCAGCCTTGAGGATACCCCATCAGATAAACCCTTTGTACTTATGCCCTCCGGTGCTTCACTGGATACGCTTAGCAGGACGGAATGCGGGACCTATATAATCGCTATGGAGCAGGAAATGCCCATAGGTGTGCTGCATTACGATTCCCGTATTAAGAATATGAATCAGCATTCCCCCAATCCTATTATGGATATGCCCTTTGAAGGATTTCAGCAGGTATTTGAAAATATTGAAGAAGAAATTATTGTCTCTTCTAAGGAAGGCAAAGTCTGTTATCTCAATAAAAAAGCAGAAGCGCTCATGGGACTTTCCTCAAAAGAAATCGTAGGACGTACCCTGGGGGAGCTGGTGGAGAAAAGAATTTTTTATCCCAGCGCTGCACTGGAGGTTTTGAAAACGGGTAAAAAAGTAAACCTGCAGACACATATGCAGACTGGTGAAGAACGGTTAAGTACTGCAATTCCTATTTTTAATGCCCGGGGAGAAGTAGATTATGCAGTGTGTACTTCAAAGAATGTAGCAGAAATTCTCCAGCTAAATCAACAGCTGGCGGCAGAACAGCGAAAGCTGGAACAAAAGCATTATGAGATTGAACGAATGCAGAAGCGGGAATTTGAGCAGATGAATTTCTACTTTGACAGCAAAGAAATGTTTAAGGTCATGCATGCCATTAAGCGTGCGTCACCTCTTGATATGACCGTCTTAATACTTGGAGAGACCGGAGTCGGAAAAGAAATTGTAGCTAAGAGCATTCATTATCTCAGCAATCGGCGTACCCAGCCTTTTGTAAAGATCAACTGCGGGCTGATACCGGAAAATTTAATCGAAGCTGAGCTGTTTGGTTATGAAGAAGGCAGCTTTACCGGCGCTTCTAAAGGCGGTAAAAAAGGAAAAGTAGAGATGGCACACGGCGGAACTCTGTTCTTGGATGAGATTGGAGACATGCCTTTTCATCTTCAGATAAAGCTATTAGATTTTCTTCAGGATAATTCCTATGTCCGCGTTGGGGGAACCAAACGCCATCATGCAGATGTGCGGATTATTTCAGCCACAAATCAGAACTTAAATGAAATGGTAGAAAAGGGGACTTTTCGAATGGATCTCTTTTACCGGTTAAACGTATTCAGCATACAGATCCCTCCCCTGCGGGAACGGACAGAGGACATACCTGCGCTTACGGAATATTTTCTGAAAAAGTTTAACGGCAAATACAATCTGCAGCGTCAGCTTTCCCCCGATGTCATCAAAGAAATGTATCAATACCGATGGCCTGGAAATGTACGGGAGCTGGAACATACGCTGGAACGTATGATTGTAATGAGTGAATCGGAAATCGTCTCATCCGAAATTTTACACGAAGCAATTAATGAAAGACAGAAGCCTGCCCTTAGCATTGTGTGCAATGGAATCCTGCCATATAAAGAGGCGAAAGGCATACTGGAGAAAATATTAATTCAAAGAGCATATGAACTCTATGGTTCTACTTATAAGGCGGCAGAGGCACTTGGGATTGACCAGTCCACGGTTTCTAAACTGTTGAAAAAGTATCGGGATGACTAAAGCAAAGCCCCCTGCCGTATGGAACAGGGGGCTTATTTAGAACTTTTTCCTGCCGCATGCATCCCTTATCCCGCATGCATCCCGGTATTTCGCCACTGTTCTGCGAGAAATCCTTATGCCTTCCGCTACCAGTCTTTCCGTAATCTTCTGGTCACTGAGCGGCTTCTTCTTATCTTCTGCAGCCACAATTTCCTTGATCCGCTCCTGTACTCCCGCCGAGGCTACCAATCCATTGTCTTCACTGGACTCCACCCCTTTGGAAAAGAAATAATTCAGGGGAAAGATGCCCCAGGTACACTGCAGATATTTTCCCTGAAGGGCGCGGCTGACAGTTGATGCATGGATTTCCAGTCTGTCTGCCACATCTGACAGGCACATGGTTTTCAGCCCTTTTCCGCCAGCAAAAAAGTCCTCCTGAAGATCGACGATACACTTCACCACCCGGATCATAGTAGTATTCCGCTGCGAAATGCAATTTTTAACCCATTCTGCCTGTTTCAATTTTGACTGGACATAGTCCTTTGTATCCTGGTCTGTTTCCTTTTTCAGCAATTGGCAATAGGAGGTATTCATGATGACTCTGGGATACATGTATTCGTTGAGGAGGATTTCGTAATACCCGCTGAGTTTAACCACCGTTATATCAGGGACAATATATGACAGCGTTTCTCTGGTATAAAAGCTGTTTCCCGGTTTCGGGTTTAATGACTGGATCACTTTATAAGCCTCCAGCACTTCTTCCACCGTAATTCCAAGCTTTTTTGCTATCTTATCCATCTGGTTTTTTCCCAGCAAATCCAGGTACAAGTCGATAATCTTCCTTGCATTTGGTTCATCCATCTGTCTGCGGTCGAGCTGAAGCAGCAGACATTCCCTTAAATCCCTGCACCCAATTCCTGCCGGCTCCATCCCCTGTATGAGATGCAGCAGTTTTTTTGCTTTCTCATTTTCTATTTGGAATTGCCGGCACACATCATCCAGCGGCAATGTAAAATACCCCTTTTGGTCAATACATGCTATCATGTACTCCATAACTGTATGTTCCTGCACATCCAGATCGTAAGTCAATAGCTGAGACAGCAGGTATTCCTGTAAATCCTCGTCCTCGCCTTTTCCAATAGTTCCCCAGACATCCGTTTCCACACGCTCTTCATATTCCTGATTATAATAAACCCGGTTTTCCTCATTCATCTGCTCCAGCCATTCCAATTTCCTGCGGATATCATCTTCCCGGCTGACAGGGGGTTCCATATTCTCCAGATCAATCAACGGATTTTCCATAGCCAGTTCCTTCACATAAGTTTCCAGTTCCTGACCTGTCATCTGTAGAATTTGTACCGATTGAATCATTCTCTGTGACATATTCATCTGCTGGCTCATTTTTACCTGAAGTTCCATATCGTTCCTGGTATGCTGCATGCTCATAAACCCTATCCGGTTAATCACCAATGCAGTATACGCTCCTTTCTCCATTCTCAGGGTCCCACACTCCTGCTTTTCTACGTCAAGCTATTTATTCTTAAGACGTGACAAAGCGTTCTTCAAATGCCTGATCTGTGCAGATCCCTTTCCCGAAAATAACCATTTACTGCATCTTATTCAGCAGCTTTCATCTTATTCCCGGTATCAGGCATCCTCACAGAAAATGTATGGCACAAAATTGATTTACTGCCATCCAGACAATTTAAAGAACGTTTTCCCAATATACTGTTAAGTTTATTTTAGCATAGTTTGCGGACTCTGTAACGACTATTTATGGAAACTTCAGCACCACTCCAGCAAACTTAAATCTACAGCAGACGATGTGCCTTTCCTCCAACCGTCACGTAATCTGCTACGATTCTGTTTCTGCCGGTCTCTGCCCTGCCTTTGGAATCAACCAGTTCAATGGGGTGATCCTCCATATGGAAAATAGTGATATCTCCTTTATTTCCTTCTTTTAAATGTCCCAGCCCTTCCAAATGGAAAAAATCTGCCGGAACTGATGTCACACAACGCACGCATTCTTCCATATTCATACCCAGGTGTAAAATTTTATTCATAGTATGTATTAATCCCCAGACTGGTTTTAAGAAATTCCATGCATAAATATCGGTACTGATCATATCCGGATAAAATCCCTGATCAAATGCAGCATGTGCAATTTGAAAGCAGAAACTGCAGCCACCATGTCCCACATCAAACAGCACCCCCCGCTTTTTTGCCATAAAGACGCTGTCCAGGACTTTACCATCGGAATCTACCATACTATTGTGTATTCCATTTGGGGCATAACGGTTATAACAATGGGTCAGCAGATCTCCCTTTTGGGCAAGGTCAATCATTTCACTGACCTTTGGGGGATATTCTCCCACATGGGCAACGAATGGAAGTTTTAACTCCCGTGCTGCCTTTTGTCCCAGCTGGAAGGGCAGCAGCCCAAGCTTACCCACCGCCTCACCGTCCGAGCGGACTTTAACTCCCACAATAGTGCCCGGATATTTTCTGATCATCTCTTTCATCTCATCTATCCGGAGATTATCTTCCTCTGACAGTTCCGACCAGGTGTTTATTCCATGATATGCCAGATTGAGCAGCGCATATACCCGTGTCATTGTATTTGACATATACTTATCATGGAATTGTTCGAAATTTGCCGCTCCAGTAGAACCGGCGTCAATCACTGCACAATTTCCAAGGCGGACACCTGCCACGTCGGGATGCAAACCAATATTTAAGGGACTGTCCATATCAAAATGCCCGTGAATGTCTATAAATCCCGGCGACACAGTCTCTCCATCCAGCTGTATCACATCTGCATCTGCCGGAACATTAATATGTTCACGAATTTCCGCAATAAGCCCTTCTCTGATTAAAATATCTTTCTTTTCATAATAATATCCATCCCCTGGTGACAGTAGTCTGCCGCCACGAATCAACAGTGTACCTCTCATAAATAGCTCCCTTCCATACCAACACCCGGCAATTATTCGGTTACAGTTTTATCTTCCTTCTGAGGCTCATCTGTAAGCGGAATATCCGCATTTATTTTTTCTCTGTCCTTCTTAACCCATTTCACAAAAGATATTGCCATAATAATGAATATTACCATCAACGGCGGTGACGTCAGCTGGGACGAAGCCTGCAGAGCCTTAATCGCTCCTCCGCTGAACATTAATGCTAATGGAAGTACTACTAACGCAGCTACCCAAAATATGCGGTACCATGCAGGCGGATCTTCTCCTACCCGAAGATTTTTACTGGTAGCCGTTGCCAGTGTCATAGCTATGGTATCAATAGTCGTTGCCAGGAACATAAACATAATGAAGCAGAATGCAAACAGGAACACTTTACCAAATGGCAGATGAAGCATCATTGCTGCAATTGCTTCATAATTTGATGATTCAGCGGCAATCTTGGAAACAGGAACGATTCCGTTCAGGTCCAGATACATGCCATAATTTCCAAGAACTCCATACATCAGCCAGCATCCTCCTGAGCAGATAAGCAGTTCTGCAAGTATGACCTGACGAACCGTTCGGCCTTTTGAAATACGGGCTACCCAGAGTCCCATGGTTGGAGCTACAACAATCCACCACGCCCAGTAAAAGATGGTCCAGTTCTGTGGAAAACCTCCTCCGGAGATCATATCAGTAGTCGTACTCATTTTAATATAGTTCTGAAGCATCGTTCCGATGCCCTCAGTCAGATTGTTTAAAATAAATGCCGTCGGACCAATAATGAAAATGACTGCCAGCAAAACAATCGCTCCATTAAAGTTAAAATCGCTTAACCGCTTAATTCCTTTTTCAATTCCCGCATAACAGGCTACGCTAAAGACGATCAGCCAGACCAGAATAATGATCAGATCAGTGGTAAAGGTTTTGGGTACGCCGAACAGTTTATTTAAACCTGTACTGATCATTGGGGTACCCAGAGCAATACTGGTTCCGCATCCGCCAATAATCCCAATTACAAAAAAGATATCGATTAATTTGCCCGCTTTCCCTTCTGCATGCTTTTCACCGATCATTCCTTCACATGCGGTACTCAGTTTCAGGATCGGACGTTTTCGGTTCCAATACGCATAAGCAATTGGTAAGGTGGGAATACAATACATTGCCCATGCACTGGGTCCCCAGTGGAATAGTCCATAGCTGCTTGCCCATACATAGGACTCCGCACTTCCGGGTTCTATTCCAAAAGGAGGACCGGTCACATAGCTTGCCCATTCGATGGATCCCCAATACATGATACTGGCGCCAAGACCTGCGGTAATCAGCATACCGATCCAGGAAAAGGTAGAGAACTGCGGCTTTGCATCCGCTCCCCCGAAACGGATATTGCCCCACTTTTTTGAAAACGCCATGAAAAGCAGGAAAATCAGACATCCGGCAGCAAATAACAGATATGCCCACCCAAGATTGCTTGTTGCCCAGGAATTCGCTGAATTAATTACCGCACTGCTCTGTTCCGGTTTAAAAAACATAATCCCGCAGATTATGATCAGAAAAATAACGGACGGAATCAGCACTTTTCGCTCCACTATCTTTCTTTTCGGTTCCTTTTTGTCGTTCTGAGTCATAGATAATACCTCCTTAGTAAAATTTATTTTATACTAAGTAAATGAGCAAAATTTGTGCCAACTTTATAATTTTTTAATAATTGACAGCTCAATTATGGAAATTCCCCATTTTATGCGTCTTACATAAATCTTAGATTCTCCATCTTATTCTGCTGCTGTAAGTAACTTAGATAAAAATAAATTCCACACCCACAAATCAATGAATATTTTCATCCCCAAAATGAAAATATTCATTGATCTACACCCTCAGAGCATATAATAAAAATCAAACCACATTCCGCTTCTCTCCGCACTGAAATGCTTTAATATTTAAATAGACCTCGTTCATCAGCCTCTCTCTGGCTTCCCTGCTGATCCACCCAATATGCGGAGTAATAAGTAATTTCCTGCTATCCTGGATATTCAGCAGCGGGTTGTCCTTATCCATGGGCTCTTCTGTCAGGACATCCAGCCCGGCGCCTCCAATCATCCCCTCCTTTAATGCTTTTGCCAGATCTTTTTCATTTACAATAGGTCCCCTTGCCACATTTAACAGAATTGCTGTCTTTTTCATTTTTTCAAATGCCTGTAAATTCAGTAGATTCTCTGTGTCCTTGTTAAGTGGTGCGTGCACGGAGATAATATCCGATCGCTGCAACAGGGAATCAAATTCTACCTGCTCATAAACTGCATCCTTATTTTTACCGGAAGTGGAGTAATAAATAATATGACAGCCAAGGGCCTCCGCAATTCTGGCAGTTCTCCTGCCGATTGCCCCCAATCCGATAATCCCCCAGTTCTTGCCTTCCAGTTCATAAATCTGCTCCCCAAAATGGGTAAACAGTTCACTTTTTACATATTCCCCGCTTTTTACATATTGATCATAATAACTTAATTTATGTAATAAAAACAACGCCATGGCAATTGTATGTTGTGCAACTGCATTTGTAGAGTATCCCGCCACATTGGCAACAGTTATGTCTCTGGAATCCAGATACTCCTTATCCAGCACATTGTAACCGGTTGCCGTTACTGCTATCATTTTCAAATTTGCGGCATCACTAAGATTTCCCCTGTTCATGGGGACTTTATTCATTATCACAATATCTGCATCTTTAACCCGCTGCGCTACCTCATGTTCCCGGGTTGTCTCATAGACCGTTACCTGCCCAAGTTCCTTAAAACAGGACAGATCCATATCATTGCCTATTGTTTTGCCTTCTAGTATCACGATTTTCATCATTGTTTTCTTCTTTGTATTCATCATTGTATTCATCACTGTTTTCATCATTATGTTTACCCTTTCCCATATCTTTACCTCCTGCATTTACCTGAATCCATATAAAACCCATCGGAAAAAGGCCACCTTATGTAACACAAGGCAGCCCCCTTCTATATGAATTTATGCAGATTTCCTGAATTTGTGAACCATATCTAGAATTAGGCCCACTTATCCCCGGAATCGCACTAATTAAAACCTATATCTATGAACTTCTATCTTAAAAATACTAATTGTTACAAAATAGCTGCTTCTAATCTATTTTAACATCATCTGCCGCAGACGCGGCTAAATACCTTTCTTAATACCTCGATAAAAATCACTTCTATAAACGTTTTAACAATTCTTCTCTTTGTTTTTCAAATCCTGGTTTTCCAAGTAACGCAAACATATTCTTCTTGTAGCTTTCGACACCCGGCTGATTGAAAGGATTCACTCCCAATGTGTAGCCGCTGACACCACATGCAAATTCGAAGAAATAGAACAGCTCACCTAAGGAAAACTCATCCTGCTTCGGAATGGTTACCATCAGATTTGGTACATTTCCATCCGTATGGGCAAGAATCGTTCCATTCATTGCACTTTTATTTACAAAATCCACAGTTTGTCCTGCAAGATAATTGAGGCCATCTAAATCTACCGGCTCTTCCCCGATTTTTAACTCACACTGTGACTCTTCTACATTCAATACTGTTTCGAACATGATACGGCTGCCGTCCTGGATAAACTGACCCATGGAATGAAGATCTGTAGTGAGATCTACGCTTGCAGGGAATATACCCTTTTGGTCTTTTCCTTCACTTTCGCCATATAATTGTTTCCACCATTCAGATACGTAGTGTAAGCTTGGTTCATAGTTGGCTAATATCTCTACTGATTTGCCTTTTCTTAACAGGATATTACGGATTGCTGCATACTGTAATGCATCATTTTCGTCAAAATCAGCTTCCAGAGCGCGCTGTCTTCCGGACGCAGCGCCCTCCATCAACTTCTTAATATCTGCTCCACTTACTGCGATAGGAAGCAAGCCTACTGCGGTTAATACGGAGAAACGTCCGCCTACATCATCCGGAACTACGAAGCTTTCATAACCTTCTTCGGTAGCCAGGTTTTTAAGGGCCCCTCTGGCCTTGTCCGTTGTAGCATAGATTCTCTTGGCTGCTTCTGCCTTGCCGTATTTCTTTTCCAGCATTTCTTTAAAAATACGGAACGCAATTGCTGGTTCAGTAGTGGTACCTGATTTTGATATAATGTTTACAGAAAAATCTCTGTCCCCGATAACATCGATTAAATGCTTTAAATAGGTGCTGCTGATGCTGTTTCCTACATAATAAATCTCCGGTGTCTTACGGATTTCCTTTGAAACCATATTATAAAAGCTGTGGCGTAAAAATTCGATTGCCGCTCTGGCACCAAGATAGGATCCGCCGATACCAATGACCAGCAGCACCTCACTGTCTCCCTGAATTTTTTCCGCTGACTTCTCAATTCTTCCAAACTCTTCCTTGTCATAATCTACAGGTAAATCAATCCATCCCAGGAAATCATTCCCCGCACCTGTCTTTGATACAAGCGTTTCCTTGGCAGCCGCAACTATATTTTTCATTGCTTCTACTTCGTTTTCGCCAATAAATCCAGCTGCTTTTGAATAATCAAACGTTACTTTATTTCCCATGATATTCACTCCTTCTTTGCGTGTTTTATATGTTCTTATCCATCATTCTACCAAATGTACTACACTTAATCAAGACAAAAATTCCTTTAGCACCTCCCTTATGACTCGTTCCTGTTCCGCAGGATCCATTTGTTTTAGGATTTCCGTGTTCCGCTCCTTGCTATGCTCACGCTCTGCCGCAGTTTCATCTAACCCCTCCTTTATTCTTGCCAGATTCTGTTTCAACTCACGCTTATCTTTCTGCGCCTTGCTCTCAAGCGGCCTCACTGGCCGCTTTTTCACCCCTAGCGGTGAAATCGGCGTCTTTTCTTTCTCTTTTACTGAATCTGCCTCTGCTGCCGGCTCCTGTTTCTTCTCACTTTCAGATAGTGATGATAGATCCACCTCCTTGTAGGCATGTCCTATTCCGGAATTTGCCAGGTAATCTTCCAACTGTACCTGCAAATACCTGTTTTTATATCCAACATCAATTACCGCCTGGGTTCCTAATAGAAGCAATAGCGCTCCTCCGCCGGCCCATAGATAATTCTGTACAATGTTTGCTGCAAAGTTCTGGGCACCTGCCAGCAGATAACCTGCCCCGGCTATACCTAAGCATAGAACAAGTGCGGTGCCTCCCATACGGCGCCACTGGTGTAGACTCATACCAATGCACTGATATTCATAGATGCTTTTCTTTACAAAGACTGATGTATTGGTTAACCCTTCATTTAACCGTTTACTCGCGACGTACTGTTGTCGTAATCGCTTCATAAACTTGCCTTTCGCTTCTGTGTAGTTTTCTGCATCCCGTATCAGTCTGTCATATAGAATATTTAATACTAGTTGACTGATTACCCCCAAAATACAGATTGCTGCCATTGCGTAAAATAACATGTTTTGTTGTAAGATAGACCTTATCATTGTGATCCCCCTTCACCTTTCTGATTTGTACCGACATCATAGCCCACAAAAAATAATTTGTAAAGCAGAATCGTTCGACAAAAAAACCTCGGAAACGGCTTATTTACGGGGGTTTTTGCGATTTTGGGGTTCATGTCAGGCACTTCAATTTCACTTTGAAATAACACATTTTGCCGTGATCAGAATTCTTGAAATCCATTTATTTTAGCGGTTCGAAGGCAGTTTGGAGAGGGCTTTAGAAATGTTAAAAAAATATATGAATTGGCTGGCGCAGATTTACGCAGATAAAAATAAAATTTTTTTGATCTGAAAGAAATTTTTAAAACAAGGGCTGACAGCTGTGCATTCCAGCTTAGTGCCTCCCAGCAGGGGATTGAACCATTCTGCAGGTGCAATGTGCTGCATCAAAGAATGGTTCGGGTTTCCTCTCCCCCGCCAAACTGGCTTATGCCAAAGCTTCCATCAGCTTATTCACAAGATTTACACTATGCTGTGCTGCTTTCGCTTCAAATGTGGGATAGTCCATGGTAGCACTGTCATCCGACTTATCTGAAATTGCCCGGATCACTGCAAACGGTATCTTATTCAGATATGCGGTCTGCGCAATTGCCGCGCCTTCCATCTCGGTACAATACGCCTCAAAGTTATCCGTGATTCTGTTCTTTACTTCTTTATTACTGATAAACTGGTCCCCGCTTACGATTCTTCCCCGGAAGACGTGAATATCAGGATTGGCTTCCAGGCATGCTTTCGCTGCAATTTCTGAAATCTCTTTATCTGACTCAAAAGCAAATACATCCAGCTGCGGGATCTGTCCTAAGGGATAACCAAAATTTGTAGCATCCATATCATGATGTACGAGATCTGTGGCAATCACCACATCCCCAATATCGATTCCTGCATTCAGTGATCCTGCTATACCCGTATTAATTACTCTGGTTATATGGAAGACATCTACTAAGATCTGTGTACATACCGCTGCATTTACCTTGCCTATTCCACTTCTTACTATCACAACGTTTTGTCCTTTTAAGATTCCCTGGCAGAATTCCATGCCTGCTTTAACGGTAACCGTTTTATTTTCCATTTCCTTTTTCAGCGCATCTACTTCTACATCCATTGCTCCAATGATTCCTATAATATTCATCTATCTTCCTCCATTAAGTTCACCTGTTTTCTGAAGTTATCTTATCATAACCCATCCGGTTCTGCAACCAATCCCAGGTAAGTTCTGCTAAATTTAACACTTAAGCTTTTATTTTTCCTCTCAGATAAATGCTTATCTTCCTATATAATAAGAAGCAGTGGCAAAAGCCACTTCATCCGAGGGTCTGATTTCACGTTTTTCATTAGCTTCCAGTCTTTCCCCATTGAGAAAGGTCCCATTCATAGAGTTTAGATCCATAACATAAAATGCACCGTCTTCCTTCCAGATCTTAGCATGTACCCGGCTGACAACCGGAAGATCTATCCGTACATCCACCTTAGACTTCATCTTCCCTATATACAGCGCTTCCTCATATAAGAGAATATTCCCCCTTAAATGAGGTTCCATACTGATAAAACATAATTTTTTAAGTTCTTCATTTTTACAGAGAATTGTAGTTTGTCCAATGTGCTCCTCCGGCTTCTCCTGATCATCTTCCTGCATATCTGTTTGCACTGACAATATTGATGACTGGGGGGCCTTTGTACCATACTCTGGCTCATCCTCTAAGTCTATATCTGAATTCTTCTTACCATCTTCCATAAACTCTTTTACCACTTCAGAATCCCGCTTTCCAGTCCTTTGCTTTTCGTTTTTACTGGGTTTCTTCCTATTAATAAAGGAGATCAGATAGCCCACTCCGCCCAATATGAAAAAAACGACTCCCCCCAGTTGTGTCATATCTGCCTTAAAATAGCTTCCTGCTGCAAATATACCCACAATGGCAAACACCGCTGCTACGATTATAAAGATGTTTAATTTAAAGTTAGCCTTCTTCCAAATGTTAAAACTGTTTCTTGTCTGGTTACTGCTGTCTTCTGTTTTAACGTGTTTCTTCCTATTATAATGTACACTTTTATCTCCTCTTTCTTTAACCTCATTATGCTTTTTAACTTCTTTGCCTTTATTTTTCTTAAGCTCTGCCTCTTTTTTTATTTTACCTTCTTCCTTCTCGACCTTCATCTGCCTTTTTAGCTCAGTGTCTGTAGTATCAAGAAAGGGACTATCTTCCAGTTTTTCGTTCTGGCTTGCTTGTATCTTAGGAGCCTTCGATACTGTCTCGGTGTTCGCACCAGACTGTACCGGCTGTTCTGCCTGATCCGAATTTCCCCATAACCTTAAGTCAGAAGATGTCTGCTGCCGGTAAACGCTTTGAATAATCTGCTCTATACTAAAGTTTTCTTCTGTTGTCTGCCTGTAAATATCATAACCCAGGGCAACCGCACCAGGATCATTATGATCTAATCTCTTCAGTATAAACTCTGCCAGCTCCTTAAAAGAATCTGTAATTGTACCTTTATAAGAAGGAAGGTAGCAGAGACAGGGCTCTTTCGTTTCGATATCCATGTAGATATAGGCTGGATCTAACAATACATGATCTGGTTCTAACAGGTAAGCTGCAACATTTTCAATGGAAGATTTCACCCCAAGCAGAAGAATTTTAATATCATCCATGGTCATGGTACTCTTTTCAAAAATACGTTCCAACGACTGCCTTGATGTAACTTCATAGTAAAAATAAACATTACCATCCATTTTTTTCATATTGCACTTTAACAGACCTCGTATATCGTTTATGGATAGCATTCGGATCTGATATTCATTCCCATATATCTGTTCTTCCGGTTCCAAAATCAGATAATTATGATTCATATCCCTCTTATAACTCACCTGCATTAATTTTCCCCCTTATCCAACAGCCTCTGCAAACCTTTTACTTTGCGTATGGTGTCACCCGGTCGCTTTAATGAATATTCTTTTTTAACGTTTATTCTAAGTTCCTTACCCGTAAAATAAGAGACCACAAGTCCCGGGACCGGAAACCTTCCGCTATATTCTACCGTTACACTATCTTTCCCTTTAGAAACAGAACTTTTTATTTTTCTGGTACCCAGCAACCTGTCTTTGACCAGCTCCCCTGCCCGTAATTCTACCCCCTTGTCATTCTGATCATCCGTATTATGAAGCCCCGCATAGAGCACAGTTTCCAATGCAGCACCTTCCAGCAGCGCTTTGTCATGAAGATAAAATCCCAGATAAATTATGCCAATAAAAACAGGTATTAAGATACTCATCAGCATGGCAGCTTCCACTGTATAACTTCCTTTTTTTCTCTTCCACACCTTAACACACCTCAACTCCGGCAACCGCCAACATAATTATATAGCTTAGCAAAACACACGGTATAAACGCAATGGTATGATTCCGCTTTACCCTCTTAAATACAATTAACACCATACTGTACAGGGCTGCCAGAAAAAGTGCAATCAACAGCAGTTCCATATTTGCCCATACCCCTAAAAATAAACCACAGACTCCAATTACAAAACCATCCCCGCTTCCAACAGCTCCCCTGGTAGCCCAACCGGCAGCCAGCAGTAATAATCCTGGTATGATTCCACAAATCCAGATCATCATTGGTAATTCCTCATGGGTAAGATTCCAGATGACAGCCACCGCCGCAAAAGTTCCGGTTAATACTATTGATACTTCTTTTCGTTTGATATCAATGCCCGCACTGATGATCAAAAACACTAATAAACCTGCCTTATTCATAGCATACCTTTCTTTAAACCTTCATTTCCCTGCCTATACACGCAGCCAAGCCTTACTGCCCACACCTGGAGCAGGGCTGCCAGTCCGTAACTTCTGACATGGGAACCAGTAAGATACCTCTCTTTAACCCACTGCATCCCAGGGAAGAATGATATTTATCTCCGGTGTCCGTTATATATACTGTATTACTTCCGCCTCTGCACTGTCCGCAGGGATAGTATTTACCTCCGGATTCATTTCTGAGATGTTCTACTGAGTCTTTATCTACTGGTTTAATCGATAACTTTATATGGGTACATTCCGGATCTTTGTGATAAACCTGTCCGTTCACTGTTACCAGAACCAGTGCCCCTTCTCCTTCCGCACTGCCGTCACCATTGATGCCGTCCCTGCCGGTCCACGCTCTTACTCTTCCCCGTACAGCTATCTTCATCTGTTTTATGGGCAATAGGGTTACTGGATACTTAACCTGATATGTACCTGCCAAATCTATCATCTGGCCTTCTTTTAAAAAGGAGGACCTTAGCAGGCTGAGGCTGCCCCGGTTTTCTTCCAGCCGCCCCCTGGTCTTTACTTTGTTTTTTGCATAAGCAGCAGATAGTCCGCCGGTAATGATATCTGAAATTCCCCCGCCCTGTAGTTTTCCGGCTTCTTTTACATATGCATATACTGCCATTTCATTGCTGGTTTCACATATTGCTCCGGCCAGGCGTACTGATATATCTACGATCTGAATAAAGTATAGAACCGATATCATAGCAAATAAAAACAATGGCAGAGACATCGCCGCTTCTATAGTGAGACTCGCCTTACGCAAGGCAGATAAGGACATTCTTCCGTTGTCATTGATTGTTTTATGAATCATTGCCGGGAGAGAGTTTTTTACCTTTCTTATTTTATTTAGATCATTATTATTGTTTCTTTTTTCATTCTTATATTGGTTACTGTTGGGTTTCTTACAGCGGAAGAACATCCTTATCCACCTCACTTTCATC
>OIES01000549.1_pt1 | contig 17450 bp, 17 predicted proteins | sample 1581811 | NCBI WGS metagenome assembly OIES01 (sample SAMN03281021, study PRJEB24777) | human gut metagenome | isolation source: fecal sample PR177 from 1 month old male Malay infant, vaginal delivered... | reverse complement strand
CTCTAATCCTAAAACGTTTTGGGGTTATTGATCTGAGCTATCTGTAATGCTACTTTCTAAAACAATGTTTAGTAGTACCCCCTTAGGCCAAATATTAATTATTTGGCATATTTTGTATTTCACTTTTATAAGGAAATTAAATGAACGCGATGTTTAAAAAAGGAATGCTGGCGTCCGCGCTGGCTGTCGTGGCGTCCTCTGCTCTGGCAGCTTCCAGTGTTGATATTCAGGTGACGGGTAAAATCGTCCCCTCTTCCTGTACGCCTACATTTATTAGCGGTGGTGGTATTGCCGATTATGGCACGATAAGTGCGTCTTCACTGAATTCCACTTCGGCTACACCATTGGCGGATGTTAAAATTATTCCTGTTTCCATTACCTGTGAAGAGGCCACCCGCATTGCAGTAACGTTTAATGATGCCCATGCAGACTCAGGACCAACTCAAGTTTTGCCGACCAGTTTTATTGATACGGAATTTGGGAGAGAGGCGTACCAAACCGCCGGGCTGGGTATGTACAATGGTAAGAAAATTGGTGCCTACTCATTAGGGATTCAGCTTACGAAAGGCGCTGTCACGAACGACGCAGGCGATGAACTGTATCCTACTGCATCGCGCGATAACGGAACAACGTGGGCAACAACAGGCGGACAGCGCTATTTAAAAGTAAACACAGACAAAAGCGAATTATATTCCTTCAGTGACACATTGGGCGGCACGCCTGTCGCACAAACCAAGGTTAACTTTAATGTGGGTGTCGCCGCGATGATTAACCCAACCGATGATTTAAATATCACGGATGAAGCCACCCTGGACGGCTTAACCAACGTTGAGCTGGTTTATCTGTAATCGCACCCGCGCATCATGAAATACCTGACACCCCACTCCGGCGGGGTGTCATTACCAATATTAATGGACTAATATTATGCTGCTTTTAAAGAGAACGCTGATCTGTGCCTGCCTGCTGGCCTCATTCAACGGTATGGCTGCCGGGATGGTGCCGGATACCTCGCTGCTTATTGTCAATGAAGACAAGCAGGGGGCCAGCATGGATGTTAAAAACACGGATGCTGAAGCACAGCTGCTGTAAACCAAAATTATTGATCTCCCGGACGACCCCAAGCCGGGCCTGTTTGCCACGCAGCCGGTTGTGCGCGTAGATGCGGGTAAAACCCAGCGCGTACGTTTTGTGCTGAAAAGCAGCGCTGAGCCGCTGAAGGTGGAACATTTCAAGCGTGTCATTTTTACCGCTATCCCTCAGCGTGAAAAAAATAAAGTTAAAGTGGTGTTTAGCCAGAACCTTCCCGTCATTATTCACCCGGCTGGCCTGGCGGTAAATATTGAACCCTGGAAGGCACTCACCTGGCAGATAAAAAATGGCAATGTCACGGTTGAGAATAATACGCCTTATGTCGTCCGACTGGAGCAAAAGGTGAAATTAATGGCCTCGGGTACGATCGCGACATTAGCTAAGACTTACATTCTTCCTGGCGAAAAAATGATGGCCAGCGCCCCAGCCAAAATATCAGCATCCGAAAAACAAATCGAAATCTATCCGGCAACGCGTTATGGCTACAAGGCAGGGAATTATATCGCCGACCTTCAGCAATAAAATCACTTAACAAACATGGAGTAGTTATGTTAAACGGTTCCTGTAAAAAGGGAATGCTCGTGTTTTGCCTTAGCGTGCTGGCATTTAATATTCGGGCTGAGATTTCCTCTAATGCGAATGAATCTCTGGAACTGGCGCGAGCCATATTTGACAGCGATGCTTTAAAAAATAACGGGCTTGATCCGGCCATTGCGGATTACTATTCCCTCACTCCCCGTTTTATCCCTGGCTACCATAATGTGACGGTTAATATTAATGGTAAGCAGCGCAATATTATGCCTGTGAAATTTGATGAGGAAGGAACGCCCTGTATTGATAAAGCGTTTCTGGAAAACGCGGGCCTGATTAAACAGACGAAAAGAGGCACCTGCCCGAAGATTTATCACTACTGGTCCGGATCAACGATACAGACTTCGCCGGATATTGATGAAATATCGGTTGTTGTACCGCCTGAAGCGATCGACCCTGATTATGGCCGACAGTTCGCCGAGGTGCGTGGCGGACGTGCAGCCATGCTGAATTACTCCATGTTTGGCACCCATAATCACTATGATGATGAGAACGCTGACCGTTTCCAGTCGACCTTTGAAATGGGCTTTAATGCCGGAGACTGGATTGTGCGCAGCACGCAGTTCATTAGCGACGGCAGCGATCAGGATTTTGAGGTTGACTCCCTCTACACCTATGCCCAGCGTACCTTTACCGATTATGGCGTGATGGTGCAGGGTGGCCAGATTAACATCGCCAACAGCCGCTTCAGTATTCCGGGAATTTACGGGGTCCAGATGATGCCGGATACCGCACTCACTCCTCAGGTGGGGACGGGCGTCGAAGTCAGCGGTATTGCCCGTAATCCGCAGGCGCGCGTCGATATCCGCCAGGGCGGACAGCTCATTTACTCAACGCTGGTTCCTGCCGGTCCGTTCAACCTGGATGACGTGCCGCTGGCGAACCTCAACACCGACCTGAACGTAACGGTCACCGAGACTGACGGCAGCGAAAACCGATTCACTGTCTCGGCAAGTACGTTCCGCAGCAATCATATAGGCCGTGCCCCGGGCTTTACGCTGGCTATGGGCCGCGTTGAAGACATGGACTCACGCTTTGAAAATCCGTGGGTGGTGTCCGCCAACAACGGCTGGTCTGTCAATAAGCGTGTCAATTTCCTGGCCGGTATGGTGATGGCGGATAACCACTATTATGGCTTCTCCGGCAACCTCGATACCATACCGATGCAGAACCTGTATGCCTCGTTGGGTTTTCTGGCGTCAATAGACAACCAGACGCAAACTGACGGCAACAAAACGACGCTGGATCTGGGTTACTCCCTGCCGTGGGGCATTGGGCTTTCGCTGGGCGGTAGCTATGGCACACCGGACTATCGCGAGATGGCGGAACTTTACGGCGACGATGACGATATGTCGCAAACCAAATACGACACCAGCGTCGGTATCAACTGGTCGAGTACCACGCTGGGCCGCTTTTCCCTCAGCTATTATCGCAACGAGAGCTGGAACAGCGACTATGACAGTCGCCGGTTTATCTCGTCGTGGTCACAGACTTTTAAATACTTCAACGTGAGCGTGAACTGGGAGTCGGATGTCAGCCGGCACGACAGCAGCGACAACGATCAGTTTTACGTAAACGTGTCGATCCCGCTGGGACGCTCAGGCGTGACAACCAGCTCCTGGTATCGCGAGAGCGAAGGTAAGCGTTCTTACGGCACGCGGGCAATGGGCTCGCTCAACGCTGAGAACCAGTACACGGTGGGGGTCACTCAGGACCAGGAAGAGAACACCACCAGCTGGGACAGCTCGCTGAACAGTAATCTGCATTACACCAACCTGGCGCTGGCGGCAGGAGGAGATAACGACAGCAATACCAACTACTCAGCAGCATTAAGCGGCGGGATTGTCGCCCACAGCGACGGGGTGACCTTCTCGCCTTACCGCGTGACCGATACGTACGCCATTGCCAGACTGGATAAACCGGTGGCTGGCATCGAGATAGGTACCCCGCGCGGCGCGGTATGGACCGATAAATGGGGCCAGGCGATTATTCCTGCGCTGTCGCCGTTCCGTGAAAGCACGATTGAGATCAACACGGAAAGCCTGCCAGGCAATCTGGACGTAAGAAATGTCAGAACAGCGATCAAAGCGTCTCACGGCGCTGTGGCGAAGTGGGAGTTTGCGACGTTAAGCCAGCGCCGCGTGCTGCTCAGTATACGCCGTGCGGACGGTACGCCGCTGCCGGAAGGTGTCTCGATTGTGGACGCGGCAGGGGAGTATGTGACGAGTGCGCCAGAAGACGGCGTGATCTTCCTGAACGATATCTCTGCCAGCCAGCAGCTGTATGCGAAGCTGGATGAAGGGCGTTGCAGGCTGACGTACACCCTGCCGGAGGCAGAACCGAATAAATTCTATGAAGAGGTGACAGGGAAATGTCTCTGAATAACGTTCGTCAATACGCGCTGATGCTTATGCTGCTCTGCGGCGCAGCGGGACTTTCGGGAATGGCGCAGGCCGATGACGGCGCCTGTGAAATGATGTCGGCGGTGAAGAAAGTCGATTACGGGCGCTACCGTAAAGAGGATATGCGGCAAACGTCCGCTGAACATATTGGCAAAGTGTACAACGGTTATGCTTCTGTGATGCGTGAAGTTCAGGTTTCGGTGCTGTGTCCGGATGTGCGCAAAATGCGCATCTCCGTAGACGGGATTGCCCGACAGAACCTGGCGTATCGTTTTACGGACAGCGGCGCGATGAAAATCGAATTCAAAGATGGGCGGGTGGACGGGAACCCCGTGCAGCTGGCCGCGGTCGATATTGGCGCGGTAGCCGTTCAGGGAGGCGCTTCTCAGGTGACGCTAAAGCCGGAAAAAGCGCTGGCGGCGGTAAACGGTACAGAAGTGGCGGGCGAGCAGTTTGTCGCCACCATGATGATCACGACCTATCTCTCTGACAAGGCGTTTAGCGTTACTAACACCACGGATTTTGAAGAAACGCTGACGCTTAACGTCGATACGCTTCCTGCGCATTAACCCCTCAGATGCCCGGCAGCGCTGTTCTGTCGGGCATTTTTCTTAGTGGATCCCCGCCAGACGCAGCAGCGCCGTCACCACCGCCGCCGCGACGATCACCACAATTAACGGCATTTTGCGCCAGGCCAGAAACACCGCGAACCCCACCCCCAGTACGCGCGCCATCCCGGCAAAATGGTCCCCTTCATAAAACGTTGTTGCCAGCGCGACGGAGAACAACAAAACGGTTGCCGCGTCTGAAAGCAGCGCCTGCGACCGTTCAGAAAGCGCCAGCCGGCTACCGAGTTTCGCCCCGCCGAGACGCATCAGATAGGTTCCGGCAGAAAGAATGGCGATGCCGAGAATAAAAACCGTCATGTTTTCCATTATTTTTTCCTCGCGGCAAGGCCGAGCAAAGAGAGCAGCACCGGCAGGCCAACCGGCGCAAACGGTACGGCGGCCAGCGACAACACTGCGCCGCTACAGGCGCGGATCAGCGTGGTACGGTTTTTAAATGCCGGCACCACTAACGCCAGCAGGATCGCCGGGAACACCGCGTCCAGCCCGATGGTTTCCGGATCTGGCAGCAGCTTGCCGACCATCGCGCCCAGCACCGCCCCCAGCGGCCAGATGATTGCCACGCCCAGGCCGCACAGCCAGTAGGCCGCTTTACGCTGCTCGGCGGTTTTTTGCGACAGGCCGAACACCACACTTTCATCATTCATGATATGACAGCCCAGAAAGCTCAGGCCGCGCTTGCCCACCAGTTCACGCACCGTAACGCCGAACGGCACATGGCGCGCGTTAACCAGTAAACCGGCCGCTGCCGCTGCCAGCGGATTGCCGCCGCTCGCCACGATGCCGATAAACATAAACTCGGATGCGCCTGCCAGCACCGTGAGGGAGAGGACAAACGGCACCCACAGCGGGAAACCGTAGGCCATCGCCAGTGAGCCATAAGACATGCCGACCACGCCCACCGCGAGGCAGACCAGGACGATCGCTTTTATCGTGTCGCCTTTCAGGCAAGAGAGGTGATTCTTCATACCATTTTAGCCATATCGAACGTATTTCCATTATAATGAACGCATCAGAAACGTTTTACAAGACGAACGATTCGTTCGTTATAGAGAGAAAGAGGCCGTTATTATGACGCAGCCAATCAGCGTGATCGCCAAAAGCCTGGTGCGAGAACGCTTGCGAACCGGGCTCTCACTGGCGGAAATTGCCCGCCGTGCCGGGATCGCCAAATCCACGCTTTCTCAACTGGAGTCTGGCAACGGCAATCCTAGCCTGGAAACGCTGTGGTCGCTTTGCGTGGCGCTGGATATTCCGTTTGCCCGGTTACTGGAGCCGCAGCAACCCGTCACGCAGGTGATCCGCCGCGGCGAGGGCACAAAAGTCGTCGCCGGGCAGGCGAACTACGAGGCGATTTTGCTCGCGGCGTGTCCGCCTGGCGCGCGTCGTGATATCTATCTGCTGCTGACTCAGCCGGGGGCAGACCGTATTTCCCAGCCCCATCCGCCTGGGTCGGTTGAGCATATTATCGTGACCCAGGGGCGGGCGGTGGTCGGTCTGATCGACGCGGCGGAAGAGCTCGGCCCGGGAGATTACATTTGCTACCCCGCTGACCAGCCGCATATCTTTAAGGCGCTGGAGCCAGATACGCACGCGCTGCTGGTGGCGGAACAAAACTAACAAAGATACGGAAAATCATGTCGCTTAAAGCCATTGCCAAAGAACTGGGGCTGTCTGTTACCACCGTCAGCCGCGCCCTCAACGGGTATGACGACGTTTCTGCTGAGACGCGCGCCCGCGTGGAAGCGGAGGCCCAGCGCCGTGGCTACCGACCAAATACCTTTGCCCGTCGCCTGAAGATGGGCAAAATCGACGCCGTCGGGCTGGTGTTTCCGGTGCATCCTGTTCCGCTCAATAACAGCGTTTTTATGGACATGGTCGGCGAAATTAGCCACGAACTGGCGCGACATGAGATTGACCTGCTGCTCATCGCTGACGACGATCTGGCGGACAAACACAGCTATATGCGCATGGTGCAGAGCCGACGCGTGGATGCGCTGATTGTGGCGCATACGCTGGATCACGATCCGCGTCTTGAGCAGCTACAGGCCGCCGGGTTCCCGTTCCTGGCGCTCGGCCGCAGCCAGCTCCCGCAGCCGTACGCGTGGTTCGATTTCGACAACTATGCCGGCACATATCAGGCCACCCGCTGGCTGATCGAGAAAGGCCATCAGCGCATTGCGCTGCTGGGCGAAAGCAACAACCAGGCATTCATCACCCAGCGCCGCCAGGGCTACCTGGACGCGCTGCGGGAAGCCGGACTTTCCAGCGAATGGCTGCGTGCCATGCCCCCTTCGCGTCGCGTGGGGTATGCCACCACGCAAGAACTTCTCTCCCTGCCGCAGCCGCCCACGGCCATCATTACCGACTGCAACACCCACGGCGACGGCGCAGCGATGGCCCTGGCGCAGATGGGGCGCTTAACCGGTGAAAATGCCGTTTCGCTGGTGGTCTATGACGGCTTACCGCAGGACAGCATTGTCGATATCGACGTCGCGGCGGTGATCCAGTCTACCCGTCAGGGTGTCGGGAAACAGATTGCCGATATGGTGCGCCAGCTGATTAATGGCGACGACATTGACACCCTTCAGGTGCTCTGGCAGCCAGAATTCTCCCCAGGCCAGACGGCCTGATTACACCAAAAATTCCAAACCCGATCACAGATCCGAAACGTTTTGGTTTGTATCCGAAACGTTTCGGATCAACACTCAGGACATCCCGATGACAGGAGATGTCTGATGCAAGATTCCATTTTTCGACTTGAAAGCAATACGGTTGACGTGGTGGTAAAAACCCACCCGTTCGCCGAAATTCTCTACTGGGGGCCACACCTTCAGCACTTTTCGCCGCAGGATGTGCTGAGTATTGCGCGCTCGGTTGCTAATGGCAGGCTGGACGTCGACTCCCCCGTCACGCTGATGGCAGAGCTGGGGCATGGGCTGTTTGGCTCGCCGGGCATCGAGGGGCACCGCCAGGGGCTGGACGGATCGCCGGTATTTAAAACCACGCAGGTGCAGCAGGCGTTAAACGCCCTGACAATCACTGCTGAAGACGAGCATGCAGGCCTGCGTCTGACCAGTGAAATAACGCTGGATGCCAGCGGCGTACTGGTGGTGCGTCATGGGTTAACCAACCTGAAAACGCAGGCGTGGCAGGTGGATCGCTTTGCCGTGACGCTGCCGGTGGCCGAACGCGCGCAGGAGGTGATGGCCTTCCACGGTCGCTGGATCAGGGAGTTTCAGCCGCACCGCGTGATGCTTGAACATGACAGCTTTGTGATTGAAAACCGTCGGGGTAAAACCTCCCATGAACATTTCCCGGCGCTGATTTCAGGTACGCCGTCATTCAGTGAAATGCACGGCAACGTCTGGGGTATACATCTGGGCTGGAGTGGTAACCACCGCTTGCGCGCAGAGGCGAAAACCGATGGCCGCCGCTATATGCAGGCCGAAGCGCTCTACCTGCCGGGTGAAATGGCGATTGAAGAGGGGGAAACGCTCTGGACGCCGCGCCTGTATGCCAGTCACTCCCCGCACGGGCTGAACGGCATGAGCCAGCAGTTCCACCGCTACCTGCGCGACAATGTTATCCGCTTCCCGGAAGATAAACCGCGCCCGGTGCACCTCAACACCTGGGAGGGGATCTACTTCAACCACGATCCGGACTACATCATGCGCATGGCCGACGAGGCCGCTGCGCTGGGCGTGGAGCGCTTTATTATCGACGACGGCTGGTTTAAAGGCCGCAACGACGACCACGCCGCGCTGGGCGACTGGTATCTGGACAAGAAAAAATACCCGAACGGCCTAAAGCCGGTAATCGATCACGTTAAACAGCTCAGCATGGAGTTTGGTATCTGGGTTGAGCCGGAGATGATTAACCCCGATTCCGATCTGTATCGCGCGCACCCTGACTGGGTGCTGGCGCTGCCGGGCTATGCCCAGGCGACCGGGCGACACCAGCTGGTCCTCAATCTCAATATTCCGCAGGCCTTTGAATATCTGGTCGAACGCATGAGCTGGCTGCTGGGCGAACACGCGGTCGACTACGTGAAATGGGATATGAACCGCGAGCTGGTGCAGCCAGGGCACAAGGGCAAAGCCGCCGCCGACGCCCAGACGCGCCAGTTTTACCGCCTGCTGGACGTGCTGGGCGAGCGCTTCCCGCACATTGAGTTTGAATCCTGCTCGTCCGGCGGCGGGCGAATCGATTATGAAGTGCTGACCCGCTGCCACCGCTTCTGGGCGTCCGACAACAACGACGCGCTGGAGCGCAACACTATCCAGCGCGGCATGAGCTACTTCTTCCCGCCGGAGGTGATGGGGGCGCATATCGGTCATCATAAATGTCACGCCACCTTCCGCCAGCACAGCATTCAGTTCCGCGGGCTAACAGCGCTGTTTGGTCACATGGGGCTGGAGCTGGATCCGCTCACCGTCGATGCGCAGGAGCGTGAAGGCTATCGCCATTACGCCGCGCTGCACAAGCGGTGGCGAGAGGTCATTCATCACGGCACCCAGTGGCGCGTGGATATGCCGGACGCCACCACCCTGGCGCAGGGTATAGTGAGCGAAGATAAGACGCAGGGGCTGTTTTTGGTCAGCCAGCTCGCGATGCCGGATTACACCCTGATGATGCCGCTGCGCATGCCGGGGTTAGACGCCAGCGCGCTGTACCGCATCACGCTGCTCGATCACCCGAACATCCAGATTACGGGCGAGGGCGGGCACACCATGCGTAAGCTGCCTTCGTGGATGGAAGCGCCGCAAACGGTAAGCGGTGAGTGGCTGATGCAGGCGGGGATTGCACTGCCGATTCTGGATCCGGAAACCGCCATTCTGATTGGTGTGGAACGCGTGTAAGGGTGACGGGCCGGGCAACCGGCCCTCCGTTGAGGATAAAAATAATGAACACAACAACCTGTACCCACAAAGACAACCCTAATTTCTGGATCTTCGGGCTGTTCTTCTTTCTCTACTTCTTCATCATGGCCACCTGCTTTCCGTTCCTGCCGATCTGGCTGTCGGACATCATCGGCCTGAACAAAACCCATACCGGGATTGTTTTCTCCTGCATCTCGCTGTCGGCCATTGCCTTCCAGCCGGTGCTGGGGGTCATTTCGGACAAGCTGGGGCTGAAAAAACACCTGCTTTGGATCATCTCGGTGCTGCTGTTCCTGTTCGCGCCGTTCTTCCTGTACGTCTTCGCCCCGCTGCTGAAAACCAATATCTGGCTGGGGGCGCTGAGCGGTGGGTTGTATATCGGCTTTGTCTTCTCAGCGGGGTCGGGGGCGATTGAGGCCTATATTGAGCGCGTAAGCCGCAACAGCTTTTTTGAGTACGGCAAGGCGCGTATGTTCGGCTGTCTCGGCTGGGGGCTGTGCGCCTCAACGGGCGGCATCCTGTTCGGCATCGATCCGTCGTACGTCTTCTGGATGGGGTCGGCCGCGGCGCTGTTGCTGATGCTGCTGCTGGTGGTCGCGAAACCGAAGCCTAACCAGACGGCGCAGGTGATGAACGCCCTGGGCGCGAATCAGCCGCAGATCACCGCTAAAACCGTTTTTACCCTGTTCCGCCAGCGCAGAATGTGGATGTTCATCCTGTACGTGATTGGCGTGGCCTGCGTCTATGACGTCTTCGACCAGCAGTTTGCTACCTTCTTCAAAACGTTCTTCGCCACGCCGCAGGAGGGGACCCGTGCCTTTGGTTTCGCCACCACGGCGGGGGAAATCTGTAACGCGATCATTATGTTCTGCTCGCCGTGGATCATTAACCGCATCGGCGCGAAAAACACGCTGCTGATTGCCGGGGTGATCATGGCGACGCGCATTATCGGCTCGTCGTTTGCCACCACCGCCGTGGAGGTGATTGCCCTGAAGATGCTGCACGCGCTGGAAGTCCCGTTCCTGCTGGTGGGGGCATTCAAGTACATCACCGGGGTGTTTGATACGCGCCTGTCGGCCACCATCTACCTGATTGGCTTCCAGTTTGCCAAACAGTCGGCGGCGATCTTCCTCTCCGCCTTTGCCGGAAATATGTATGACCGGGTCGGCTTCCAGGAGACGTATCTGATACTGGGCTGCTTCGTGCTGGCGATCACGGTGGTGTCGGCGTTTACGCTGAGTGGCAGGCGGGAGATTGCTGCCGCCTCGGGGGCAGCAGCGTTAACACATCAGTCCAGGTAAAACACCTCTTTCAGCGCCGAACTCACCGGGCTGTTATCCGGGTTCGACGGCATAAGGTCACCCATATATTTCCACCAGCGCTGGCAGACATCGGTGTTTGCCAGCGCGTTCCAGCGCTCTTCCGATTCAATCTCCACCGTCGCAAACAGCAGGTTGCGAGCTTTGTCGAGATAGATGGCGTAGTGGTGCGCGCCGTGGGCTTTCAGTACCGCCTCCAGCTCAGGCCAGATCGGGTTGTGGCGACGTGCGTACTCCTCGTGCGCGTCCGGGTTTACCTGCATCACAAACGCTTTGCGGATCATAAAGCCTCCAGGTACAGCTCGCGGACCTCATCGCGGCTGGCGGTGCGCGGGTTGCACGGCGCGCACGGGTCGGCGAGGGCTTTATCCAGCCAGCCTTCAATATCGGCTTTGGTGACGCCGAGCTGGCTAAATCCGGACGGAATGCCGACGCGAGCGCTCAGGTCGCGAATCGCCTGAATGGCCGACATGCTGGCCGCTTCATCGCTCATGCCGCGCGTGTCAACGCCCATCGCCTGCGCCACGCGGGCGAAACGTGCGACCGCGTTCGGGCGGTTAAAGTTTTCGATGATCGGCAGCAGAATGGCGTTGCACACGCCGTGTGGCAGGTTGTGCGTCGCGCCCGGCTGGTGCGCCAGGGCGTGCACCAGCCCCAGACCGGCGCTGTTAAACGCCATGCCCGCCAGATACTGGCCAAAGGCCATCTGCTCGCGCGCTTCCAGGTTGTGACCATCGTCAACCGCTTTCGGCAGCCAGAGGTTGATCAGGCGAATCGCCTCCAGCGCGTTAGCATCGGTCAGCGGGTGCGCGCCGACGGACACGTAGGCTTCAATCGCATGGGTCAAGGCATCCATGCCGGTTGCGGCGGTCACGGAGGCCGGAATATCAAGCATCACGCTGGCATCGTCCACGGCGATATCCGGGATGATGTTCGGGTCGATAATCACCTCTTTCACCTGTCGCGCGGCGTCAATGATCACCGCGTTGCTGGTCATCTCCGCCGCCGTGCCTGCTGTGGTGTTGATCGCCACCAGCGGCACGCCCGCGTTTTTCACCTTGCCGACGCCGGAGTAATCGGTTGACGGACCTGGGTTGGCGGTGAGGATTTTGATCGCCTTGGCAGTATCAATCGGGCTGCCGCCGCCAAAGGCAATCAGGTAATCACACTCCGCATCCTGATATGCCGCATAGCCTTTTTGCACCAGCGCTTCCGTCGGATTCGGGAATACCTCATCGAACAGGTGATACGACATCTGATGGGCGTCGAGCGCGGAAAACAAACTGTCGAGCAGGCCAAGTTTCACCAGCTGGCCGTCGGTGACAATCAGCGCTTTTCCCCACTGTTTGTTTGCCACCAGATTGACCATATCGCCGATCGCGCCCGCGCCGTGCAGGCTGATTTTGGGGAGTGCCAACATAAAGCTCATGATAATTCTCCTTAATTACTGTGATTTTTATGCCCGGCGGCGCTGCGCTTGCGCGGGCCTACGGTTAAGTAGGCCGGGTAAACGCAGTGCCACCCGGCTATGAGATCCGTCTTCGCTGCATCACCCGGCGGGTAATAATCGGCAGCGAAATCACCACGATCAGCATCGCGCCGATAATCACTGACATCACAATGCCGGGCACGTTGAGCAGGCTCAGGCCGAAGGTCACCAGCCCCATCAGGAAGGCGGCGATAATCACGCCCACCATGCTGCCGGACCCACCGAGAATATTGACGCCGCCGAGCACCGCCATCGTCACCACCGCCAGCTCCCAACCCATCGCGATGGTCGGGCGGGTACTGCCCAGACGCGAGGTGAGCAGCACCGACGCCAGGCCGGACATCAGTCCTACCAGCGCAAACAGGATCAGGTTGTGGTGCTTCACGTTGATGCCTGAGTACCACGCGCCGGTCGGGTTGTTGCCGATGGCGTAGGTGCGGCGGCCAAAATTGGTGCGGTGCAGCACAAAGGCAAACAGAGCGGCCAGCACGATAAACAGCGCGAACTCAAACGACAGCGCACCCCAGACGTAGCCCTGGCCGAACCAGGCGAAGCTCTCCGGGTAGCTGTTCAGCGCCTGGTCCCCGAGCAGGATGTAGGTGATCCCGCGGTACAGGCTCATGGTGCCGATGGTGATGACGATGGACGACAGGTTAAAGCGCGTCACCAGAATGCCGTTGAACAGCCCGCACAGTAGCCCGACGCCTAATCCCACGCACACCAGCAGCGGCGTATCGACGCCCGCCGCCGCGCAAAAGCCCATCACCGTGGAGCTGAGCGCGATGGTGGAGGCCACAGACAGGTCAATTTCCCGGGCGATAATCAGCATCGCCATCGGCAACACAATGATCGCTTTTTCCGTGAAGTTGAACGTCGCGTCGGAGAGGTTCCAGATATTGAGGAAGTAGGGCGAGGCGAGCGCGTTCACCACAAACACCGCCAGCGTCACCGCCAGCAGGAAGCCCTCCCAGCACAGCAGGCGCTGGAAGATGCCCGGCGCAGAAGTGGGTTTGAACTCTTCAGATGTCATCATTTTGCTCATGGTTTCACCGCCAGTTTCTGACGTGCCAGCGCCGCGTCGCGCAGGATCAGCCTGCCTTTGCGCTTGTTGCCGCGCTCGTTCAGCAGCACAGCGATGACAATGACCGAGCCGGAAATCGCCATCTGCCAGAACGGGGAGACGCCGATCACCGGCAGGGCGTTGTTGATGACGCCAAGGAACAGCGCCCCGAACAGACAGCCGAGCACGCGGCCGGTGCCGCCCATGGTGCTGATCCCGCCAATCACACAGGCTGCCACCACCTGCAATTCAAAACCGTTAGCGACGTCAACATACGCAACGGCAAAGCGTGATATCCACAGGTAGCCGCAGAACCCGGCCAGCAGACCGGAAAGGCAGAAGCTGATGAACTGCATTTTCCCGGCGTTGATCCCGGTGTAGTACGCTGCCGTGGCGTTCCCGCCGGCGGTGTAGAGCGCCCGTCCGGTGCGACTGTAGCGCAGGAAGTAGCCCACCAGCAGCAGTACGGCGATGGCGCACCAGCTCAGCACCGGCAGGCCCAGCACTGACGCACGCGGCAGGCCGAGGAAGTCTGCACCCATCTGGTTGGAGTTCACCCAGCCGCCGCCGGAGAGCAAAAAGATCATTCCGCGGTAGATGCTCATGGTGCCGAGCGTCACCACAATCGCCGGAATGCCCAGTTTCCACACCAGCAGGCCGTTTATTGCGCCCATCAGCAGCCCAAGCGCGCCGGCAAGGATCAGCAGCGCCCAGACGGGCACGTCCGGGTAATGGAAATTAATCAGGGCGACAATCATCCCGGTCAGGGCCAGATTAGCCGCCATCGACAGGTCGATGCCTTTAGTGAGCAGCACCATCATCTGCCCGAGCGCGAGGACGATCAGAATGGCGGTGTCGTTAAACATCTCCACCAGGTTGCCCGGTGCGATAAACGATGGCACGCGGCTGCCAATGGCGACGACCATCAGGACAATCACCGCGCCAAGCAGCGCCTCGCGGTGTTTTAAGAGTGAGCTAAGCATTTATGCCGCCTCCTGTTTTGCACCGCTGGCGGCGCTAACGATGGTTTCCGCCGTCGCGTCTCCCGCCTGGTATTCGGCCACCATCAGCCCCTCGTGCATGACGATAATGCGATCCGCCATGCCCATCACTTCCGGCAGTTCGGACGAGACCATAATCACCGCCAGCCCCTGACTGACCAGCTCGGACATAAACTGATGCACGGCTGCCTTTGAGCCGATATCGATGCCTTTTGTTGGCTCATCGAGGATGATCACGTCAGGGTGCGTCGCCAGCCATTTGCCGATCACCACCTTTTGCTGGTTGCCGCCAGAGAGGGTCTCCACCGCCTGCTTCCAGCTGAAGGCTTTCACTTGCAGGCGTTTGGCGTACTCGTCTGCCAGCTTCCATTCGCGGTCGTCGTGCAGTACGCCGTTCGGATTGAGCCTGCTGAGCTGAGGCAGGCTGATGTTCTGGGCAATCGGCAGGGCGATAATCGCCCCCTGTTTCTGCCTTTCTTCCGGCACACAGACGATACCGGCCTTGATCGCATCCGCAGGCTGGCGGAAGCGCCGGGGCTGTCCGTTGAGGATAATTTCCCCGGACGATGGCCGCGTGACGCCGGAAAGCGCCTGCATCAATTCGGTACGCCCGGCACCCACCAGCCCGTAAAAGCCGAGGATCTCCCCTTTACGCAGGGAGAACGAGATATGCGCAAACTCGGTCGGATGGCAGAGGTTTTTCACCTCCAGCACCGTCTCGCCTTTTTCGCAGTCGATTTTCGGGAAGGTTTGGGTAATGGCGCGCCCGACCATCATCGACACCATCCGCTCCTCGGTGATCTCATTTATTGCCCCTGCACCGACGAACACGCCGTCGCGCAAAATGGTGTAGTGATCGGCCAGCTCAAAAATCTCGTCGAACTTGTGGGAGATAAACAGGATGGCTTTTCCCTCCTGCTTTAAGCGCTCCACAATCTGGTAAAACTCGAGGATTTCATGCTGTGACAGCGCCGCCGTGGGTTCATCGAGGATCACCACCTGCGCCTCAAACGACAGCGCGCGGGCAATCGCCACCATGTGACGCTGGGCGATGCTCAGGGTTTTCAGCGTTGCGCGCGGGTCGATTTGCACCTCAAGGCGGGCGAGAATAGCCTGCGCCCGGCGGTGCATTTCCGGCCAGTCGAGCTTTTTCAGGAAGCCTTTGTGAAGGTACTGACCGACAAAGATATTTTCGGTGACCGAGAGTTCATCGAACAGGACGGTTTCCTGGTGAATGGCGGTGATGCCCATTTTATGCGCCGACTCCGGCGTCGGAAGGTGAACGGGGATCGCCTTGTAGAGAATTTCGCCCTCGTCGGGCTGGTATATGCCGGTCATCACTTTGACCAGCGTCGACTTGCCCGCGCCGTTTTCGCCGATAAGCGCCGTCACTTTGCCGGGCCACAGCGCAAGCTGCACGTTCTCAAGAGCACGCACGCCGGGGAACACCTTGGTGATGCCAAAAAGCTGTAGCAATGGGGTCATGATAGTTCTCCTGGACAGGGGAATTTGTAGGGCGGGTAAGCGGCAGCGCCACCCGCCTTTTGCCGGATGGCGCTACGCTTATCCGGCCTACAAATCGCATCAAAAGATTTTTGAGAACTTATCAATATTGCTGGCATCGTAAACGAACGGCTCGGCCATCGCGCCGTTGCCGTCGGCATCCAGCTTCACTTTGCCCAGCTTGCCCATGCTGGCCTCGCCTTTCGTGGCGTTGCCTTTCACCAGGTCATCCGCCAGGTAGGTTGCGGCATAGCCCAGGTCAATCGGGTTCCAGATGGCAAAGCTCTTGCTTGCGCCGGACTTCACCGCGCCCGCCATCTCAGACGGCAGGCCTAAACCGGTGACGTACACTTTGCCAATCTTGCCCTGGTCCTTCACCGCCTGCGCGGCAGCCACAATGCCCACGGAAGAAGGCGAAACAATCACTTTCAGCTCCGGGTAGGTTTTCAGCAGGCCGACCGCTTCGCGGTAGCTCTTGTCAGAGAGATCGTCCCCGTAGGCCACGGTCACCAGATTGACGGACGGGTACTTCGGCAGCACCTTTTTCATCTCCGCAATCCAGGTATTCTGGTTGGTGGAGGTTGGCGTGGCGCTCAGCACCGCCACATCGCCTTTCTCCACGTTCAGCGCTTTCAGGGCATCGGCGGCGAGCTTGACGTTGGTTTCGCCAATCAGGGCGTTATTGGACGGGTTGAGGTGGATCTGACGCCCGGCTTTCGCCACGCCGGAATCCCACGACACAACCTTGATGCCGCGCTGCATCGCTTTTTTCAGCACCGGCACGACGGCGTCCGGATCGTTCGCGGAAATCGCGATCGCATCCACGCCCTGGGCGATCAGCCCGTTCAGCACCTCGATCTGCGCTTCCGCCGTGGTGGTGGTCGGGCCGGTATAAATCACTTTTACATCGCCTAACTCTTTGGCCGCCTCCTGCGCGCCGACGTTCGCTGCCTCGAAGAATCCATTCCCTAAGGACTTCGCCACCAGGGCGATTTTCACTTCTGCTAAAGCGGAACCGGACAACGCCAGAGCGGCAACGGTGAGGATCAAGCTTGCTTTTATTTTCATTGCTTTTACTCCACTGACTTGAGTTAGTTGTAGGGATTGCAGGTGGTTTTCGCCCCGTCTCGGTGAGCGGGGCGCGATGTTGTTATTGGTACAAATCTAACGCCGACTGCATGGGGGTGACGCCAAAGCGTTTACCCAGGGCGATCAGTTCTTCCCGGGTGATGGTCTGCTTCATGCCGCCCATGGAATAGACCTTCACCAGCACTTCCGCGGATTTCTCGGCGGTGTCGATCAGGCCGAAGGTTTCATCCAGTGTCGGGCCGCTGCCGAAGACGCCATGGAACGGCCACAGCACCAGTGAATGTTTCTGCATGTCCGTCGCGGTTGCCTGGCCGATTTCATCGGTGCCCGGCACCATCCACGGCAGAATGCCGACGCCGTCCGGGAACACCACCAGACACTCGGTGCTGCCTTCCCAC
>OIES01000535.1_pt1 | contig 17693 bp, 7 predicted proteins | sample 1581811 | NCBI WGS metagenome assembly OIES01 (sample SAMN03281021, study PRJEB24777) | human gut metagenome | isolation source: fecal sample PR177 from 1 month old male Malay infant, vaginal delivered... | reverse complement strand
GGGCCGTGTCGTGGTGGTGAACGGAGAATGGAGCCTGACGCTTCCAGCGCAAACGGACGGTCCGCTGAACATTACCGTGGCGGGCGTGGACGCAGCGGGCAACCTCAGCGCGCCGAGTTCGGTCTTTACCGTCACGCTCGATACCGTTGCGCCAGGGATCCCGCAGATCAGTGCCGTCTCAGACAGCCAGCTCACCAACAACGTGCTCTACACCCGCGACGGCACGCCGACCCTTACCGGGACAAGCGAACCCGGCACCACCGTGATTGTCTCCGTCGACGGTATCCCGTCAGGGGTGCCGGTCACGATCCAGCCGGACGGCAGCTGGAGCTGGACCGCAGGCACAACGCTCTCAGAGGGTCCGCATACCTTCACTGTCTCCGCTACCGATCCTGCGGGTAACGCTTCAGGAAGTTCAGCCCCGCTGAACGTGACGGTGGACACCCTCACCCCGGACGCCCCTGACAATCTGAACCTGGCACCAGAAGGTACGCCACTAACCGGTAGTGCCGAAGCGGGAAGCCTCATCACGGTGAAAGACAGTAATGGCAACGTCATTGGTACCGGGGTTGCCACCGGCGGTAACTTCTCCATCGCTGTCAGCCCCGCTCAGCAGGATGGCGCGACCCTGACCGTGACCGCGACAGATGCTGCCGGGCATGAAAGTCCCGTTGCGAATTACACCGTCACCGGCACGGAGCCGAATCTTCCTGATGTACCCGTCATCACGGCGATCAACGATGACGTCGACCCAATCATTGGCGACGTGAAAGGCAAAACGACCAACGACACCACCCCAACCCTCACCGGTACGGCTCAGGCGGGAAGCCAGATCGCTATCTACCTGGACGGTGGCGTGACGCCCGTCTCGACGGTCACTGCCGACGGCAGCGGCAACTGGAGCTATACCCCAGCCGCGCTTGGCGAGGGGCTGCACACCTTTGAGGTGACCGCGACCCTCAACGGCCAGACCAGCGGCCGCTCTCCGGCGGCCAGCGTCACCGTTGACCTTACCGCGCCGGGCACGCCGACCATCGGCGCCGTGATTGACGACGTTGGTCCGGGCACCGGCCCGCTGACCAGCGGCCAGACCACCAACGACAACCAGCCGACCCTCACCGGCACCGGCGCGGTGGGCGATACCATCTCCATCTACAACAACGGCGTGCTGCTGGACAGTGTGGTAATCGGCAATACCGGCACCTGGAGCTACACCACGCCTGTCCTGGCAGAGGGCAATCACGTCCTGACCATCCGCGAGACCGATCCGGCGGGGAACCAGAGCGGTCCTTCGGCGGGCTTCACCGTCGTGGTGGATTCCGTTTCCGCCACGCCGGTCATCACCAACGTCACGGATAATGTGGGCAATGCCGCCACCACGGTGGTCAGCGGCGAGCTCACCAACGACGCCACGCCAACCCTTACAGGGACAGCGGACGCAAACAGCGTGGTGACCCTTTTCGACGGCGGCACCCAGATTGCCGTGGTCACGGCTGACAACACGGGTACCTGGACGTTTACTCCTGATACCGCCCTCGGCGAAGGCTCGCACAGCTTCACCGTCCGGGCGACCGACCCGCAGGGCAACCTCAGCGCGGTCTCCGCCCCCTGGAGCGTGGTGGTTGACCTGACTGCTCCGACGGTTCCGACGCTGGATAATGTGAACGACGACGTCTCTGGCGGCGTCCAGGGTAACCTCACCAGCGGCCAGGTAACCAACGACAGCACCCCAACCATCAGCGGCACCGGGCTGGCGGGCAGCACTATCCACATCATGAATAACGGCACGCAGATTGGTACAACGACCGTTGACGGAAGCGGGAACTGGTCCTTTACGCCGACCGCGCCGCTGGGCGACGGCAGCTACGCCCTGCGCGCGTATGCAACGGATACTGCAGGCAACGCCTCGGCGAACTCATCGGTCTTCGCTTTTACCATTGATACCGCAGCCCCCGGCGTGCCGGTGGTGACCAGCGTGGTTGATGATATCGGTCCGGTCACCGGGACGCTCACGTCGGGTAACAGCACCAACGACGCGCGTCCGACCTTCAGCGGCACGGGCGAAGTGGGTTCTACCGTGCACGTGCTCGTTGATGGCAACGAAATTGGCACGGCGGTGGTCAATGCCCAGGGCAACTGGAGCTTCACTCCGGGCAGCGATCTGGCCGAAGGTCCACACGCCATCACCTTTAACGCGACCGATGCGGCAGGCAACACCGGCGCCACAACGGCACCGTTTAACCTGACGGTCGATACGGGCGTGCCGTTAGCGCCGGTCATCTCGACCGCGGGTGACAACGTGGGCAGTATTCAAACCCCGCTCTCTTCCGGGCAGAGCACCGACGACACCACGCCGACGCTGAACGGCACCGCGACCGCCAACGCCACGGTCACCGTGTATGAAAACGGACAGCCGGTCGGCACCGTGCAGGCGGACGGCACCGGCGCATGGAGCTTTACGCCATCAGCGCCGCTGGGCAACGGCAGCCATACCTGGACCGCCACGGTCACCGATGCAGCGGGCAACGTCAGCCCGACCTCGCCGGGCTTTACCCTGATTGTTGATACCGCGGCACCGAACGCGCCGGTTATCAGCCAGGCAATCGACGACGTGGGCAGCATCACCGGCCCGCTCACGTCCGGGCAGACAACCGACGACACCGTACCTCGGCTTGTTGGAACCAGCGAACCGTTTGCCACCGTGAAGATCTATGAGGGCACCACCCTGGTCGGCACGGGCACCGCGGACGGCAGCGGCAGCTGGAGTATCTTGCTCACCACCACGCTGGCGAGTGGTCCGCACAGCTTTACCGCGCAGGCCACGGATGCGGCAGGCAATACCAGCGTGTCGTCCACCAGCTTCAGCCTCACCGTCGACACCACGCCGCCTGCGCTGCCGGTGCTGACCAGCATTCTGGATGACGTGGGCAATGCGGCGACGCCGGTTGCCAACGGTGGGTTCACCAACGACGCGCAGCCGACCCTCAGCGGTACGGCGGAAGCGGGAGCCACAGTGAAAATCTTTGATAACGGCGTACAGATCGGCAGCGTGACGGCGACCGGCGGCGCGTGGAGCTTTACGCCTTCTCCGGCGCTGAGCAACGGCGCGCACACGTTGACCTTCACCGCCACCGATGCGGTGGGCAACGCCAGCGCCCCCACCGCCGGATATGTCATTAACGTCGATACCCTTCCGCCAGCCGCGCCGGTCATCAGTTCGGTCATTGATGATGTCGGCAGCGTCACCGGGCCCGTGACCGGTACGAACCCGACTAACGACACCCGTCCAACGCTGAACGGGACTGCCGAAGCGAATGCCACGGTTCGGATCTACGACGGCATCACGCTGGTGGGCACGGTCACCGCCGATGGCAGCGGCAACTGGACCCTGCCACAAACCACCACCACGTTGACGCAGGGCACGCATAACTTTACCGCGACGGCCACCGATGCGGCGGGCAACACCAGCGTGGCGTCAGCCGTGACGACGATTATCGTCGATACGACCGCGCCAACGGCACCGACCGGCACCTTCAACGCCGACGGTAGCGTCCTGACCGGGAGCGCGGAGGCGGGCAGCACCGTCACAATCCGCCTTGCGGACGGTTCAACGGTGACCGCCATTGCGGGCAGCAACGGCACCTACAGCTACACCTTCATTAACAAGCAGATCGAAGGTCAGACGCTGCAGATCACCGCGACCGACGTCGCGGGCAACACCTCCCTGCCGGGCTCTGCCCTTGCACCGGTGGTGCCGCTCTCCGCCAGCAATAACGTTGAGGAGTTGAACCTCAGCACCACGGCGACCGTCACCAACAGCCAGTACAGCGACTACGGCTTCCTGCTGGTCGGCGCCGTGGGCAACGTCCTGACGCTGATCGGTAATGACACCGCGCAGGTGAACTTCACGGTGGGCAACGGCGGCAGCGCGGACATCGTGGTAAACGCCAACGCTACGGGGGCGGTGCTCTCTCTGCTCAATACCCTTGAGCTGGTGGTGCAGCACTACGTCAACGGTGTCTGGACAACCGTGGTGGATACCGGCCAGCCGCAGTTTGCCGATCTCCTGACCCTCGGCGCCACCGGCGTCTCGCTGAACCTGACCGGGCTGGCCGACGGCAACTACCGCGTGCTGAGCTACAACACCAACCTGCTGGCGACAGGTTCCTACACCAGCCTCGACGTGGCGGTGAAAGAGACCGGTCCGGGTACGGTCACGGGCGATACCAGCCTCAACGGCAACGTGATCCTCGATACGGACCCGACCTCCGGCAGCGACAACGCGCCGGCCGGCACCACTATCTCCACGGTCACTAACGCGCAGGGCGTGACCACCAGCGTGAACGCCGACGGCACGGTGATCCAGGGCAAATACGGTACGCTGACCATCAACCGCGACGGCAGCTATACCTACAGCCTGACCGACACCAGCGCCGCGGTCGTTGGCCGGACGGAGAGCTTCACCTACACCATCACCCATAACGGCGTCAGCGCGTCGGCAAACCTGGTGCTGTCTCTGGGTGCCGGTACGGTCATCAACGGCATTGTGGCAGTGGACGACACGGCCTCGCTGACCTTTGACACCACCGTGAGTGAGGTGAATAACGGCGCCTCGTCTCAGAACGGTTTTACCCTGGTGGGCATTAATCTCGGCAGCACGCTGGGGCTTAACCTGCTGGACGACCTGACCAACCCGATTATTTACAACGTGGAGGAAGGGACGACCCGCACCATGACCATCCAGGCCTCCGTGGGCGGCGTGGCGCTGGCATCGGTGTTCGATCTGTACGTCTATAAGTTCAACAATGCGACCCAGACCTTCGAGCAGGTTCGCGTCGAGTCGGGCTGGCTGCGCGCGCCGCTGCTGGGGGGCACGTCACCGCAGCTGACGCTGAACCTGCCTGCCGGGGAGTACCTGTTCCTGCTGAATACCGCGTCCGGGATCACCGCCCTGACGGCCTACACGCTGAGCGTCCTGCAGGACCATGTCTACAGCGTGGCGAGTATCAGCGAAACGACCACCGGCGACGTGCTGGCGAATGACCCGGTTCCAGCGGGCACGCTGGTTACCGAAGTGAACGGCGTGACGGTCAACAGCAGCGGCACCACCACCATTCAGGGGGAATACGGCACGCTGACCATCAATGCGTCCGGTCAGTACACCTACACCCTGAGGAGCGGCGTGGGCGCGGACCATATCAGCACGCCGGATACGTTCGTCTACACCGTTACCGCGCCTGACGGCTCGAAGGATACGGCATCGCTCAACATCACCCCAACCGCGCAGGCAATGAATGCGGTCAACGATGTCAGCGCCACGATGGACCTTACCTCGGTGCACCACACGTCGGTCTACTCGGATACGACCGTGGGCGTCGCCAGCTGGACGACGGCCCTGCTCTCGTCAACCCAGGGCAGCGGCAGCGGAACCTTCGTGGTCGACCCGAACACCGCGCTGCACAACGCGTCGCTGCACTTTAGCGTGGCCTCGCTGCTGGCGCTGGGCGGGCTGACGGTGAACTGGACGATTAGCGATGCCAACGGCGCGATCCGCAGCGGCTCCTTCAGCGGCGCCTCGCTGCTGGGCGGCAGTATCGACGTCCCGCTGACCGGGCTGGATCTCAACGCCGGGACCTATACGCTGAGCTTTACCGGTAGCGTACCGGGGCTCAGCGTCGGGACCATCACCATCACGCCAAGCGTAAACGGCACCACCTACTCGCTGAGTAATTTCGACGTCACCGGCAGCCACACCGTCAACGGCAATATCTTTGACGGCACCGACTCTGGCGGCGTGCTGGATCAGCTCCACTCGGTGGATACCCGTCTGAGCGTGACCGGCTACAACGGCGTAACCACCACGCTGGATCCGTATACCGGCAGCGCAACGGTGAACATCACCGGCCATTACGGCATCCTGGCGATCGGCGCAGACGGCCATTACACCTATACCCTCAACAGCGGGGTATCGCTCTCAACCATGACCTCGAAGGAGACCTTCAACTACACCCTGACCGACTCTGCAGGAAGAACGGACAGCGCCACGCTGACCATCAATATGGCGCCGCAGTTCATCAGCTCGGAACATAACGACGCCATCACCGGTACGGCCTACGGCGATACGCTGATTTACCAGGTGCTGAACAGTACGGTGGGAAATGCCACGGCGGGTAACGTCAGCAGCGCCGGAGGCGATCACTGGACCGGGTTCTCGCTGGCGCAGGGGGACAAGATCGACATCGGCGATCTGCTGGTGGGCTGGGACGGTAATACCGCCTCGTTGGGGAATTATATCCATGTCACACAAAGCGGTAGCAACACTGTGATCTCCATCGACCGTGATGGTGCAGGGTCCACCTACACTAATACTGCACTCGTTACGCTTGATAACGTGCAGACCACGTACGACGAGCTTGTTAACCAGCAACACATCATTACCTGATAGCACCTGCAACAGATGACCCGGGCGCGCAGCGCCCGGGCATTAATAATAAAGCTGTACTTTTTTATTAGGGACATGACATGGGAATGAAGATGCCTTACTGGTGGCTCTCGTGCTGCCTGATATCTGTGCCCGCTTTCTGCGCAAATCCGGCGGCAACCATCAATACCGGACAACTTCGCGAAACGCAGGAACTCCCCTCGCTCAACGGTCGCGTGGCCCCGGTGGCTGGCAACGCCGCGCCCGGCTCATTACAGCTTGGCGAGGCCGTCAACCGTGCCGTCACCTGGCATCCGGCCATCAGCGAAGCCGTGGGCAAACTCTACCAGCAGAGCGAAGAGGTGGACGTCGCAAAATCAAAATACTATCCGCAGATTAATGCCGGCGTGGACAACGGATATTCCCACGACGGCGACCAGAACGGCTTTACGCCGTCGCTGGTGCTTTCCCTCTCACAAATGCTCTACGACTTCGGCAAGGTGGCCAGCCAGGTGCGCGCCGAAAGCGCCGGCGTGGCCCAGCAGCAGGCTAACGTGCTGGTGAGTATCGACACCATCGCCCACGATACCGCCGTCGCCATGGTACAGGTGCAAACCTGGCAGCAGATGGTCGACACCGCCAAAGAGCAGCTTGACGCCCTCTCCTCCATTGGCACGCTGACCCGCCAGCGTAACAACGAGGGGGCTACGTCGCTCTCTGACGTGGTACAGACCGATGCCCGTATCGAAGGCGCGCGCGCCCAGCTGATGCAGTATCAGGCCAGCCTGGAGAGCGCCCGCGCGACGCTGATGAGCTTTCTCGGCTGGAACAGCCTGAACGCGATCAGCAATGATTTTCCGCAAAAGCTGGCCCGCAGCTGCGATGTCGCCGAGCCGGATGACCGCCTGGTTCCTGCGGTGCTCGCCGCCTGGGCGCAGGCTAACGTCGCCCAGGCTAACCTCGACTACGCCGACGCGCAGATGACGCCCACCGTCTCGCTGGAGCCGGAGGTGCGCCACTACATGAACGATCGCTACGCGGGCAGCGACACGCGGGATCGCACCCAGTATTCCGCCTGGGTGAAAGTGCAGATGCCGCTCTACCAGGGCGGCGGCCTCACCGCCCGGCGTAACGCCGCCGGACACGCGGTGGAGGCGGCACAGTCCACCATTCAGCGCACGCGCCTGGATGTCCGCCAGAAACTGCTGGAAGCCCGCAGCCAGGTGATGAGCCTGCAAAGCACGCTGCAAATTCAGGGTCGCCAGGAGGCGCTCAGCGCCCGCACCCGCGAACTGTACCAGCAGCAGTATCTGGACCTCGGCTCGCGCCCCCTGCTCGACGTGCTCAACGCCGAACAGGAGGTTTATCAGGCGCGCTTCACCCAGCAGCAGACCGTTGGTCAGCTGCACCAGCTACAGCTCAACTGCCTGTATAACACCGGACAATTGCGTCATGCGTTCGACCTTGATAACCGCACCATCCAGACCGTGGAGATCCAGCCATGAAGCAGCGTGATATCCCGCAAGGTGAAAACATGACGGATGCGGCCCTGGCCCAGTGGGCGCAGGCCTTTGGCTTTATCGCCACCCGCTACCGCGTCGCCTGCTCGCCCGGCGCGCTGATCGCAGGCGCACCGTGGCTGAAAGGCAAACCGATGGTGCCCGCCCTCACCCAGCTGGCGCGTGAGGCGGGGCTGTCGTTTCAGCTGCTCACCGCTGACCAGCAGTCAATCAACAGCTGGCGTCTGCCGGTGGTGGTGGCGCTGAATGACGGCCGGGTCGGGGCGATCGAGCACTTCGACGGCGACGATACGCTGGAAGTCAGCTTCTTCGACGACCAGACCTACACCAACCGGCTGTCGATGACGGCCATGCTGCCCGCCATCCGCCACGTCATTGCCCTGCGTCCTCTCGCCGCGCTGAAGGACAGCCGCGTGGATGCTTATATCTCAAAATATCGCCCGGACTGGCTCTACCGGCTGGTGATGCGCGATCTCCGCCCCTACAGCTGGGTGATGCTCGCCGCGCTGTTTATCAACGTGCTGTCGCTTTCCGGGATTGTCTTTTCCATGCAGGTCTATGACCGGGTGATCCCCGCCCAGTCCTACCCGACGCTGTACGTCCTGACCATCGGGGTGCTGATCGCCACCCTGTTTGGCTTCGTGCTGCGCGTGGCGCGCGGGCACATTATGGATCTGCTGGGCAAGCGCTCGGATATGCGCGTCTCGGATCGCGTCTTCGGCCACGCGCTGCGGCTGCGCAACAGCGCGATTCCCCGATCCACCGGGAGCTTTATCTCACAGCTGCGCGAGCTGGAGCAGATCCGCGAGATGGTCACCTCGTCCACCATCTCGACGATTGTCGACCTGCCCTTCTTTTTACTGTTCGTGGTGGTGCTGGCGATCATCGCCCCGCAGCTGGCGTGGATCGCCCCGGTCGCGGCGGTGATCATGGTCCTGCCCGGTCTGCTGCTGCAGAAGAAGCTGGCGGAGCTGGCAAAGCAGTCGGCCCATGAATCAACCCTGCGCAATGCGGTGCTGGTGGAGAGCGTGCAGGGGCTGGAGGACATCAAGCTGATGCAGGCGGAAAACCGCTTTTTGCAGCAGTGGAACAGCTATATCCAGATCACCGCCGAATCCGGCCTGCGCACCCGCGAGCTGACGCAGAACCTGATCAGCTGGGGGATGACCATTCAGAGCCTGGTTTACGCCGCCGTGATTGTGGTCGGCGCGCCGATGGTGATCGACGGTACCCTGACCACCGGCTCGGTGGTCGCTGCATCGATGCTGGCCTCCCGCATGATCGCCCCGATGGCGACGCTGTGCGGCGTGCTGGCCCGCTGGCAGCAGGTGAAGGCGGCCAAAGAGGGGCTGGACAGCATTATGCAGCTGCCGACCGAGAATCAGCGCGAAGAGACGCCGATCCGTCAGGACGTGCTGCGCGGACATTACCTGTTCGAGCAGGCGCAGTTTCGCTATCACCCGGAAGATCCGCGTATGGCGCTGCGCATTAACCGTCTGGAGATCAAAGCGGGCGAGAAAGTGGCGATCCTCGGGCGCAACGGCGCGGGCAAATCAACCCTGTTGCAGGCGATGGCGGGCGGGATGGATCTGGCGGGCGGTGAACTGCGGCTCGACAACCTTAGCCTGCCGCATCTGGACGTGGCTGACGTGCGGCGAAACGTCGGCTTTATGACCCAGAACGCCCGGCTGTTTTACGGCACCCTGCGCGAGAACATCACGCTCGGCATGCCGCGCGCCACCGATAAAGAGATCTTCGAGGTGCTGGAGATGTGCGGCGCGGCCAGCTTTGTGCAGAAGCTGCCGAAGGGGCTGGATTACCCGATTATGGAGAACGGCGTCGGGCTGTCCGGCGGGCAGCGGCAGTCCATCCTGCTGGCACGGATGCTACTGCGCGATCCGAATATCGTGCTGATGGACGAACCGACCGCTTCCCTTGATGAGCATACCGAGCGGGAATTTATTCAGCGCCTCGGGGCGTGGCTTGGCAACCGCACGCTGATTGTCGCGACCCACCGCGTGCCGGTGCTGGAGCTGGTGGAGCGCGTGGTGGTACTCAAAGATGGCATGCTGGTGATGGACGCGCCAAAAGCCCAGGCGCTGAACAACAGCCGTATGCAGCAACAGCAGCAGGCAACCGGACGGGAGTGGAAAAATGAAAATCAGTCAGCGTGACGTTGCCGCAGTAGAAGATCTGGATAACGCGCTCGACTCAGAAAGCGGTTATACCGGTGCCCGGCGCATTGTTTTCTTCTCCCTGCTGATGTTTGTGGTGCTTGGCGTCTGGGCGTGGTTCGGGGTGCTGGACGAAGTCTCAACCGGCACCGGGAAAGTGATCCCCAGCTCACGCGAGCAGGTATTGCAGTCGCTGGATGGGGGGATCCTCACCGAGCTGAACGTGCACGAAGGGGATCAGGTGCAGGCCGGACAGGTGCTGGCGCGGCTGGATCCTACCCGCTCGGAATCCAACGTCGGCGAAAGCGCGGCGCGTTACCGGGCATCGCTGGCCTCCAGCGCGCGTCTGTATGCCGAGGTGAACGATCTGCCGCTCAAATTCCCGCCGTCCCTGGCGAAATGGACCGACCTGACCGCCGCTGAAACGCGGCTCTACAACTCGCGCCGCGCCCAGCTTGAGGATACCCAGCGGGAGTTGCGCGCCGCGTTAGATCTCGCGAACAAAGAGCTGGCGATCACCCAGCGGCTGGTGAAAACCGGGGCCGCCAGCCACGTGGAAGTGCTGCGCCTGCAACGGCAGAAAAGCGACCTGGAGCTGAAGCTCACCGACGTGCGTTCCCAGTATTACGTGCAGGCCCGTGAAGCGCTGTCAAAGGCCAACGCCGAGGTGGATATGGTGTCAGCGATCCTGAAAGGCCGCGAGGATTCCGTTACTCGTCTGACGGTGAAGTCTCCGGTGCGCGGGATCGTGAAAAACATCAAAGTGACAACGATTGGCGGTGTGATCCCGCCCAACGGTGAGCTGATGGAAATTGTGCCGGTGGACGATCACCTGCTGATTGAAACCCGCCTCTCGCCGCGGGATATCGCCTTTATCCACCCTAATCAGGAGGCGCTGGTGAAAATCACCGCCTACGATTACGCGATTTACGGTGGGCTACACGGGGTGGTGGAGACCATTTCGCCGGACACTATTCAGGACGAAGCGAAGCCGGAGGTGTTCTATTACCGGGTGTTTATCCGTACCAGCCAGGATTATCTGGTAAATAAGGCGGGCAGGCACTTCTCGATCGTGCCGGGGATGATAGCGACGGTGGATATTAAGACCGGGGAGAAGACGGTGCTGGATTATATGATCAAACCGTTTAACCGGGCGAAGGAGGCGCTGAGGGAGCGGTAGTCAAACGCCGGGTGGCGGCTGCGCCTTACCCGGCCTACATTCTCGCAGGCCCGCGCAAGCGCAGCGCCGCCGGGCATTAATCCGCACGCAAGACGTGGAATCCGCCTCGAAGAATTAACCTTTAGTCATGCATCACACTTCCCTTCAGCCATGACCAGGGTAATATTACTCGAAGACAAAACGCACTTGCGCACAGTGCAGGAGTGCATTACTATCCACTCAGCTTCAAGGACTGGAGCTTACCAGCATTATGATTAATCATTTTCGGGATCAATGGCTTGAGGATTTTTTTCTCTACGGGAGATCGAGCAATCTTATCCCTTTGAATCTGGAAACAGCGCTTGCAAGAAAGCTCGACATCATCAATGCGGCCATGTCGCACCTGGATTTACGATCGCCACCGGGCAATATGTATGAAGCATTGAGTCCTCCGTTGAAGGGATATTCCTCTATCCGGGTAAACAGACAATACAGGCTTGTATTTCGCTGGTCAGAGGGAAAAGCAGACGATCTCTATCTCTCTCCACACAAGTACACGCAACACAAGTGAGGCATCACCTATGACACTTCAACAGGCACTCCGCAAACCCACCACGCCGGGCGAGGTGTTGCAGTATGAGTATCTTGAACCGCTCAATCTGAAAATCAACGATCTGGCAGAGATGCTAAATGTACACCGCAATACCGTAAGCGCATTGGTCAATAACAATCGCAAACTTACTGCCGATATGGCGATCAAACTGGCAAAAGCCTTTAATACCACTATTGAATTTTGGCTGAACTTACAGCTAAACGTTGATATCTGGGAAGCGCAATCTAACTCCCGCACGCAGGAGGAGTTAAGCCGGATAAAAACCGTGGCGGAAGTCATGGCGAAGCGAAAATCCGGCAAGCCAGACGTTACCCTGCACGGGAACAGCGCATAACGGCATCTGCCATTATGCGCACCCTGTTACAGGGAAATTTTGAGGCGTCGAACCGCTTCTTTAAGCTGCCCATCCGTTGGGGTAACGAAAGACATGCGCAGCGTGGTATGGTCCGGCTCGTTGCAGTAGAAGAACTCACCCGGCACAAACACGACGCCGTTGCTCAACGTTTTTTCCAGCCATTTCGTCGTATTGATGCCGTTGTTCATTTTCGCCCACAGGAACATGCCGCCCTTTGGCTTGTGGAACGACATCACATCGCCCAGCTCCGCTTCCAGTTCCGTTGCAAAGGTCTGGTATTTCTGGCGATAGGCTTCGCGGATCATTTTAATCTGATTCGCCAGACGACCGGTTTTCAGATACTCGTACGTCATCAGCTGCGACAGCGTGCTGGTGTGCAGATCGGTGGTTTGCTTGAGGTTCACCACCGCGCGCTTCAGCCACTCCGGCACCAGCACCCAGCCCACGCGGGTGCCCGGCGCGAGGATTTTAGAGAAGGTGGAGGTGTACACCACGTTATCCTCATTGCCGATATCTTTGGCATGAGCAATCAGCGGGCGGAACGCTTCGTCGGTGTAGTTGATCTCGCTGTACGGGTCGTCTTCGATAATCACGAAGTCATAGCGCTTCGATAATTCCACCAGCTGTTTACGACGCGCTTCGGAGAGCGTAACGCCGCCCGGGTTACCAAAGGTTGGCACGATATAAACCGCTTTGATGGTTTTGGTGGCTACCAGCGCTTCAAGTTCATCCACTTTCATGCCGTCACCGTCGGTGCCGACGGATTCAAAATTCGCCTGCGCCAGGCCAAAGACCTGCAACGCGGCGAGGTAGGTAGGCCGCTCCACGACGACCGTATCGCCCGGGTTAAATAACGCCCGCGCCAGCACGTCAAGCGATTGTTGCGAGCCGGAAGTAATGACCACGTCATCGGCTTTACAGGCGATGCCGCGACCTTCACAGATGCGTTGGATCTCTTCGCGCAGCCCCGGGACGCCTTCCGTCAGGCCATACTGGAACGCTTCGCCAAAATGCTGAGACAGCACGGCATCAGCGGCGATTTTTAAACCTTCATGATCGAACAGGTCCGGATTTGGAATACCGCCACCCAGCGAAATCACGCCTGCCATTTTGCTATGTTTTAATAATTCACGGATGGCAGAGGATTGCAGGCCCTGCGCGCTGCTGGCGAGTTTGTTTGCAGACATTCTTTACTTACCTTCTTTTTTTATATTGTGCCCAATCTTAGCAGAATATGGGCAATAAATTCCGTTAGCTTAGGCAGCGGCCGCAAATCCTGACGCCACAGTAAATGCACCGGCCTCGGCGCGGGCGTAAACGCTTCCAGAACCCGAACCAGCCTGCCGCTCGCCAGCTCTTCCGCCACCAGCACTTCCGGTTGCAGCAGGAGTCCCGCCCCGGCTCGCGCCGCCATGCGTAAGCCGTAGCCGTCATTGCATCGTAAGACGGCATCACGCTTCCAGCGCACTTCGCCTTCCACTCCCGGCAGCCGCCACTCGTTACGCGCCGTCCAGACCGTGTGCGACAGGCACAGGTGATCCACCAGATCGGCTGGCGTTTGCGGCGTACCGTGACGCGCCAGATAATCCGGCGCGGCGCAGATCACCATGTTGTAGGGACACAGGTATTTCGCCACCAGATCCTCATTACGGATCTCACCGATACGAATGGCCAGATCGACCCCTTCCTCTACCAGATCCACCATTCGGTTGGTGAGATCCAGTTCGATGCGCACTTCCGGGTAACGCTGCAAAAACGTGGCCGTCAGAGGCGCGATAACGCAGCCGCCAAACGAGGTAGGCGCCGTCACGCGCAGGGTGCCGGCGGGCGTGGCTCGCAGACGCTCAACAGCGTTTTCAGCAATCGAGACCTGCTCCAGCACGCGCCTGGCCTCTTCGAAATAAACGCGTCCGGCATCCGTCAGGCTCTGGCGACGGGTGTTGCGCTCCAGCAGCCGCGTACCGAGCTGCGATTCCAGCTGCGCAATATACTTCCCGACCATTACCGCCGACATCTCCAGCCGGGCCGCCGCGCCGGTAAAGCTGCCGCTTTCCACCACCGCGATGAACGTCTCCATGCCGCGAAGCTTATCCATATTACGAACCTCTGGTTAGCAATCTTCTAACATCAGCCCAGTTTATCGGAATTTTTATTTATTAAAGAATGAAGGCTCACAACATAAGGAGTCTGCTATGAAAATCGTCATTATTGGTGCCAGCGGTACCGTCGGTCATGCTGTGACAGAAGAGCTAAGCCGTCGCCACGAGGTGATCCGCGTGGGTCGCACGCAGGGCGATCATCAGGTGGATATCACCTCGCAGGCGAGCGTGCAGGCGCTGTTCAAAAAGATCGGTCCGGTGGATGCGATTGTCTCCGCCAGCGGAGGGTTGCACTTCGGCCCGCTCTCAACCATGACCGACGGCGAGTTCAACCAGGGTTTGCAGGATAAGCTGCTGGGGCAGGTTCGTCTGGCGCTGACCGGCCAGCACTACCTGAACGAAGGTGGCTCGATTACGCTGATAAGCGGGATTGTGGCGCACGAGCCGATTGCCCAGGGCGTGAATGCCACCACGGTTAACGCCGCGCTGGAAGGGTTTGTGCGCGCCGCGGCCTGTGAACTGCCGCGCGGTATTCGCATTAATCTGATCAGCCCGACGGTGCTGACCGAATCCGCCGAAGCGTACGACGGCTTCTTCCCGGGCTTTGAAAGCGTTCCCGCCGCGACCGTTGCGCAGGCTTACCGCCGCAGCGTCGAAGGGGTGCAGAGCGGGCGGGTGTATAAAGTCGGTTATTAAGCCTTACGGGCGGCGATCAGCACCAGCATCGGGCGCTCTGCCTCTTCTGCCAGCGCGGGCCAGGCGTCAATTTGCGCCTGCGTTGGTCCCCACTCATTGACTTCGCTTATTGTTAATCCGGCCTTGATCAGCGCGTTAAGCGTGGTGCCCAGCGTACGGTGGTATTTAATCACCCCGTCTGCCAGCCAGTTGCTGACGCGCTGGCTTTCGTCCTGATAATGGTTCACGCCCCAGAACCGCTCGCCGCTGTTGTCCGTCAGCCAGCCCTGACGGGAGGCGCAGGTGTAAATCGGGTGCTCCATTGAGAAGACCAGGCAACCGCCGGGTTTAAGCGCGCGCTGAACGTGGGCAAATAATGTGTTCAGTTCCGGCAGATAGTGCAGCGCCAGCGAGCTGTAGACCAGATCGAGGCTGTTCTCGTTGAGCTTGAGAGACTCCAGATCGCTACGCTGATAGTGAATCTGTGGATCGGCGGTGAGCTCCACTGCGCGAGCGAGCATCTTTTCGGAGATATCCACGCCCGTGACGTCAGACGCGCCCAGCTCACGCGCCGCGCGGCAGAACCAACCATAGCCGCAGCCGAGATCGATAACCGATTTGCCGGTTAAATCCGGCAGCATCGCCCTGAGCGCAGGCCACTCCGGCGCGCCGTCCAGCCCCTGCACCGAGCGCGGAAGCTGAGCGTAGCCTTCGAAAAACGCCGGATTGTCGTAGATGTTTTGTGCCATGGCTGATCCCTCTTTAAGAATGTGCATAGCAGTATACTGCATTGTCGGGTGGCGGTTTCGCCTTACCCGACCTACAAAATCTCCGAACCGTAGGCCGGGTAAGCGCAGCGCCACCCGGCACCACATTAACCCACAGAGCCCCAGACCAGATTCCCCTTGTGGAAGGTCGCGGTACGCGGAGAGATACGTGCCACGGCCTCGGCGGAACAGGAGGCATCCAACAGCACAAAGCTGGCGTCGTCCTGCGCTTTCGGCCACGCGCGCTCGCCTTTGTCGTTTAGCGGCAGCACGTCGCCGGTGGCAATGCCCAGCGCGCGCGAAAGCGTCTGCTCGTTCGGGCGAATATAGAGCTGGGCGTAGAGATTGGCTTTCTCCAGCATGTCCCCCAGACCGTACGGCGACCAGTGGTCGATCACGCTGTCGGTACCGGTCATGACAAACACGCCTTTATCACGCAGCTGCTTCAGCGGCATGTGCAGAGTGCCAATCGGCACGGTGGAGGCGATGGTCACCTGTTGTGCCGCCATGCGGGTGGCGATCTCATCCACCTCTTGCTCGTTAAGCGTCGCCAGGGCGAAGGCGTGGCTGATGGTCAGCTTCCCCTTCAGCGCCGGCGTTTTCTCCACGGTTTCGACCATGTAGTTCACCGCCGCCACGCCCGCCGGGCTGGTTTCATGCAGATGGATATCCACCCCTTTGTCATAATCCAGCGCAATCTGGAACATGGTGTCGAGGGATTTCTCCATCGCGCCGTCGACGTTGGTCGGGTCTAGCCCGCCCACGTAATGCGCCCCCGCCTGCATCGCCTCGCGCATCAGCTTTTCAGAATGAGACAGCAGCAGGCCGTGCTGCGGGAAGGCAACGATTTCACAGTCAAAACCTGGGCTTCGGCGCGCCAGTACCGCCTGCAAATTTTCCAGGTTTTTCAGGCCGGAAACCGGCTCTATGTTGCAGTGGCTGCGGGCGATGGTGGACCCTTTGGACTGGAGCAGGTCGATCAGCTTTTCGGCGCGTTCTTGCGTGTAGGGCTGTAACTCCGGCAGCAGCTTCTGCTCCAGGCGGATCATGTCCTGAATGGTGGTGCCCGCCGGACGGTTCAGGGAGCGCCACGGGCCGCCGTAGAAGGTTTTATCCAGATGGATGTGCATGTCGCGCATCGCCGGGAGCATCAGCTTTTTGCCCGCGTCGAAGTGCGGCAGGGTCGCGTCCGCGTGGCTGTTGTTGTCGCGCAGGGCGACGATTTTCCCGTCTTTGATTTCCAGCGTTTTCAGCTCGGTGCGGGTACTTGTCGCCACGCTGCCGTCGAAGTTAAACCCGGCTTCCAGCAGCACGTTGTCGAGATAGTAATGTTTTGCGGTGATGTTCATCGGTTTACCCGTCTCGCAGGTTGCCTTTGCAGAATCGGCAGCATACGCGACGGAACCCGTGGCGCCAAACAGCGCGCAGGCGGTAGCCATTTTGCCGCTCTGGCTGATAAACTCGCGGCGGCTTTTATTCTCACTCATCTTATCTTCCTTCATTAATAATGTGGGTACCCGTTTCACCGCGCAGCGCCGCGGGCAGGCAGTCCGGCGAGGTAATGATCACCCGCCTGCCGCCATGGCGTAAAAATTCCAGCGAGGCGACGATTTTCGGCAACATGCTGCCCGCCGGAAAATGCCCTTCTTCCATATAGCGCGTCATCTGCGCCACGTTCACCGTGCTCAGCGCCTGTTGATTCGGCTTGCCGAAGTGGATGCACACTTTCTCCACGCCGGTGGTGATCACCAGCACGTCGGCGCGGATCTCGCGCGCCAGCAGCGCGGTGGAGAGATCTTTATCGATCACCGCGTCGACGCTCTGGTAATCGCCCTGTTCACTGCGCACCACAGGAATGCCTCCGCCCCCCGCGCCGATCACCACAAATCCTTTCTGCGTCAGCGCCTTGA
>OIES01000514.1_pt1 | contig 18137 bp, 18 predicted proteins | sample 1581811 | NCBI WGS metagenome assembly OIES01 (sample SAMN03281021, study PRJEB24777) | human gut metagenome | isolation source: fecal sample PR177 from 1 month old male Malay infant, vaginal delivered... | reverse complement strand
GTAGAAATTTTTGTCGTGGGCTTGACATATGAGGGCCTCAAAGCATGAGTTCCAGCGGCCGCTGACTCTCACGGGCGGAAACATCCAGCTCCGCCCGCGTCCCCCTCCGCGCCTCAATCCCCCTTAACCAAGCTATCCATCACCTCATCCACCGTGCTGATCCTCTCCGCCAGATACGCGTTGCTTCCGCAGAACAGCAGCGCCGTATCCACATCTCCTCTTGCCGCATTTACCAGGGACTGGGTGATGCAATAGGGGATCTTCGCGATATCACACCGCTCCAGACAGCGGTAGCAGTGCGGTATAGCCGGCCGCTGCCCCTTACCCACTGCCACAAGGAAGGGATTGCGGATTGCCCGCCCCGGCATTCCCACCGGGCTCTTGGTGATCACAATATCCTCTTTACCGGCCTGTATGTAGGCCTGCCTGTAGACCTCAGGCGCATCGCACTCCCGTGTAGTCACAAAGCGGGTAGCTACCTGAACCCCATCAGCGCCCAGGAAAAGCTGGTGCATCACATCCTCATGGGTGTAAATGCCGCCTGCCGTAACCACAGGGATGTGTTTCTGGTATTTATCGCCGTATTCCTTCACAACCTTAATGACAGCCTGCACTTCCTTGTCGTAAGCGTCCCGGTCATAGGTAGCGGGCACATCTGCAGTGTCTGCGCCGTACTGGGTCAGCTGATCCAGGGAGAAGCCCAGATGGCCTCCTGCCAGGGGGCCTTCCACTACCACCAGGTCAGGCGCCATGTGGCACTTGCGGTCCCACATCTTGCAGATCACCATAGCGGATTTGGCGGAGCTGACAATAGGCGCCAGCTTGATCCTGCGTTCCGTCACACCGCCCATCTCCTTGTAGGCTTCCTCCACATGCTCAGGCAGAGACACAGGAAGTCCCGCTCCGGAGATAATGATATCCGCACCGGCCTTCACAGCCTCCTTCACCCACCAGTCATAGTGCCTGGTAGCCACCATGATATTAAATCCGATGGCTCCTTCAGGGGATATCTCCCTGGCCAGCTTCATCTCCTTGTGGATTGCCCTGGCATTGGCCGCCTCGGGGCTGGAAGCAAAATCCGGCTCCTTGAAACCGATCTGGGCGGCGGAGATGATTCCCATGCCTCCTGCCTTTGCCACAGATCCTGCCAGCCGGTGCAGGCTGATGCCCACGCCCATTCCACCCTGAATAATTGGTTTTTCTACTGTCAGATCTCCTATTACTAATGGTTTCAATTCTTCCATCACATTCTCCTAAAACGTTCATACCGGTGGTTGGCCAGCTCTTCACCGCTCATGGCGCAATACTGCTTAAAGAATTCGGCCATGGCCCGGTCCATGGTGTCCGCCAGTTTAAACAGGTTATTCTGGTTAGCAGGCTCTTCCTCTGGTATAATCCGCTCAATCAGTTTCAATTTCTGCAGGTCGCTGGCAGTCACTTTCATGACCTTGGCCGCATCCGGGGCCTTCTTGCTGTCCTTGTACAGGATGGAGGCAAATCCCTCTGGGGAGAGGATGGAGTAAATAGCGTTCTCCAGCATCCACACCTCATTGGCAACAGCCATGGCCAATGCGCCGCCGCTGCCGCCCTCTCCGATCACAACGGAGAGCATGGGAACCGTCAGGGACGCCATCTCGAACAGGTTTCTGGCAATTGCCTCGCCCTGGCCGCGCTCCTCAGCCTCCAGGCCGCAGAATGCGCCTGGGGTGTCCACGAAACAGATCACCGGGCGGCCGAACGCCTCGGCCTGCTTCATCAGGCGCAGGGCCTTGCGGTATCCGTCAGGGGACGGCATTCCGAAGTTGCGTTTGATATTTTCCTTGGTGTTTTTGCCCTTCTGCTGGCCGATCACCGTGACGGGCATCCCGTGGTACATGGCGATGCCGCCCACAATGGCGCCGTCGTCCTTAAAATAGCGGTCCCCATGGAACTCGATAAATTCGTCAAATATGGCATTGATGTAATCAGAAGCCACAGGGCGGTCGGATTTCCTGGAGAGCAGCACAGTGTCCCAGGGAGTTTTTCCACCGTCATGGCCGGATTTGGCCTTCTTATCCACAGAATGTCCGGCAGTATCCACGGAGTGCCCGGCAGTATCCCCAGACTCTGCCTGCATAACAGGCTCCCCTCCGGGAATGGTCATGGGATGCTTCCTGTGCATATACAGGATCTGGCCCAGCACCTTCTTCTGGTCCTTCCGCTCCACGATTTTGTCCACAAAACCGTGATCCAGCAGGAATTCGGAGCGCTGGAAGCCCTCCGGCAGCTTCTGGCCAATGGTCTGCTCTATCACCCTGGGGCCGGCAAATCCAATGAGGGCGTTAGGCTCAGCCAGGATGATATCACCCAGCATGGCGAAACTGGCGGTGACGCCGCCTGTGGTGGGATCGGTGAGCACGCTGATAAACAGCTGCCCCGCCTCATGGTGGCGCTTTAAGGCAGCGGAGGTTTTAGCCATCTGCATCAGGGACACAATTCCCTCCTGCATCCTGGCGCCGCCGGAACATGCAAACAGGATCACAGGAAGCTGTTCCCTGGTGGCGCGCTCCACCGCAGCAGTGATCTTCTCACCCACCACGTGGCCCATGCTGCTCATGATAAACCTGGCGTCACAGACGCCGATCACTGCAGGATTGCCGTCAACGGCACATTTGCCGGTGACTACGGCTTCCTCCAGACGGCTCTTCTCCCTGGCAGCCTGCACCTTCTTCTCATATCCTGGGAAATCCAGGGGGTTGGAGAAGGGCATATCCTTATTCCACTCCTCAAATGAGCCGGAGTCTGCGATCATCTCAATGCGGCGGTAGGCGTGAACCCGGAAATACCCGTTGCACTTGGGACACTCGTAATAGTTGTTCCTCACGTCCTCCACATAGATGGGCTGGCCGCATTTATTGCATTTGCGCCACATTCCCTCTGGAATATTGGGCTCAGCACCGTCCGCCGCTTCCTGCGGTTTGTATTTAGTATCGATCTTGGTATATGTTTTTTTAAACATATTCCGCAACATGGGCAATCCCCTACCTTTCTGTCAGCGATGATTCAATCTGTTAACGAACATACTCCGGAAAATATTTCTCAATAAAACTGGTATCCGTATTGCCTTCCTGGAAGGCCTCATTCTCCAGAATTTCATACTGGAAGTTCACATTGGTCTCAATTCCCTCTATAATCAGCTCGCCCAGGGCGCTGCGCATCTTGGCGATGGCTGAGACCCGGTCCTTATCATATACGATCAGCTTCATCAGCATGGAATCGTAGTTGGCAGGCACCTTGTAGTCGCTGTAAATATGGGAATCCACGCGCACTCCGTTGCCGCCCGGGGTGTGTACATTGGTGATCAGCCCGGGACATGGCCTGAAGTTCTTGGAAGGGTTCTCAGCGTTGATCCTGCACTCAATGGCATGGCCGCTGATCACAACGTCCTCCTGGCGCACGCTGAGGGGCTCCCCTGCCGCCACACGGATCTGCTCTTTGATCAGATCCAGTCCGGTCACCATCTCCGTCACCGGGTGCTCCACCTGGATTCTGGTGTTCATCTCCATAAAGTAGAACTCCTTGCTCTTATCCAGCAGGAATTCAATGGTACCGGCGTTCTCATAGCCCACGGCCTTGGCTGCCTTCACCGCGGTGTCTCCCATTCTCTTTCTCAGATCATCTGAGATCACATCACAGGGGGATTCCTCCAGCACCTTCTGATGGCGGCGCTGGATGGAGCAGTCGCGCTCGCCCAGGTGAACCACATTGCCCAGCTTATCTGCCATGATCTGGAATTCGATGTGGCGGGGCTTCTCTATATACTTCTCTATATACATGGTGTCATCGGAAAATCCCTTGACGGACTCCATCTGGGCCGCGTTGAAATTCTCCGTAAAATCTTCGCTGCTTCTGGAGATGCGCATTCCTTTGCCGCCGCCTCCGGAGGATGCCTTGATCATCACCGGGAACCCGATGGACTCTGCCATCTTAAGGGCCTCGTCGGCCTTGTATACCGGCTCCTTGCTGCCCGGAACCACCGGCACTCCCGCCTCCATCATGGTGCGGCGCGCCTCGGACTTGTTGCCCATCCGGTTGATAATCTCAGCGGACGGACCGATAAAGGCAATATTGCACTCCGCACAGAGCTTGGCGAATCTGGCGTTTTCGGACAGAAAGCCGAAGCCCGGATGAATCGCGTCCGCCTTTAAGGCCACTGTGGCCGCCAGAATACGCTCCATATTCAGATAGCTCTGGCCGGACGCCGCAGGCCCGATACAGATGGCTTCATCAGCCAGAAGGGTGTGGAGGCAGTCTTTATCCGCCTCAGAATACACAGCCACGGTCTGAATCCCCATCTCACGGCAGGCACGGATGATGCGGACCGCGATTTCTCCTCTATTTGCAATCAAAATCTTATTAAACATCGGCTCTCTACCTCGTTCTCCCCAGTTTCTTAACTGATCAGTTCCATTGATTATCCGATCATAAAGGTCAGCTCTGCGCTGGCAGCCAGCTTCCCGTCAACCGTGGCTGTGGCCTTTCCCACGCCCACAGGGCCTTTCTGCTTGATGATCTCGCATTCCAGGCGCAGCTTGTCGCCGGGGTGTACCATCTGTTTGAACTTGCAGTTGTTGATTCCGCCGAAATATCCGATCTTGCCCTTGTAGGACTCCACGCTGAGCATGGCCACTGAGCCGACCTGGGCCAGGGCTTCAATGATCAGAACCCCGGGCATCACCGGATGCTGCGGGAAATGTCCGTTGAAAAATGGCTCTGTGTAGGTTACGCACTTATATCCCACGGCGCGGACGCCGGGTTCCAGCTCCTCGATGCAGTCCACCAGAAGAAACGGGTGCCTGTGAGGAAGTATTTCCTGAATTTCCTTGATTCCCATCATCATGTGTGTCTCCTCCTTAACGGATACGGAACAGGGGCTGGCCGTACTCCACCACGTCCTCATTCTTCACCAGAACCGCTTCCACCACGCCGTCGAACTCGCTCTCGATCTCGTTCATCTGCTTCATGGCCTCAATGATTCCCAGTACCTGGCCCTTTTTCACGGTGTCGCCCTCTTTGGCAAATGCCTCGGAATCCGGTGAGGAGGAACTGTAAAATGTTCCAACCAGCGGGGAGGTAACCACTTTGTCGGAGCTGATACCAGGGTCGGCCGCGGGAGCCGCGCTCTGAACCGGCACCGGTGCAGGCGCCGCCATGGCTGCGCCCATCATCTGTGCGCTGACTGCGGCTGCCGCTGCGTCCATAGAGGGCGCTCCCACAGTAACAATCTGGGGCATCTCCTTCTCACGCTTTAAGGAGATCTTGACCTCCCCTTCCTCTAATTCAAAGCTGGTCAGGTTATAGTCGGACACAGCCTTAACAAGTTTCATGATTTCATCAATAGTCATGACATACCCCTCTCATTATTCACAGAAACGTTTCACCAGCAGGCTGGCATTGTGTCCGCCGAAGCCCAGGGAATTGGTGATCGCGCAGTTTACGTCCATCTGGACACCCTCGTTGGGTGTGTAGTCCAGATCGCACTCCTCATCCGGCATCTGAAGGCCCACAGTCCCGTGTACATATCCGTCCTCAATGGACTTCACACAGGTGATGAACTCTACGCCGCCTGCCGCACCCAGCAGATGTCCGATCATGGATTTGGTGGAGTTGATCTTTACTTTATAGGCGTGATCGCCCAGAGCCAGCTTGATGGCCTTGGTCTCAAACAGGTCGTTATGATGGGAGCTGGTGCCATGGGCGTTGACATAGTCTATGTCCTCAGCCTTGATACCCGCATCCGCCATGGCGTTGACCATGGCCCTGGCTGCCCCGCTTCCATCCTCCGCCGGGGAGGTGATGTGGAAGGCGTCGCAGGTCGCGCCGTAGCCCACCAGCGCTGCCAGGATCTTCGCGCCTCTGGCCTTGGCATGTTCCAGGGATTCCAGAACCACAACGCCTGCACCCTCGCCCATGATAAAGCCGTTCCGCTCCTTGTCAAAGGGGATGGACGCCCTGGCGGGATCATCCGTGGTATTGAGCGCGGTCAGGGAGGTAAAGCCCGCGATTCCGATGGGGGTGATGCTTGCCTCTGTACCACCTGCTACCATCACATCCGCCTCACCGTACTGGATGGAGCGGAAGGCTTCGCCGATGGAATGGGTGCCTGTTGCACATGCGGTCACCACGTTAAAACATTTTCCTTTTAAACCAAACTGGATGGCAATATTGCCTGCAGCCATATTGCTGATCATCAGAGGTACCAGCAGGGGATTCACACGGCTGGGGCCTTTTTCTGCCATTTTTTTACAATCCTTCTCCACTGCCTGGAGAGATCCGATGCCTGAACCCACACAGACGCCTACGCGGTAGGGGTCCTCCTGCTCCATATTGATGCCGGACTCTTCCAGCGCTTCCCTGGAGGCAGCCACAGCGTACTGTGAGAACAGCTCCATGCGGCGGGCCGCCTTCACATCCATGTACTCCTTGGCGTTGAAGTTCTTTACCTCGGCGGCCAGCTTGCACTTGTACTCAGCGGTGTCAAAATAGGTGATGGGGCCGATGCCCACTTCTTTATTCTTCAGGCCGTTCCAGAAGCTCTCCACATCATTGCCGATGGGGGTAATGGCTCCCATGCCAGTTACAACAACTCTCGTTTTCATATGTTTAAACTCCTCATTATAATGTGGTTATCTGTTACATTGCCATGCCGCCGTCCACGCTGATCACCTGTCCGGTGATATAGCCTGCTGCGTCGGAAGCCAGGAAGGCCACTGTGTCAGCCACATCCTCAGGCTTACCGAAGTGCTTCATGGGGATCTTCTCTAAAGACGCCGCTTTCACGCTGTCGCTGAGCACGTCTGTCATCTCCGTGGTGATGAAGCCGGGGGCAACCGCGTTGACGGTGATTCCGCGGCTTGCCAGCTCCCTGGCAGCGGACTTGGTCAGTCCGATCACGCCGGCCTTGGCCGCACAGTAGTTGGCCTGGCCTGCATTTCCCAGAACGCCGGACACTGAGGAAATGTTGATGATCCTGCCTGCCTTCTGCTTTAACATCTGGCGGGAAATGTGTTTCACGCAGTTGAACACACCCTTTAAGTTGGTCTGGATCACAGCGTCAAAATCGTCCTCAGACATCTTCATCAGCAGATTGTCCCTGGTGATCCCTGCATTGTTCACCAGAATATCCAGCCTGCCGTATGTTTCTACAATGTGGCCCATCAGCTCAGCGCATTTGTCATATTCAGCTACATTACACTGAAACGCCTCCGCCTTGCCTCCTGCCGCTTCAATCTCCTTCACTACTGCCGCCGCTTTAGCTGCCGAGCCGTTGTAGTTAACCACCACTGTGGCTCCCTGGGCCGCCAGAGTCAGAGCGATCTGCCTGCCGAGTCCACGGCTGGCTCCTGTCACCAATGCAATCCTGCCATCCAACATAATCCTGTCCCCTTTCCTGTCTGCTTACACAACCTATTGCTGAAGCGCTTCCACTGTCTTGTCCACGTCCTCAAACTTCTCTATATTCAGGGTTTTTACGCCCCTGTTAATCTTCTTCATAAATCCGGCCAGGGTTTTACCCGGTCCGATTTCAATAAATGTGTCCACGCCGTCATTGATCATGGCCTCCACGCTCTGCTGCCAGCGCACGGAGGAGGACACCTGGCGCTCCAATAGATCCTTTACCTGGTCCGCGCTGCCCACATAGGAGGCATTCACATTGGCCACGTAGGGAATCTTCGGATCATTGATCTGAACTGTCTTAAGCACCTCTCCCAGCTTTCTGCCGGCCTCAACCAGCATGCCGGAGTGGAAGGGTCCGCTGACATTGAGCATCACGGTGCGTTTTGCTCCTGCTTCCTTTAACTTCTCACAGGCCTCTTCCACAGCGGCCTTTTTACCTGATATTACAATCTGTCCGGGACAGTTGTAGTTGGCGATCCACACGCCCTCGATCTTGTCTGTCACTTCTTCAATAGCCTGGGCGTCCAGGGCCAGAATGGCCGCCATGGCGCCTTCCCCTGCGGGAACGGCCTGCTGCATGAGGATTCCCCTCTGGCGCACTGTGGTGATGGCGTCTTCCTCGCTCATCACACCCGCTGCGGCCAGAGCGCAGTATTCTCCCAGGCTTAAGCCCGCCGTCACATCCGGCGTCACGCCCTTTTCTTCCAGGACCTTCATCATGGCGATACTGGTGGTCACCATGGCGGCCTGTGTGTACTCCGTGATATCCAGCCGGTCGTTCTCAGTGAAACACAGCTCTGTCATGGAAAATCCTAAAAGCTCCGACGCCTTATCAAACACCTGTCTGGCCGTCTCCGACTGCTCATAGAAATCCTTGCCCATACCACAGCTCTGTGCTCCCTGTCCCGGGAAAATAAATGCAATCCTGCTCATGCTATACTCCTTTTGTTATGCACACCCGGCGCCTGCGCTCAGACGCTCCGGTGCCATACCCATACATATCACCGGCACTCAGCGGGATCTTCCACCGGCTCAGTGCAGCGGCTTGTTTTTGGTGGCTTCTTATGTTATACCTTGTTATACCTGTTATGACAGATGCATTAGCTTAGAAGCCTCTGCCATCATTTCCTCAATCATTTCCTTACAGGTCTGCTCCTTGCTGACCATACCTGCAATCTGTCCGGCCATTACAGTGCCGTTCATCACATCGCCTTCCATCACTGCATTGCGCAGAGCTCCCAGCGTCAGGTATTCCAGCTCCTCGAAGGTCTTTCCTTCCTGCTCCAGCTTCACATACTCCCTGGTCATCTGGTTCCTCAGGCAGCGGACAGGATGTCCATGGCTCCGGCCGGTCACCGCGGTATCAATATCCTTGGCCTTGATCAGGCGCTGTTTGTAATTGGGATGTACAATAGACTCCCTGGCTACCACGAAGCGGGTTCCCATCTGGACCGCCTCTGCGCCCAGCATAAATGCCGCCGCGATGCCTCTGCCGTCCCCGATACCGCCTGCTGCGATCACCGGAATGGACACTGCGTCCGCCACCTGGGGAACCAGGCTCATGGTGGTCTGCTCGCCGATATGTCCACCGGACTCCATGCCCTCTGCCACCACTGCATCCGCGCCATACTTCTCCATACGGCGGGCCAGGGCCACGCTGGCTACCACTGGAATCACCTTGATACCGGCTGCCTTCCACATATCCATGTATTTCTCGGGGTTGCCCGCGCCGGTGGTCACCACCTTAATGCCCTCTTCCACCACCACTTTGGCCACATCTTCTGCGTGGGGGCTCAGCAGCATCACATTGACGCCGAAGGTCTTGTCAGTCAGCGCTCTGGCCTTGCGGATCTCATCGCGCACCACCTCGCCCGGCGCGTTGGCGCCGCCGATCAGTCCCAGGCCGCCCGCCTCTGATACAGCCGCAGCCAGATTATGTTCTGCTACCCAGGCCATGCCGCCCTGAATAATCGGATATTCAATTCCTAACATTTCAGTAATTCTTGTCTTCATATCGTTTCCTCCAGTCCCACATTCCTGCGGTAACATCGCCAGCTAAAGGAAACAGCGTGCTCGCCACACGCCGTCTCACTCTTATGCACTATTAAGCTTCAACGCCCTTTGCTTTTAAGTAATCCATTACCTGGCCAACAGTGGTCAGCTGCTCCAGATCCTCTGCCGGGATCTCAACGGAATACTCGTCCTCCAGAGCCATCACCAGCTCAAACAGGTCCAGGGAATCAGCGCCCAGATCTTCCTTAAAAGAGGAAGCCTCTGTAACGGTCTCTGCGTCAACACTTAACTGCTCTGCAATAATTTCCTTCATTTTCTCCAACATAATGTTCGATCTCCTTTTACATGATTTTATAAGTTTTTAAATGATTATGCTCTACCATTCTAACAGAGTTGCGCCCCATGTCAACCCCGCACCGAAGCCTGAGAGAATTATTTTATCTCCGGGCTGTAACAATCCGTTCCGGTTCATCTCATCCAGCAGGATTGGAATCGATCCTCCGGAGGTATTACCATAGTGCTCCATGTTGTTGGGGAAGCGGTCTGTGCTCACCTTCAGGCGTTTAGCCACGGAATCAATGATCCTGATATTGGCCTGATGGAGAACGAAATAGCGGATTTCTTCTATATCTGTATGATTATCTTCCAGAATCTGCCGGATGATCTCCGGCACCTTCTTCACTGCGAACTTAAATACTTCCTGGCCGTCCATGGTCATGTAGCCCAGCTCCGGCTTCTTATCAATCAGGAAATTGCCGTTGGTCCTTGCGCCGCAGGTAAGTACACTCCCCTTGGTTCCATCGGAACACATCTTAATTCCCGTAATGCCCGTCTCAGCCGCCTGTACCACCGCCGCTCCGGCTCCGTCACCAAAGAGCACGCAGGTTCCGCGGTCCGTCCAGTCGATCAGCTTGCTGAGCACATCGGACCCGATCACCAGTGCGGTCCGGTAAATGCCGGCGCTGATAAATGCGTGGGCCGTGTTCAGCGCGTACACAAACCCGGTGCAGGCTGCACTGATATCATATCCGGCGGCATTCACCGCCCCGATCTCACCCTGTACCTCGCAGGCTCCATTGGGGAAGCAGTAATCCGGTGAGGAGGTTGCCAGCAGAATCAGATCCACTTCCTCAGGCTTAACTCCCGCCTGGTCCAGCGCACGTCTGGCCGCCACTGCCGCCATGTGGGAATTGCTCTCCGTGGTGGCGATACAGCGCTCGCCGATTCCTGTCCTGCTGCGGATCCACTCGTCATTGGTCTCCACGATTTTTGCCAGGTCATTATTGGTTACTATCTGTTCCGGCACATACGAACCGGTTCCTACGATCCTAGTTGTCATTCTTTTTCCCATCCGAATCCCTACCGTATTTTGTGGAACAATGCTTTAACCTTCAAATACTTTGAACATCAAAGTAATACTACAGGAAACACATTCATTTGTCAAGATTATTTTCCGGGTTTTATACCCTGGGCTTTAAGATTTCATCGACAAAATCTGCATCAAACAGCTATTTCCAATGTAAGTGTTTACAAATCCTAAGTTTCGGCAAATAAATGCAAGTTTCTGATACTTTTTACCAATTTTTAACAGGTTCGACACGCTGACATATTGACTTTTATTGGTAAATCTGCTAACTTTATAATTGCAAGGGAGTAAATTTTTTACAAGGGGGTAAAAAATGAAAACGACTGGCGTTGTCCGTAAACTGGACGAACTCGGCAGAATCACGCTTCCCATTGAACTTCGCAGAAGTCTGAACCTGGATGTTAAGGACGGTTTGGAAATAACCGTACAGGACGACTGCATTATCCTGAAGAAAGCTGAATCCGCCGACATTTTCACAGGCAGTACCGAAGATCTGATCGATTTCGAAGGAAAGAAGGTTTCTAAGGCATCTGTTTTGCAACTGGCAAAGCTGGCAGGTCTTACCGTGTCAGAGTAAAGAGAATACAGGCCTGCTGCCATGGCTTCTATAGTAGATGATAATTGGGTATCTATTATAGAAGGGATGGCAGCAGGCCTGTTGTGGGATTGGGGATTGGATTCGTGAAGGGTACGCGTCGATAGGGGCAGGTGCTTCATGAGGGCCCGCTCGCGCTTAGGTGAAAGCGCAGCGGTACTAAGGCGGCAAAGGACGCCGCCTAAGTGCCGGCGGTTTCAATGACCCTCATGAAACACCTGCCCCTATCGACGCTGGGTTCGCAGGAATATGGTGATGGAATGAAAAAGGGCTTTATTTTAGGGTGGCTTGGTAGATGTCGCGTTTGGTGAGGCCGCGGTCTTTGGCTACCGCTTTCATGGCTTCTTTCTTTTCTAGACCTTTACCCATATAGTGATCTAGATGCTCCTGTAGTGTCATCTGCTCCCACTGGCGGATCTGCTCTTCTTTCAGGTCCTGGACGGTGCGGCCTTCGATTATGATGACGCATTCGCCTCGGGGGTCCTGGGTTTCGTAGGTGGTTAAGGCGTCCTCGAAGGTGGTTAAGAAGGCTGTCTCATGTTTTTTGGTAAGCTCGCGGCAGATGGTGATGGAGCGGTTGCCCAGGGCCTGGTGGAGGTCCTTCAGAGTCTTTACCAGATGGTGGGGGGCCTCGTAGATGATGATGGTGCGGGTCTCGCGTTTTAGTTCTTCCAGGATTCTGAGGCGCTCTTTTTTATCGCTCTTCTCAGCGGGAAGAAAGGCTTCGAAGCAGAAGCGCCGGGTAGACAGGCCTGAGAGGGTCAGGGCGGTGATGCAGGCCGCGGGACCAGGGAGGGATGTGACCTCGATTCCAGCCTCATAGCACTGGCGCACCAGCTCCTCGCCCGGGTCGGAGATTCCGGGTGTCCCGGCATCGGTTATAAGGGCCAGCTGGACGCCGGAGGCCATCTGTTCTACCAGGTAGCGGGCTTTCTCTACCTTATTATATTCATGGTAGCTGGTCATGGGGGTTTTAATCTCAAAATGATTCAGAAGCTTGATGCTGTGGCGCGTGTCCTCAGCTGCTATCAGATCAACTTCTTTCAGGGTTCTTAAGACCCGGTAGGTAATGTCTTCCAGGTTCCCGATGGGAGTGGCGCATAAATACAGCTTTCCTGCCATGATGTTCTCCTTTTTAGTATCCGTAGGTGGTTCTGATCTCCTGGGAGTAGGAGCCGTTCCGGTCAAATACAATGATGGGGGCCTCCACCTGCATGAGGGCTCCGCCGCCTCTGACCGCCTCGATCAGCACCATATTGGCTTCGCGGTCAATGTAGGGGTGCACATACTTCATCCGCTTGGGTTCCAGGTGGTGGCGGGTGAAGGTTTCGATAATCTCCACCAGGCGCCGCGGCCTGTGGACCATGTAGAAACGGCCCCCCGGGCGCAGCAGCCTGGCGCCCTGGCCTATCACGTCCTCCAGGGTGCACAGCACCTCGTGGCGGGCGATGGCCTTGGCATCCCCTGGGTTCTTCAGACCATGGGACTGGTTCATATAGGGCGGATTGCTGGTGACCACATCAAAAGAAGCCAGCGGGAACAGGCTGCCGGCCTCCTTGATATCTCCGGTTACAATCTCCACCTTGTCCTGCAGATGGTTGTATGCCACACTGCGGCGGGCCATGTCCGCCGACTCCTCCTGGATCTCCAGCCCTGTAAAATGCCGGCCCTCTGTCTTGGCTTCCAGCAGGATGGGAATAATCCCTGTGCCGGTTCCCAGATCCAGAGCCGTCTCCCCGGGCTTCACAGAGGCGAAGCCGGACAGCAGCACTGCATCCATGCCAAAACAGAACGCGCCCTTCCGCTGGATCACACCGTAACCGTTCCGCTGCAGATCATCGATGCGCTCATCGTCCCTCAGGCGGACCGGGCCTTCCTCTCTCCATGTGTGGCAGGGCTCATGATCAGTTGTCATCCAGCTTTGACTTTCCTTCCTTTTTCTCCAGGGCTTCCAGCTTCTTTAGCTCTGCCTCTGAATGCCCCTTGTCCTTATTGTCCTTGCCCTTCTTCTTCCTGGGCTTGAACTTCAGCTGCTCCACCTTGTACTCGCGGATCTCCTTCTCGTCCTTGTCCACTGTCACGATTACCTTTACCATCTGGCGCAGCACGCTGACACTGTGCACCTCGCCCTTTAAGCCGTCTGCCGTGGTCACATAGTCTCCAGTATTAGGCAGCTTGCTGTTGAGAACCTCGTATGTCTCCTCCTCATTCTTCAGGCAGCACATCAGGCGGCCGCAGACGCCGGATATCTTGGTGGGGTTCAGGGACAGGTTCTGCTCTTTGGCCATCTTGATGGACACGGGGATGAATTCCGATAAGTAGGAGTGGCAGCACAGGGTTCTTCCGCAGATGCCGATGCCTCCCATGATCTTAGTCTCGTCCCGGACACCCACCTGGCGCAGCTCGATTCTGGTCTTAAAGACGCTGGCCAGGTCCTTCACCAGCTCCCTGAAGTCGATTCTGCCGTCCGCTGTAAAGTAAAACAGCACCTTGTTGTTGTCAAATGTATATTCTGCGTCAATCAGCTTCATCTCCAGGTTGTGCTTTTTGATCTTCTCCTGGCAGATTCTGAAGGCCTCTTTTTCTTTATCTTTATTGCGCTTCTCAGCGGACTCGTCCTCATTGGTGGCCATGCGGATCACCGGTTTCAGGGGCAGAACCACCTTGTCGTCCTCCACCTGGCGGTTGCCCAGCACCACATATCCGTACTCGATTCCCCTGGCTGTCTCCACGATCACGCGGTCCCCAATCTTGATACTGCGGCCCGCCGGATCAAAATAATATATTTTTCCCGCTGTGCGGAAACGTACTCCGATTACTGTTATCATTTACAATCTCCTTCTTCTGCGGGCCTTTTATTGACACCGGCCCATCTATCCATCACATATTGATTACACTGATCTGCTGTCCGTTCTATTGATTGCACTGATCTGCTGTCAGTTCTCCTTCATGGTCAGCAGCATAAGCTCCATGGCCAGCTCCATGTTCACGTTGGCGTCCAAACGGATCCGCGCCTTGTCAATGGCTGTGAGAATCCGCTCCAGGCCGTCATATCCGCTGACCGTGCTCATGGAATTGATGTTGGAGAACTCATCCTTAAAGATCAGCAGGTTGATATCCTTGGTTGTCTTGTACATCAGCACATCCCTGTACCACATCTGCATAAAGTCCAGACAGTCGTACACATTCAGATTATGGTCCTTCATACTGCGGATATATTCCAAAAGCTGGGAAATATCTGATTTTTTCAGATTCTTCAGCATCCCCAGGATCTCGCTGTACATCAGTTTGAAGTCCTCAGAGCTGGCTAGATGGATGGCTTTACCCAGGTTGCCCCTGGCAAACGCGGCGTAGATCTCCGCCTGGGGCTGGGAGACCTCCATGGTTCCGGTCAGATACTCCTTCACCGCAGCGTACGGCAGCGGCTTCAGCTTCAGCTGCACGCACCTGGACAGGATGGTGGGGAGAAATGCATCTGCATTGGTGGTCAGCAGCAGGATCACCGCGTAGGAAGGCGGCTCCTCTATGGTCTTAAGCAGCGCGTTCTGGGCCTGGACCGTCATCTTCTCAGCCTCGTCCACAATATAGATCTTGTGGCTGCTGCTGTAGGGCCGGACCTGGATGGTGTCATTGATCTGGTGCCGGACATCGTCCACGCCGATGCTGCCTGGTTTCTCGTGGGTCACACGAATCAGATCCGGATGGTTCCCGGACAATACCTGCTTGCATGCATGGCACTGCCTGCAGGGGTCTGCCTGGCTGTTCTCACACAGCAGGGACAGGGCAAATGCCCCGGCCAGGGACTTGCGCCCCATTCCTGCCTCCCCGGTCAATATATAAGCGTGGGATATATTCCCCGTCAAAATGGCATTATAGAAATGTTCTTTGATCTGTTCATGTCCTAGTATTTCATTCAGTCCCAGCATTGCGCTATGGCCTCCTTGTTGCCGTTTTCTCACCCGGTTGGTCACAGGGCAGTCTTCTTTTTAGTATAGCATAACTTATTTTTTATGTACACTGGAATATTTGGCAAAAGATCCCCGTAAAAAGATCCCCGGCCCGCCGCATGTTTCTGCGGCCGGACCGGGGATCTTAGAGCTGGTACTATTTGAATTTTTTCTGATTTTCTGCAAATTCCTGTTTTACTTCCTCCACCAGACCCGGTGTGTGGATCAGGTCCCAGGACGCGCCCGCAATGGCCTTGGCGCCGTAGAGAATACAATTGTAAGCGGCCTCCGTCTTGCCCGCATCCCTGAATTCCTGGGTATGGGAGGCGGTTCCTTCCGGTACAAATGCCACGCGGATACAGGAGCCGGGGATCTCGTACATCACATTGCCGAAATCCGTGGAGCCGGTGCGCTCCCTGGGCGGCGACAGCCGCGGCGCGCCCGCCAGTCCGGCGTTCTCCATCAGCAGCTCATTGAGCTTCATCACCGGTATCTTGTTGAAGAAATTGTGCTTTTTCTCAATCTCATAGTCCACGCCCGCGATCAGCGCAGCGCCTTTTACAATATCATAGAAACGGCTCACCACCTGTTCCAGGTTGTTCTTGGAGAAGGAGCGCAGGGAGAATTTCCCCACTGCCTTTGCAGGCACAACGTTGGCCGGGCCGGGAAGTTCTGTGACCGTGTAATGCATTCTGGTATCGTCCGGCACGTGCTCCCGCAGGAATTCGATGCCGTTAAATGCCACCAGCAGTGCGTCAAAGGCGCTCTTGCCCTTCTCCGGGGCCAGGGCCGCATGTGCGCCCTTGCCATGGAAGGTCACGATAAAGGACTGGTCTGCCAGGCATTTCACATCCGTGCAGGTGGTGGGGGAGCCGTGCATCATAAATGCAGTGTCCAGCTCCTTGAAACAGCCCCTGTTCACCATATCGCACTTGGAGCCCAGCGTCTCCTCCGCGGGAGTCCCATACACCACCAGGGTGAAGGGCGCCTCGCCGCAAGTCTCCTTTAAAGCCACAGCCGCGCCCAGGCAGGCAGGTCCCTGCATGTGGTGGCCGCAGGCGTGTCCCAGGCCTCTGAGGGCGTCGTACTCGCACAGGATGCCCACTGTGGGGCCGCCGGTTCCGTTCTGGAACACCGCGCGGAAGGCTGTCTCATATCCTCCCACACCGCGCTCCACGGCAAACCCATTTTTTTCCAGATATCCCGTCAGCAGTTCGGCTGCCTGGTACTCCTCCCCCTCATACTCGGGATGGTCGAAGATAAAATCCGCCATCTCCCAGAGGGTTGTTTTCTGATCTTCTATTTTCTGAAATAACGCTTCTTTCATATATACCTCCGCAAACTGGATTACATGGGGCCAAAGTTGATTGCCTGGGCGATCCCGATCATGACGCAGGATGTCAAAGCCCAGATTATGAACAGTTTCCACATGAACTTCATCCAGCGGTCATATGGAATATTCACGGCGCTGATGATGCCCATCAAAGCGGTGGAATGAGGCAGGATGTAGTTGCAGAAGCCATCGCCGAAGTTGAAGGCCAGCACACTGGTCTGCCTGGTAACGCCCAGCAGATCGGACACGGGGACCATGATGGGCATGATGGCCGCGGCCTGGCCGCTTCCTGATACAACCACGAAGTTAATCAGGGTGTTGGCTATGTACATGGAGGGAGCCAGCAGGATCTTGGGCGTGTGGGACAGCATGCCTGCAAGGGCATACACTACCGTGTCCACAATATTTCCCTCTTTCATCACGTTTGCGATGGTGGTGGCAAGACCGATGATGATGGCCGCGGTCAGCATTTTCTTACAGCCGTCCACGAAGATCTTGGACATGTCGGACGGGGATTTGCCGTCGATGAAGCCCACTACAACCGCCAGGCCGATGAACACGGCTGCCAGCTCTTCCATGCCCCAGTCGAACTTCACGCTGCCCACAACCATACTCACAAGGGCAGCTACCAGAGCCAGGATAATCAGGGTCTTTCTGCCGGTCATATCGCCGAAGGAGTTGATGTCCAGTTCCTTCTGTTCATTCTGGCTGTCAAACTCATACATGGGGCTGACGGTGGGGTCCTTGCGGATCTTCATGGCGTAGCGCACCAGGTAAATGTTGGTGATAATCAGGAATACCACGAAACAGACCGCACGGTATCCGATGCCGGAAAATGTGGGCAGCTCCGCAATCTCCTGGGCCACAACCGTGGTGCTTGGATTTAAGGTTCCTGTGGAGAATCCTACCGCGCCGCCTAACAGGATAATGGCCGCGCCCGTAATGGAGTCCAGTCCCATGGCCAGGGTGATCATAACCACAACCGGCGCGAAGGCGATGAACTGGTTTACGCCCTGGGTGGTGCAGATCAGAGCAAAGATGGTGGTCATAATGGGAATGAAAATGTACAGGCGGTTCTGAAACACCCTGGCAACCCTGGCAACTGCGGAGTGCAGGGAGCCGGACTTGCTGATCATGTCAAACGCGCCGCCGGAGAACAGGATGACCAGCATCAGGTCAATTCTGCTGCAGATCGCTTTGACAATAAACAGCGGGATCAGGAATGGGTTTACCGGAGTTCTGTCAATAAATGAGAACTGGGTAGGGTCGATCACCTTAATCCCTGCCGCATTTTCCACCCGCACGTACTTACCGGCGGGAATAATCCAGGTCATCAGCGCAGCAAACAGGATAATTGAGATGATGATGACAAATGTGTGCGGCATTTTTAATGATTTTTTCTTTTTATCTGCCATAAGGCATACCCTCCTTTGAATTTTGTTTCTA
>OIES01000483.1_pt1 | contig 18709 bp, 29 predicted proteins | sample 1581811 | NCBI WGS metagenome assembly OIES01 (sample SAMN03281021, study PRJEB24777) | human gut metagenome | isolation source: fecal sample PR177 from 1 month old male Malay infant, vaginal delivered... | reverse complement strand
GCCCCTCGGTTTTAACGCCTGCGGCATTGAGCGCGGCGATCATCTTCTCTTTCATCGGGTTTGTTTCTCCGTTGGTTTTGACTTCGTACTCAGTGGGTTTGCGCACGACCTCTACTGGATCGCCGACAAGCGTTACGACCTTGTCAGAGATGAGGTACTTCTGGTCGAAGAGCTTCGGCTTGGCGTTTTCGCCATCCTCTTCGTAAACAAAATGGTCAGGCCAGACACTGACGACGTAGCGCCACTTTTTGTCGTCCTGCTTGATAGACATGCGCAGCGCCTGGTAGATGTCGTCGAAGGACATTTCTGAAGCGTTGCTGATGAAGAACTTCACCTTGTTCAACCAGCCGTCTTTCATGCTGTTGGCGGCATCAATGAGGCTCGTCGTTTCAACATCTGCTTGCTGCCCGTCAGCGTTGACGAACATGCCGACACCTTCTTCAGGCGTACCAGCACCGGGCTCATCGAGCAGGATCGCGATGTGGTCGAACTGCATGTTGTGAGCGACCCAGGAGTATTTCTTCTGCTTCGACTCCCCGGCCTTTTGCTCTTTGTTCAGCAGCAGTCCGGTGGACACATGAATCGGATCGGCGTTATTGCCGGAAATCATGTCGTCCAGGCGCTGAATAAGGCGCTTACCGTCAGGCTTGGTATCTGCCACAGCCTTATTGACGTATACGTCCATCACGACCTTGTCGTTGGCCTTGCTGACGTTCTGAGCCCATGCCCCGGCGTAGTAATCGTTGACCGCCTGCGGGTCGTTGGCGCTCACGTATTTGCCGTTCACCATCGGGTGGCCGATCGGCATTAACTTGCGCTCCATCGTCTGGTAGCTGTTGTTAATCTCCTCCGCCGGGTACAGGCCACCATTCATCACGATGTCATCGACGATCGGAACCGCACCACGAATTACGTAGTGTTCTTGGCCGTTGATGGTGGTCGTTGAGATGCTGGAGGCGTTGATGGCGAGGGATTTAACGTGGATGCTGGATAGCTTCACGCTGCGTCCTCATTAAAGTGATTTAGGTGTAACTCTTCGGCGATAGTCGGCGCTTTTTCTGTGTCCGTCCCAATCGGCAAGCATCCTGTCATGGGCTATGAGGCCCTGAGTAATTGCCTTAATCCTTTCTTTTGGGCGACATATGGTTTCTGCGAATTGGTAGTGGATGTTCAAAATCCCCACTGCGTTGGCGGCATCACATGGGTAGATCATGCGGCCTCCTTAGTGGCCCACTGCTGACGCTCTTTTTTCAGCTTATCCGCCAGCCCTTCATTAAAGATGCTGCCGTCGTCGTTGAGCAGCACCGGTATCTGGCTGCAATAGCAGTTGTACCGGTTGCCATTCTCGGCGTAGAAGTCCCGCACCTCTTCGGTGGTGTAGACCTTGCCGTGACGGCTGGCGTGCCAGGTGCGCGTAGTCGGCTTGAGCGCTGACAGCCACAGAAGGCCGGTATTCAGCCCAAGCCGGTCAGCAGCCCAGTCAGTTTCGTTCCATTGCGCCTGGCGCAGGGCGCCGACCTGCTCAGTCTGAGCGATAGTCTTAGCCTTCGACATCGACACATCGAGGCGCTTGCTGATGACGCTGGCCGTCTCACGAGGATTCACGCCGCGCGCTACCGCATCGGTGATGATGTTGGTCAGGTCGCCACGGGCGGTGTCACTGATGATCTTCCAGTCACTGAACGTTGTCAGCCTTGCCGCTGCCACCTGATTAAGGTGACCGGGGCTACTTAAAAGCTGCTGTAACGTTGTCTGGCTGGCGTACACCTGCGACTGCTGCGAGAGGTTGTTGAAGGCCTCCAGCGTACCGCGCTGCGCTTCTGCGACGACGTAATCCATCGCCCAAAGGTTTTGCTCGCCACCATCCAGCAGGTAATCGTCCGGAATGCCCTGCACAGCTTCCAGCAGGTCAGCCAGTTCCTGCGCCGACATGTCGTAGATGAACTTGCCGGCGTTTACCTGGTAGAGCCGCATATCCTCGCCGTGGTCATGGCAAAGGAAGTGCCAGTTATGGCTGTTTACCTCACGCTCTCTCCCGGTAAGGCTCTGGTCGAACAGAGCTTTCAGCGCCACCTTTATCGCGTAATACCGGTCCTCAATGTCTCGATCCATCTTGCTGACAGACTTGCGCGACATCGTGGGGTCAACTTTCGACCGTGGTATTACCGGGCTTTTCGGCTTCTGACTGAGGGTCGGCCAGAGGATCAGGCTTTGGTTTGTTGCCATCAGGCGGAACCTCATCATCAAGCTCGGGCAGTGGTTGCAGTTCGCCAGCAGCGCGGATTTCGTTCTCTTCGATAGCCGAACGACCAAATGCATTCGTCGATTTCACTGCCACGTCTGCGAACTTGTCCATGTTGGCAATCTTCTCTGCCTGGCTCGGCGCCAGCAGATCAGACCAACCTACGGTGAATTCTTCATTCTGAGCCGGTGGAATAATGCCAAGCGTCCAGAAGCGTGAAACCACATCCGTGATCACGTCGGTCAGGAAGCCTTGCCGACGGCTCATCCTGGTGCGCCCCCAACCTTTGGCATCCTCAGTGCTGGCGCGCTCACCCGTCTGCATCCCAACGAGCTCTTTCACAGGGATGGGAACGGTCGCACAGAACTCGCTCAGCGCGGTACGCCAGGTCGGCTCTGGGTCAGCTGCTGCCACACTCAACACCTCGGCGGTACCAGCCTGCATAAAGCTGGCGCTGTCGGTGCTGTCGTTAAGTCGGCGGACCTGCTGATCAAGCGCTTCAGCAAGCTGCCCTTCCGCCACGCCAAGGGCCTTGGCGAGAGCGGAGAAGTTCGTCTTCTCACTGAATGAGTAGTTGAGCTGGCGACTGGCGTTCTTGAGGAAGCCCTCAGACGCACCACCGCTAACCTTCTCGATGTCCAGCAGCTTGTTGAAGCCAGCCTCAAGCAGAGATTTGCCTGACGTCATCACGCCATCATCAGATCCCTCGGCCAGGATGATTACGCGATCCGGGTGTACGTTGATGATACGGCCTGGGCGGGCGTCAAAGTTTCCGTCAACCGGCAACTCTGTGAACGAGTACATTGTCACTTCACCGAACGTTTCACTGTCCGGGTTATCGTCCCAGTTAACAGGGTCGATTTGCGCTTCCCATGCAGGAATTAGCTTAACGAGCGCCTTTTCCTGAAGCCTTCCCACGATGGTGGTGTCAACAGGTTCAGACCACTTCTTGCTGTCTTTAATTTGAAGCAGGATCGCAGAGTAGCGCCCAACAAGGTTACGGCGGTCCGCGCCTTTAATCTGTTCCCAGCAGCGTTTCAGGAGCTTGTTGACACGCTTATCCCAAGCTGTTTGCTTCGATGCGTCCTTTGTCTGGTCGCCTTCGTAAACATCCGGGTAGTCTTCCCAGCAGCCGTCGAGCATGCGCGTCACGGCTGCACCAGCAACAGCATTACGCCGGTACGCCCGGTAGAAGTCATCAAACGTGAGGTGCAGTGGGTAGCCGAACTCCTGATAGAGCCGCTGGCGTTTGGTATTACTGGTGCCGTTAAACAGCATTGAGAGGTTTTTATTACGCTCCCTCTCAACACTGGAGTTACTGGCGCGCTGTTGTTTCATTTCGCTTTCGGTCACGATGTCCTCCGTCAGCGCGATCGCACCAACATGCCAATGGATTGTGGTTCTGATAGTTCGGTTAATGCAAAAACCGCAGCATCAAGGCGGTCAGGTGATTTTTTCGCAGTGGATGGCACGTATTCCATGAACTGATTTTCGACCTCGTAGAGACTGCCGCGGTGAGCGACGCGCCCCTGTGCGTAAAGCGCGGAAATGGGCTCTGCACGTGCGTATTTACCCTTACTGGCGTGCACGCGGATGATGCGGCCGCCGAACCCGGCATTGCGCAGCGTATCTTCCGCCATATCGCCGCCCTGGTTGGTTTCGATGACGATCGCATCAGCTTCGTGCTGCTCGTAGGCCTCAATGGCTTTGGTAGCCCAGCCGTTAGGCGAATACTTCCCGCTGTAATCCGCATCGAGGCTATACTGTCTTTCATCGCCGGAACCATAAACACTGGCGACGGCAATCCCTGATTCGTCACTCTCTTCACTGTTGGTGGCCTGCGGGTCGATTGCCACTACCGTACGGGACAACTCCAGCGTGATCCGCATCGCATGTGCGGCGCTGATCATCTCCTCGTTCCACAGTGCTCCCTCCGCATTGAAGCGTTTAGGGTTCTGCATGTACTGGGCTTCGGCTGTGCGCCGGTGAGAAAACAGCGATATACGGTGCGATTCGTTATGCTTAAAAGGCCACAGCCAGCCATCAGGCAAGCCGTGGTCTATCGGGATAGCGTGGGTGTTTTCCGGGTAAGTTTCTTCGTAACTGCGGCTGCTATCGATAATCACCGGCAGATTCAGGTGATGCCATTTCTCACCACTCCCGCCACGCAGCAGATAGCCGCTCAGGTCGTGGTAGTGAATGCGCTGCATGATGACAATCATCGGCGTCGTCTCGATCGCCAGTCGTGATTTGATTGTCTCGTTAAAGCGGTTGTTTACCCCGTCGCGGACGATCTCTGAGTAAGCGTCATCTGGCTTAACCGGGTCATCGATAATCAGCGCGCCCTGCCAGCCTGGCTCCATGTGTCCGGCACGAAAGCCGGTAACCTGCCCGGCAGCTGACGACGCGTAGACGCCGCCACCGTGTTCGGTCCACCACATCGCTTTGCTGTCTGCGTCATCGCGCAGCGCCATCGGCCACATCGACTGATATGCCTGCGACTTAATCATGCCGCGCGCAGTGGATGAGTTCAGCAGCGCCAGGTTATGCGAATAGGACAGGTGCATGAAACGGGCCCGGCAGTTCAGCGCCAGCCCTCGTCCCATCATATTGATGGTCGCTAATTCCGTTTTTGTGTACCCAGGCGGGACGTTGATGATCAGGCGCTGAATCTCACCATCAATGACGCGGTCCAGCGTTTGCTGAATCACCTTGTGGTGAGGCGCGACAATCATCTTTCCGCCGGTGCGCTGCTTGAAGAAGTAGCGAGCGTAATAGAGCCCGTCCTCTTCGCATTCAACCTTACGGGCAAATGCCCTTTGCTCAGCAGTCGTCATCCTCCATCATCTCCTGCCGTGCGGATTTGTATTCCTCTTTGCTCATGGTGATCGTCTGGATGGCACCACCATTCGGGCCGGAATGTTCAAACTTGTGCTTATTGGTGTAGGCATCGCCCATTTCTTTGGCGGCCTGCTCGATAAGTTGAGAGGTCATGCCGTAGTTCTTCATCTTTTCAGCATTGGTCGCCATTCGGTCAAGAACGCGCAACCGGTACGCTTTATTGGCGATCGGGATGTCGGCGATCTCATTCTGGAATCGTTTACGGGTGGTATTGAACAGGTCGATCCACTTCTGACTCAACTTGGCCGCCATTGCGTTGCCTGGCGTATATTGCGACACCTGCTGCCGCGAGACATCGATGCCGTATTCAGCCTTTACAAGCTCAATGACTTTTACCGGGGTCTCGTAGCAGGCGAGTGATTGAACGATGAAGGCTTTAACCTCTGTCGATAATGCTGCCACAGGCTACCTCCATGACAATCTGAATAAAGCGTTACGCCAGCTTCAACATGCACGTCCCGCATGACCTGGCTATATCGATGTGAGCCACCTCTGCTGGCGCATTGGCCGCATCAACGAGCTCCTGTACTTCTTTGCTGGCACCGTATCGACGTACGACACCAGTGAATTCTTCGACGTCGTGGCCGCGCAGTGTAAGCACTGGCTGCCCGGTCTCTTTGTTGAACTTCGGCGCGCCGAAATCATCCGTGGCCTGTGCGATGTGGTAAAGCTCATGCTCTACCAGTGCGCAGAACTCAAGGTCGCTGCATTGTGAGCAGTAATCAGCTGCTAGGGTGATGATGAACTTTGGGATGCGCCCGAACCATTCATGCATCTGCTGTTCCATTCTGGCTTTCTGCCAACCACCGGCACGGAGCATCACCTGCTCGGCCTGACCGAGGACTAAGCGCCCTTTCTTCGCGAACGAGTCAGACGCCCACATAAAGCAGAGGTCAGCCTCTAACAGGTGCTCATGGTCAGGGTTATGGATGCTGCCGGTATCGCTGAGGATTTGGCGGTTTATCCACTCATGCACTTCGTTAGCAGGGATCAGCCTGGTGTATGGCTGCCAGTTGTCGGAGGCGATGAAGTTAACTGGCGGATAAGGCCTGCGCTCGTCATCGGTCGCCATGAGTTACTCCGTTGTTTGTTCTTCTGGCTGTTCTACGGGTTCAAACAGGAAGTCCTCAATGCTGTCCTGGCTGAAGTAGCGCCATTTGCCGTCATCCATTGCCAGAGCGACAAAACCATTGACGATTTCTGGCTGGCTGCGGGTCATGAGCCCAGTAAAGGACTCTTTGGATTTTTTGGTGATTGTGATTCGGTAGACGGTAGCCATTTCGTTCTCCACGTGTCGCAGCTGTTGCCCTGCTTCTCAGAAGTGCTTAGCCACTTACGGCTTACCCGTCAGCAAGATGATGATCACCGCCTTATTGGGGTTGAGCATTCTTTCCTTGTCGGGAGGATTCGATTTTGCGGATTGCCGCCTTATCAAGATTGCACTGCCCAAGAGCCGTATAGAGCTGAGCGTTTAACTCGAGACTTGCCTGCCACGTGAACGGAACCACCATTCCCGGGATCGGCGTGTCAGCGGTCAGGTCAGCGCTTATCGGCACCACCGGGGCCGGAACGTAAACTGTCTGCGTATTCCCGCATGCTGTCAGCAGCGGCAGAAGGAACAAGCTGGTTAGCGCACGGATCGCCTTCAAGCGCCTGCCTGATGTAGACAATGCGCGTCTCGCCTTTATGGGCCAGTTCGTTCTTTGCATTCTTGGTATCCTGTGAGATGTCACGGATGAGGTTCATCGTGGTGATCACGTTGTTGGTGATCGCCTCCGATGTATCTGCCCTGACCGTCGCCTTATCGCGCTGGTCTTTGTAGGTGATGGCGTTGTCGCGGTAGTGGTTAATGGCCCAGGCCATGGAAACCAGCAGGCAGATAACGACAGCGAAGATGATTGCGGTTAATCGGCTCATTTCTGGCCCCACTCGCAAACTTCACGCTCAATCTCGCGCCGGGTAATCAGCCCCTTCCACTGCTTGCCACCGGCATACGTCCAGCGCTGCAGTTCTTTGCAGGCACCTGGCACATCTCCGGCGTTCAGCTTCTTCAGCAGCGTGGAGCTGGCGAAGGCACCAGAGCCAACGTTGTAGGTGAATGAGTAAAGTGCGGCGCGGGTAGGCTCAGGGATGCGAACCTTGATCATCGGGTCGATGGCATTTGCCACCTTTCGCAGATCTGCCTTCAGCAGGGTGTCGCACTCTTTGTCTGTGTAGCGGTGGCCACGGCGAATATCGGCGCCGGTGTGACCATCACAAACGGTCCAGACGCCGACCACATCCTGATAGGCGTAATAGCGCCGCCCTTCCAGCCCATCCGCATTTCCCAGCATTACTGCCGCAATGGTGATGGCTCCGGATCCGCCAACAATGGCACCCACCAGCTTATTCCTGAGTGTCGGGTTCATCTCGGCTCCTGCTGCGGCGGTTGTCTTCGCGGATCTTGAAATAGAGATTCGTCAGATACGTCAGTACGGCAATGATGATACCCACCAGCACGCCGATAGCGTTCCACTGCTCGGGGCTGTAGGCATTCAGCATGCCGTTTAGGATGCTCCCGGCTGAAGCGCCATAGGCAGCACCAGTGGTTATTTTTTCCATGCGATACATGCTCTCACCTCGCGTAGTTAGCGGGTGCTGTGTGTTTAAAAGGGATCAGGCCCTCGGGACGATTTAACAAGTAGGCGTGTCGATGATGGTTCCCGGAGCCTGAAATAAAAAAGCCCCGCATATGCGAGGCTCTAAAAATTCTCTGCCACTTCCCGGAGTGGCCACGCTCATGCCCTTGAGGTGCTGTCGCTCATCGCCGCTCATAACCGGTACGCCTCTGGCGATCGCGCTGCTTTACCGGCATACCCTTTTCCTTGATTAACCCTCACCAGCGGTATGTCGCAGTTCGGACCTGCGTCTGGCTCTCTACGCGGAGACTCGGGGCAGCATCATGACTGCTGCATTACCTTTCGGTTACGGCCTACCCGCCTAAATGTGCATTTTCTTCCCCTCCAGAAATGCGAAAGCCCCACGGCGTAAACCGCAGGGCTGAATTTTCATGCTGGCCGAAACGATTGAACGGATTCCCAGCGTTAGAGTTGATGCTAGACGAAAATTCCGCGAACCTCAATATCTTTTTTCTATGATAATTGCGATTAGTAGAAATTCATCCTACTTCGTAACTGACTTTAAAGCGCTGTCTGCATAACCTTCTTGCCTGTGGCATTCCTCCACCAGCAATTCAAACAGCGGTTGCACGTGATCGTAAGCAGTGGTTTTTTTTACGTCCCATACCGTACGGACGCCTTCGATAACATTGGAGAATTTAAGTCGGGCATAACCTCTCCCCGTGCAGCGGTCGCAAATTTTCATAACCGGCACGCCCTGCTCTTCTGTTTTCTCCTTATCCACCACCTTCCCTTTGCCGTGGCAACGACAGGCATTACTGATAACGCCTTTGCCGTTGCATGCTTTACACAGAACCCGCGCGCTCTCCCGAACTGATTTCCACTCCTCCCAGTACGAGGGGAAAACGCCCTTTGTAACTTTTGCCCATTTTGGTGGCTTTCCGTCCGGGTACTGAATTTTATTGGTGAAAACTTCGACTTCGGTAAAACCGCTTCCATCGCAGCAGTCACATCTGCGCACACTTGCCGCGCTGCGCGCATAATCCTGGTATGCAAAAGCACACATAATTTCGAGCACGCGTCGGCGAATTGTTTCATCGAGTTCTGTAACTGATTTAAAGCGACGGGATATTTCAACGGCTGAATCATAGAGTGCCTCCATCGCCCGATCTGGGCTACTTATGCCAATCTTTGCAAGGTAGAGATCAAAGCCAAATCCGCACTTCGCGTTAACCAGTCCAAGTGCAGCCATCACATCAGTTCCGGTCAGGCAGTCGGTAGCTGTCGCCCTCGAGGAGTCACTGAACATCGGTGATTTTGGCGCGAAGTATTTAGCGATTGATTCGAGGTTCATTAGGCTGCTCCTGCTGAATGATTGATACGAACAAAATTACGAAGAATGCGGTAATCCACCAGCACCGATCCCCGGTAGCGGTAAATGCGAAGGCGCTGCCAGCGCGCTCGGAGTATTTCGATCGTTTCTGGCTTCATGCTGCCTCCTGCTGTTTAAGTGCTTTGAGCTTGGCGCGGTACTCATCGCGGATCCGGATGAAGTCTTCCCGGCGGTAGTTGGTCATTTCATGGGGGCCGTTGAGCCAGTCTACGTATTCCTGGCCGTAACGAGCGATTAGGCCAGCTTCGTATTGCTGCGCGACCGTCGCCTCTTTGGCGGTGTATTTGCCAGCTCCGGCATTACAGGATTTGCACTGCTTATGGGCGTTGCGCTCTTCAAAGCGAAGTTCTGGGTTAGCGCCTATCGTCTTGAAGTGTCCGCAGTCCCACTGGCCGCCATGCAGATCAGGAGGGTTGGTCTCGCCGCAGCTGATGCATGGCAAACCAGCATCACGCGCGCGGATGTAGGCGTTGAATGCCTGCTGAGCCTGCGCTTTGTAGTAACCGTTAGGTCTGAGCTCAGCCAGTCTTGCTTTACGGCGCTGGCGACCTGCTTTCTCTTCGGTGCGCTGGCGCTGCGCTTCCTTCTGCCGAGCGGCTTCGCGGGCTTTTGCTGTCTGTTTTTTGCCGATCGCGCTGGCGCACTCGAAGGAGCAGACTACCTGCCCGTCGCGGACCGGGTGGAACCACTGGCGACAGGATTTATGGGCGCACTTGCGGCGCGGTAACTTAGCCATGCGCCCTCCGTGCCGCGAGACGCAGCCATTTCTCATCGACCAGACGGGCGGTGTAGCCTTTCAGGGTCGGGATGTCGGACGGCTTAACCTCGGGTTTGCGCTGGCGGCGTGCCGGAACGCGGAAGATTTCATTGGTGATGACGCGGGAAAGTGGAGTAGACATCAGGCCTCCTGCTTATCGCGCAGCTGCTGGTATTCGCAACCGTTCGGAATTGTCAGGGCCAGACCGAACTGGGCGCACCACATTTCAACCTTCACCAGGAAGATATGCATTTCGCCTGTATCGAGGTCGGCGGTGTGGCGTGGCTCCCAGGTCGTGGTTTTCTCACCGGTGATGAAGTCGGTGTAGGTCACCTCTTCACAGCCGAGATAGGTTTTCTTGAGGTTGCGCTTAACCCACTCTGGGGTAGCGTCAGTGCGCCCGGATTTAATCAGGTATTCACTGATTTCGGCCAGCCACATGTGAAGAAGTGAATTTTGAGACAGGCTGCGTTTCTCGCGCCACGGCTTAACCTGCAGGCGGAAGCATTGCCCGGCATCCAGCAATGGCTGAATCTGCTGGCCGATGGCTGCGAAGTTACCGCGATGGAGTTTGATGCCGTCTACTGGCAGAGTCATACGGCCTCCTTAACGGAAACCGCAGAATGCAGAGAACCGCAGGTGCATTTCTGCATCTGTGACAAGGTGAGGAGTTCAGATTGTGGTCGCATTTAAGTCCCCTTAAATGCGCAGAAGTCACCGCCGGGTGCTCAGCCCTGCGGTGACTTAATTATGGCTGGGTGATAATGAATAATCAAACGTTGCTTGACGTTTAGTTATGCGTCGAATGGGTTAGGCATCACTTCACCTCCTGCGCCGTTTTGATGATTGCAGCCAGGCACTTCTTGCACGGGACAAGCAATGAACCCTGCTCAATGCTCAGTAGTGCATGTTGAGCATCCTGAAACAGCCAGTCTGAAAATTGTGGCGCATGTCCGCACCATGTTTCTGTTTCATGTTTCGCAAGTTTAACGCCGTCACGATAGTCATATTTGATAATGTGCTTACTCATGGCTTCATCTCCTGCAGCGGTGCTGCTGTAACTGCCCCATCCCAGAACTCACGAAACAGCGAGTAAGCTCCATTGAGGTTAGTGGCAGCATACGCACCAAGCTCGGAATTAACCTGGACTGCGCGCATCATCTCGTGAGGCATATCAACCGGCACCATCACCCAACCATCCGGAATAACCGGAGAGTTGCCGCCTGGTATGGTACCTTCATTTGTGAGGGTACCATCGGCACCCTGAAGCATGGCGGCGCGGCAGGCGTTCCACCACTCAGCAGCTACGATACAATCTCGAATAGAATATTCCGCACCTCTAGCTGCTGTTATCTCTGCAATCTGCTCGAATGTTTTCCCCTCCGGCACTACCGGCGCTGGCGGCGCGGTGTAGAGCGGCCTAACTTCGCACCCCTCCTCAACAGCTATTTTTCTGTCACAATTAATCCAATTTCCATTTACTGATTTAAATTGCCACGCAACAGGTTCAGCGCCAATTGACAGACCCTCGATTTCATCTAACGCAAATTCGGCAGCGTTGGCGTAGGTAGCACCAGGCAGGCGGGTGCATAAATTCTGTACTCTGTTGATAACCGTCTGACGGTCAATCACCACGTTGGGTGGGGTGCGGTAAATTGCCTCGTCGTCGCTATTTACCCTCTCCCCGTAAACCCAGCAACCGCTATTAGCACCCCTCAGGTAACGTTCAATGTGGCCGCGAGGGACGTAGGCAACCGGCTCCGCATTTTCAGCTCTGCGGCGCTCCTGTAGCTCTGCGACAACCCACGCGAGGCGAACCGGATTGAGGTGGCATTTAGCGCTACGTTGCTCCTGTTCGTATTGTTCAGGACTGTGGTTAAATGGTAATTTCTCGTTCAACCTGGCTGCAACAAATGCCGCGTGCATGGCCTCAAGGTGGGGTCCGCTGTCGACCCCAATTGCAGAAAAATAATCGTATGCGTTCGCGCACAACCCTGTATTACGTTTGAATATTCCGCCTACCGGCGCACCGCCCCTAATCCAGGCTGAATAGGCAGCATAAACCCCGAGCAACTCGTCTGTTAGTTTGTTATTGGTCATTATTATTCATCCTCATGCAGTCTCAATCCAGCAGCGCGGCATATGTGCCGCAATCTGGCGCGGTACATATCCTCCACTTCAAGCGGGGAGCGCAATTCAATATTTTCGATACGGGTCGGCATCATAAAATTGTCGGGCCGTATTTCAGGCTCAGCCTCCAGCGACGCCAGCGTGATTTCAGCAAGGCGCAAAGATAACGCTACAAGTTGAGATTGAGATAGTAACTCAAGCCGTTCGCGGAAAAATTCCACGTTCTCTTTTGCTTTTGCTATTAACGGCTCTTTTGTGAATTTAGTGGTCATTCTCTTACCGCCCCTTGCGGGGCGTCTCCGTTAGTTTTTTCTTCTGTGCTGCTGGGTTAATCCAAAGGCACTCAGTACGCTGTACTGAACCAGAATGACCATTTGCCGCAGTAGTGCGTGTGACTTTCTGCCAACCCGCCAGCGCATCGTTATATAAATCGCTCTCATACCCACAGATGATGACCATCCCGCTTAAATCCTTGAGACTGGAAAGTAAGTTTTTGTGGTCGTTATTTGTCATTTCGAAACGGTATGCGCTGTTTTTTGCCACGCTAACGCGGGTGTCATGCATATACGGAGGGTCAACAAAATGTAATGTGCTCGCTGTATCGTGGTCCCGCATACATTGTATCGCGTCGCGATTTTCAACGAGTACGCCAGCAAATCGACTGGCCACAGCAGCAAGATTATCTGGATGCCGTGCAAAAATAGCCTGAGCGGTTGCGCAGTTCCGCTTTGTATCCAGTCGAAAACCGGTCTTACCTTTGGTTGCGCCTGCGCTGCCAAAACCCATAGCCGCACGAACTACCGTTCTCCGCGCACGCTCGGTGTGGTCATCTGTCGGCTGATAAGCGCGATAAAATTCCTCACGTGAATAAGGCGTTAAAGCGCATAGCTCAATCAACTTTTTGCTCTGAACCTCATCACGTAACACGCGGAACAGGTTCACTATGTCACCGTCGAGATCGTTATAGACCTCTGCCTCGCTGGGAGCTTTACGCAGCAGGACGGATGCAGCGCCGCCGAACGGCTCCACATAGCAACGGTGCGCCGGAAAATGGCTTATCACCCAACTTGCAAGACGAAACTTGCCGCCGTGGTACCGAATTACCGGATGTTTTATTTTTTTCATTTTCTCTTACCGCCCCTTACCGATGCCAGCGGCGCTTTCTAACAAGTCGTCTGCGGCCTGAATATCAGGATGCTCGTCATAATCCGGCAGATAGCGACGGGCGACGGCGGCGAGATTATTAAGCGCGTCGCGATAGTCTGCTGTGCGCTTCTCTGCGGCTTCAAGAGACCTCTCCAGCGATTCGATACGGTTTGCCTGCTGGCCGAAATGGTAATCCTGTGCCGACCGCGTCACGTCTTTGGCTTCCAGCTCATCCAGCAGCGCCTGAATTTTCTGTGCGTGCATTTCGATAACGTTTACCGGACACAAGCCAGTTACTGCCTGGTATTCGCGAGGATTCCCACGAAGTGAATGAGCCTGCTGCTCAACTTTCGCATAGAGCTCCTTCTGTGCGCGTTTGTCGATGTTGCTCATTGGGCGGCCTCCTGCTTCTGCTTGTTGTATACGGCCCAGCTCAGAGCATCGAGCTTGTCACGGCCTGCTTTGTCGTACATGTGGATTCCATCGCTGCAGGCGTGCTCCTGCTTCACCTGCTCTTCGAGAGCGCTTATCTCGTCGTATGACAGGGTTGCCAGCTTGAGGCGATTCCAGCCAAAGTTGCGGATGCGTGTCATACCCCTAACCTCCCCCAAACCATCAATACCCTTCTCATCGCCGGACTGTTGCGGCACTCCTGGCAGATCACGTTTGTCTCTGTGCGCTGCACCAGCTTCGAACTACCCTTCGGCATGGCCGGTATGGTTTCCGGTGCGTATTTCATTCCGTATCTGGTCAGACGATACAGCCGTTGGCCGTGCTTGCCTTCGAACTCGATTAGGCCGTCTGCAAACAACGTGCTTAACGGGCCGGAAATCTTTTTGGTGGTCATGCCGATCATGCTGGCAATGCGAGCACTATTCAGGCCCGGGTTATTACGCAGGGCTGCAAGAATCTGCCCACGAATTGTTATGGTCATCAGAACCCCCCTTTCTTTTTCGGCTGCTGCTCACGCCCGCGGCGTTCTGCGGCGGCGGCCTGCTGGTCTGTGTCGTGAATTGCCCCGTTGTTCTGATTGCAATAAACCGTTCCGGTACTGCCGTGGCGGTTGAGTCGCAGGATTAACTCGGTTTCTCCCGGCGGCACGCTGTCATCGAAAGCACCTTCCCGGTGGATGCCAACCCAGTAGTCGCAGTCCTGCTCAATCTGTCCTGTGTCGCGGGAATCGCTCGGCAACGGGCGTTTATTCACTCGCTTCTCAAGTTCACGGTTTAGCTGAGTCAGCAGCACGACGACGCAGCCAAGCTCTTTGGCGAGGTTCTTCAACCCTTTGGTGATCATCCCGTAGGCCAGGTCATTACGGTCTGCTTTTTCGGCGGTCATCAGCGTCAGGTAATCAACCAGAATCATGCCTACGCAGCCTTTCTCGCGCTTAATTCGACGGCATTCGGTAACGATATGCGCCAGTGACAGGCCAGGAGTGTCGTCGATGTACAGCATGTCGATTTCACTCAGTCTCCCGGCTGTGGCGATCGCCTTCTTAAAGTCGCCGTCGTAGTCGCCCTGGTACTGGTCATCGGCGTCATCCGTAGCGGGCATGTAAAAAATGCTCGGGTTAATGCCCGACTTCTGACCAACCAGCTTTTCAAGGATCTGGTCTCCAGGCATTTCGAGGCTGAACATCAGCGCTGGCTTTTTCTCACGAACCGCGCAGTTGATCGCCATCTGCCCGTACAGGGTTGTCTTGCCCATCTTTGGCCTTGCGCCAATTACGAACAGAGAGCCTTTAACCAGACCTTTCGGCGCCAGAAGCCGGTCGAGTGACGGGATACCGGTACTCATCCCGCGCTGTTCGCCTGAGGGGTCAAATCGCTTCTCCAGATCCGCTACCCAGTCATCCATAACATCCCCGAACGACCGCAACCCACGACGACTGCCGGTTTTTGAATGGTCTGCGAGCTGGGTGAAAATACCCTGAATGGCCTCGTACTTCTGCGTGGCGCTCATGCCGTTGCGGGAATACAGCAGCTCAGTAGCTTCGGTCAGTCGGCTGATGCCATAGCGCTCCATTGCGGCTTCCCGGACTGATGCTGCGTAAGCCACGATGTTTGCAGCGCTGGGAGTGTTCTTGGCGATCTCTGCAAGGTAAGCAAAGCCACCTACCTGCTCCGCGAGCCCTTTGCCTTCGAGCGCGTCGAACAATGTCAGGCCATCGACTGGCTTGTTGTCGCGGAACATCTGGCGCATCTCGGCAAAGATCAGCTGGTGAGGTCGGCTGTAAAACGACTCAGGCTTGAGCATCGCCAGAACCTTCTGGACTCGCTCGCTGTTGTCATCGTCCAGCAGCAGGCCACCGATAACGCTCTGCTCTGCCTCGAGGTTTTGTGGTACAGCCATGAAATCAGCGGTCATCACGATCCCCCTCGCGCACTTCGATGTAGAGCTTTTCGGTCAGGAACTTATCGAATTTCATGCGGCGCCAGGTCTTCCCGGATTTCTGGTCTGGTCGGTCTTCAAGCATCCAGCGGCAGTTCTGAGCGATGTAGCGCAGATAGCTTCTGAAACCATCCATATCCATCGGCTTGCCGTCCAGGTTGCGGGCAATTTTGTTGGCCTTAACCCAGAAGGTGCGGATCAGATTCCGTCGCTCATCAGTGAGGCATCTCCATCCCCGCGCTTCAGGCAGTTCGTCTTTGAGGCATTGCCATACTTCATCGCATGACAAACGTGACTTTTTCTCTTCAGCGGGTTTCTGGTCATTTGCGACATACTTACTACCGTTAGGTAGTAAGTTATTTAATATATTGTTATCTGTGGACACTGGCTGGACATCGGCTGGACACTCCACCTCCACAGGCATTGATATAACTGCGTTTGGGCTGGACACTGGCTGGACATCGGCTGGACAAAAATTTGACTGATATTCGTCATATTTGACCACTTTTAGAACAGTAAAACGGTTGTTCGATTTGGTGGTGATCATGCCCAGATTCTGGAATTTACGGAGCAGTGATTTAACGCGATCAGCGGTCAAACCCGTTTCCATTGCCAGCGTGTTTCGCCCGGTAATGAACTCTCCGCGTTCGCAGATCACATCGCCGACATCAGTCGATACCAGTGTCTGTTCGTGATTAGCGCGCAGGAGCAGGTGAACCCATAAATGAGCCGCCTCAGCATCCTTGTAGAACGGCACATCCATAATTTTACGGTGCAGCAAGGCAAACCCCTTACCGTCATTCGTGCGCGGTTTCTGGAGCCTTCTGGCCTCTCTGGCTTCGGCTAGGTTTGATACGTTACTCATGACCTTTTCTCCTTCTGCATCAGCTTCACTTTCTCCAACTCAGCCCGGAATCGACCAGGCTGCTGGAAGCTGGACAGGAGGCGATCACGTAGTATGTTTTTGTGTAATTTGTCCTGGTAAGGACTGAGTGGTTTTGTCATACTTGCTCCGTTACTTGGCGTAACACAGTGTGCTTAAGCGTCCAGACTGCTACCAACAGCTGGGCGCTTTTCATTTGTGAGAATCTCAGCTACCTGCTTTGCCAGCCGGGCCATGTCCTCATCAACAACACCCCACTCCAGAACTGCCAGCAGCATTGCCATCTTCGGCAGCCAGCTTTCTTTCCATCGGGTGATCTGCGATTTATCGACGCCAATTGCTTTTGCTATGTTGCAAGACCCACGAAGGGATATTTGATTGAGCAACCAGGACTCAATGCGTCGGGCATTGGCCTTGTTGCGGTTAGTTGCATTTTCCATGTGTGATAATGTCCATGGTTAAATAGTGGTTATTGGCTGATTTCTCAGCCGTTTAATGTTGGTTTCAGATTGTTAAAGAGCGGTATTTCTTAGGCAGTGAAAATGCCGGGGTACAGCACTTCCTTTGACAGACCGGTTGCTTCTTCGTATTTCCGCATCTTAGTAACCGGGAGGCTTCCGCCTCGCTTTTTAAGCATGTTGATGGCCTGAGGAGTAACCCCTACCTTTTCGGCCAGGATCTTCTGAGAACCACCAACAGCACTAATAGCCATGTCAAGAGGAGTAGCGGTCTTCGGTTTGTTGATCATATCTAACTCCAGTTAACGTTAATCAACACCATGTTAATTCATGAGGTGGATTAAATCAACATTATGATGATGGAAAAAATACACATCATGTTTACTATGGGGAGATAAGCGGAGGTTTTATGAGTGGAATTGCAGAAAGAATCAGGCTGTTACTTGCCAGAGAAAGAATGAAACAAAAGGATTTGGCTGAGCAGCTTTCTACGAGCGCGCAGACGGTAAATAACTGGATTAAACGCGACTCAATAAGCCGTGAGGCTGCTCAGCAAATATCAGAAAAGTATGGGTATTCTCTGGACTGGCTTTTAAATGGAAAGGGAGATCCTAAACCAGGTGTCGATAGCAGTATTCCTCCCGAGTCAGAGTGGGGAACTGTTGACGCATGGGATAAGAACACACCACTACCAGATGATGAGGTTGAAGTGCCGTTCCTTAAGGATATTGAGTTTGCATGCGGTGATGGGCGCGTCCATAGCGAAGATCACAATGGATTTAAGCTGAGATTCTCAAAAGCAACCTTGCGTCGCGTTGGGGCAAATAGTGATGGTTCTGGCGTTCTATGCTTTCCAGCAGCTGGTGACAGTATGGAGCCGGTAATACCGGATGGCACAACCGTAGCGGTAGACACGAATAATAAGCGCATAGTTGATGGCAAGTTGTACGCGATTGCCCAACCCGGCGGTGGCGACGATAAACTTAAGCGTATTAAGCAGCTATATCGAAATCCGGGTGGCATGCTGACGATACGCAGCTTTAATCGGGAAGATGAGACGGCGAACGAGGCCGACGTTGAAATCATTGGTCGCGTGTTCTGGTATTCAGTGCTGCTCTAGCGGCTTGATGAGACGTTTGGGTGATGATGGGTCGCAGAGATTCCGCTAAGGCGTATGAGGGGATCCTGAAGCCCATTACAGATGCTGATAAAGTGGTCGTTAATGGCGCGGCAGGAAGTGTTGAAATGTCGCAGAAAGACGTACAGAATTTTGTTAGCAATCCAACAGAAAAGCTGATCCACAATGACATGTTAATCAGCGTGGAAATCGACGGCATTAAGCGAAGCCCAGACAAGCTAACCGTTAACTGCCATGAAGTAGGAAGTGAGTCTGGTTTTGTAGTTTATGTGGACTTAAGCTTCGTGGAAGAGGAAGAGGTTTCTCTCCTGTTTGACGCTTTCAAGAAATCAAACGTCATAAAGATCCAAGGCAATTTCAAGACTAGGGCCGGAGTGATAGAGCAGGGCAATATCTCTAGCATTGTAGGATAACCACCAAACCCGGCCACCGAGCCGGGTTATTACTGTCCTTTCCTCACGAACTCCGCAGCATCCCTCAGCAATCCCTTGTGAATAACATTACCCACCGACTTCCGCTTGGCTTCCAGACTATCCACAATCGCATCCCGACTAATCACTATCCCGCCTATAATCAACTCAACAACCGCTCCGCCAATCTCGCCAGCGATGAAAGCTGCATGATCTTCCAATAGCTCATCCCGCCCCTTATC
>OIES01000473.1_pt1 | contig 18978 bp, 13 predicted proteins | sample 1581811 | NCBI WGS metagenome assembly OIES01 (sample SAMN03281021, study PRJEB24777) | human gut metagenome | isolation source: fecal sample PR177 from 1 month old male Malay infant, vaginal delivered... | reverse complement strand
GTGGAACCGCGGGTATACTCGTCCCTGTAACGTTTTTCGTTACAGGGACTTTTTTGTTTGTAACGAAATGGTTGATTTTATGTCGGTTGTGTAAAGTGGAGGCAGCAATGACATTTCAAGAGATTATACTAAATCTACAAAAATTTTGGAGTGAACAAGGTTGTATCGTTCAAAATCCATATGACATCGAAAAGGGTGCAGGTACAATGAACCCTGCTACATTCTTGCATGCAATTGGTCCTGAACCATGGGCTGTATGTTATGTAGAACCTTCTCGTCGTCCAGCAGATGGTCGTTATGGTGATAATCCTAACCGTTTGTTCCAACATCATCAATTCCAAGTTATCGTAAAACCATCTCCAGATAATATCCAAGAATTGTACTTACAATCCTTGGCAACTCTTGGTATTCACGCTGAAGATCACGATATTCGTTTCGTAGAGGATAACTGGGAATCCCCAACATTGGGCGCTTGGGGCCTTGGCTGGGAAGTATGGCTCGACGGTATGGAAGTAACGCAGTTCACATATTTCCAACAAGTTGGTTCCATCGACTGTAAACCAGTTTCTGTAGAAATTACATACGGTTTAGAACGTTTGGCTATGTACATTCAAGGCGTAGAAAACGTATATGACCTTAAATGGAATGAAAACGTTACATACGGTGATGTTTGGCATGCCAACGAAGTTGAACAATCCGTTTACAACTTTGAATTAGCTGATACAGATATGCTTTTCAAATTGTTTGATATGTATGAAGCAGAAGCAAAACGCGTTTGCGGCGCCGGCTATGTATTACCAGCTTATGATTATGTATTGAAATGTTCCCACACATTCAACTTGCTTGATTCCCGTGGTGCTATTTCCATCAGCGAACGTACTGCTTTCATCGGCCGCGTACGTGCACTAGCTCGTATTTGTGCACAACAATACCTCGCTAAACGCGAAGAATTAGGATTCCCACTTTTGAAAGGAGATAAATAAGATGGCAAAGGATTTATTATTTGAAATCGGTGCAGAAGAAATTCCTGCCGGCTTTATGCCAAATATCTTAGGTCAATTGAAAACATTGGCTGAAACAAAATTAAATGATGCCCATCTTCCTTTTGAAAGCATCGCAACATACGGCACACCACGTCGGTTAGCTCTTATCGTGAAAGGTCTCGGTGACACATCTGCTGAAATCAGCGAACGTCACAAAGGCCCTTCTGCATCCATCGCCTATGATGCTGACGGCAATGCTACAAAAGCAGCTATCGGCTTTGCCCGTGGTAAAGGTCTTGATGTAGCTGATCTCGTTGTAGAAGACGGTTATATCTATGCTGAAACAAAAACTGCAGGCGTACCTGCAAAAGATATCGTCACAGACATGTTGCCACAATTGATTACAGGTCTTAACTTCCCTAAATCCATGCATTGGGGCAATTTAGATGCTAAGTTTGTACGTCCTGTACGTTGGCTTGTAGCATTACTTGATGAAGAGGTAATTCCTGTAGAATTTGCTACTGTAAAATCTGGTAATGTAACACGTGGTCATCGCTTCTTAGGGGCTGATGAAATCACTATCAAAAATGCAGCATCCTATGTAGACACATTAAAAGAAAACTTTGTTATGGTTGATCAAGATGCGCGTCGTGAATTGATCTCTAAACAATTACATGATATAGCAGCTTCTAAAAATGCATCTATCGTTTGGGATGATGATTTGTTAGAAGAAATTAACTATCTTGTTGAATGGCCTACAGCATTGTGTGGTGGCTTTGAAGAGTCTTACTTGGCACTTCCAGATGCTGCTATCATTACACCAATGAAAGACCATCAACGTTATTTCCCATTAGTTGATCAAGATGGTAAATTATTGCCAATGTTCTTAACAGTTCGTAACGGCTCCGACCATTCCATCGAAGTAGTTCAAGCTGGTAATGAACGTGTATTGCGCGCTCGTTTAGATGATGCTAAATTCTTCTTTAACGAAGACCGCAAGAAACCTCTTATCGACCGTCAAGATGGTTTGACTAAAATCGTATTCCAAGAAAGTCTTGGTAACTTAGCAGATAAAACTGAACGTTTGTTAACATTAGGCCGTGTGTTCAGTGAAGAATGTGAACTACACGAAGATGCGCGCGTCGTACTGGAACGTGCTACTGAACTTGCCAAAACAGACCTTACAACAGGTATGGTTACAGAATTTACTGAATTACAAGGTGTAATGGGTAAAGAATACGCGTTACTTGACGGTGAATCCCCAGAAGTAGCGGAAGCTATTTTTGAACAATATTTGCCTCGTTTTGCAGGCGACGTATTGCCTCAAACAGAAGCTGGTAAAGTGTTGTCCATTATCGACAAAATCGATAACATCGTTGCAACATTTAGCCGTGGTTTGATTCCTACAGGCTCCCAAGATCCATACGCATTGCGCCGTCAAACAATCGGTATCTTGAACATATTGCTTAACAGTGAATGGAATATTTCCTTACGTCCAATCATCGTGGAATCTATGAATCTTCTTAATGTGCCTACAGATAAACAAGATGAATTGCTTGGCCAAGTAGAAGAATTCATTACATTGCGTTTGAAAAATATCTTCCTTGATCGTGAAGTGCCTCATCACGTAATCGACTTGTTATTATCTAACAATGAATTATCCGTTGCCGATGCTGAAGGCCTTGTGAAAGCTCTCTTGGCAAACCGCATTGATGAAAATGTTGAATTAGTACAAGCTTTCACACGTATGTATAATCTTGTGAAAGATGTAACATATATCGGTGTTGATGAAAGCCTATTGAAAGAAGATGCAGAACGTGCTTTGTATGAAATGGCTACGAAAGCATCTGAAGCAAGTATCGATGCATGGGATAAAAATGACTATGACGCTGTTGTGGCAGTACCTGCTACATTGGTGCCTGCCATCAATACATTCTTTGAAGATGTTATGGTTATGGACAAAGATGAAGCTATTAAAGCTAACCGTTTACAACTTGTTCGTTTGGCATATAGCGTAATGGCTATTATCGGCGATATTAGTGCATTAAAATAACATATATTTTATATAGTTAGGAAATTACATTTGTCTTAACTATGTGAAACTGAGGAAAGGCAACTGTGGTTGCCTTTTCTTTATGCAGGAATTTTGGCATCTATGTCGAATACATAAAGTATACAAAGTTGTAAGGAGATGTCATTATGATTACAAATGTTGAATTATTCAATGCCCTCCGTAATGTGACGGCTAAGCGTGAAGGTTCACGTTATAGAATACTCATGGAATTATATACAATCGGTAAGGGAACGAGCCAACGTGTATTAGTGGATAGTTTACAGATTCGCCCAGCTACCGTATCGGAGCAACTGGATGTACTTATACAATTGGGGTTTGTAGAAAAGACCATCGATACGATGGATAAAAGGACAACTGTTGTGACACTAACCGATGCAGGGAAAGAAGAAGCACATGGTTTAGTTGAACATAGGGAACAGCAGTTAGCTCATCGGTTTAGACGATTATCGCCAGAGGATCGACAAGATTTGTATGACCTATTAGGCCGTATTGATTAAGCTATATACTTGTATATAGTTGTGGTCAAATGGGTATATAAATCTATACAAGATATAGTGTGTAACCTCTTGCATTGTACATTGACTTGTGATAATATATTACTGTTAATTTGAGACAGTCCGCTGCCTATAAGGTGTAGGTATTGAATGTCTGCAAACAGGAGGAAACAATGAACATTATTAACGTACTTGAACAAGAACAACTTCGTACAGACATCCCTACTTTCCGCGCTGGTGACACAGTTCGCGTACACGTAAAAGTAGTGGAAGGTTCTCGTGAACGTATCCAAGTATTCGAAGGTTTGGTAATTAAACGTCAAAACGGTGGCGTACGTGAAACTTTCACAGTTCGTCGTATTGCATCCGGTGTAGGTGTAGAACGTACATTCCCACTTCACAGCCCACGCTTAGCTAAAATCGAAGTTATGCGCCGTGGTGTTGTTCGTCGTGCTAAATTGTACTACTTACGTAACCTTACTGGTAAAGCTGCTCGTATTCGCGAAAAACGCTAATGTTCATAAAAGGCTGCCGTTGGCAGCCTTTTATTTTTGCTAAAATTAGATGTAGAAAGGAAATACTATGGCAGATTCACCTATCGTACATTGGTTCCCTGGACATATGGCGAAAGCCACACGTATGATTACAGAGTATATTAAAAAGGTAGACGTAGTTATCGAGTTACTCGATGCGCGTATTCCTCGTTCTAGTGCCAATCCTGTAATCACCGAACTGGTTGGTCAGAAACCTCATATCGTATTATTAAATAAAGTTGATTTAGCAGATCCTAAAGCCACAAAGGAATGGACCGAATTCTTTACTAAACAAGGCATCACGGTATTGGCTATCGATTCTAAGTCTGGCAAGGGTAATAAGAAGTTAATATCTACTGTAGAGCGTTTGAGCAAGCCTATCATTGATCGTTGGGTTGCAAAAGGCATTCGTAGTCGTTCTGTACGTACTATTATTTTAGGTATTCCTAACGTGGGTAAATCTACGTTGATTAACTCCTTAGCTGGTTCTGCAGCAACACGTACAGCTAACAAGGCTGGTCATACCCGTGGTCAACAATGGGTTAAAATCGGTAAAAACCTTGAGTTGCTTGATACACCAGGTGTATTATGGCCTAAACTAGAAGACCAACGTGCAGCGGCTCGCCTTGCTATGACGGGTGCCGTTTCTGATGATGTGTATGATTTAGAACATGTCATTAAACAATTAATTAATCACTTATTGACGAATACACCTAATATTTTGGTGGAGCGATATAAATTAAAAGAAGAAGAGATGACGGATGTAGATACGATTCTTGAAAGTATCGGCCGTCGTCGTGGTTGTCTCGTAAGTGGTGGCGTAGTAGACTTTGATAAAGCACGCCGCATTATCTTGCAAGACTACCGCAATACTAAATTAGGTACAATTACTCTCGATAAAGTTGATGAAGAACCATACTATCCTGAAAACGGTGAGGACACACAAAATGGATAAGGATACATTTAGTAAATTAAAAGTGGCAGATATAAAAGCTCTTTTTGAAACTGAACAAGCCTTAGAGATTTTGCCTTTAGCTCAAGAGGATACTCGTAGTTCTGTACAAAAATTGGCCGCTTCTTACATTAAACGCCAAGAAAAAGAGTTAAAAGAGCAGCAACGTTTGATGGGTATGTATGACTATGAAGGCATGTTTTACGATCAGGGAATCTATCATGTGGCTGGTGTCGATGAGGTAGGCCGTGGTCCTATTGCGGGGCCTGTAACGGTAGCTGCCGTTATCTTGCCACCTATGACCTTGATTCCAGGCCTTAATGACTCTAAAAAGCTAACAGAAGAAAAGCGTGAGGTACTCTACGATATCATCATGGACGAAGCCGTAGCAGTTAGCTGCATTTCTTACGGCCCAGAAAAGATTGATGAGCTAAATATCTATGAAGCAACGCGACAAGCGATGTATGAGGCGATTCGCACGCTCAGCGTTCCAGCTGAAGCTGTAGTGGCTGATGCTATGAAATTGCCTGATTTAACGATTCCCGTTGAATCTATTATTAAAGGAGATAGTAAAAGCGCTAATATTGCTGCTGCATCAATTATTGCAAAGGTAACGCGAGATCGATATATGAAGAGCCTTGATGAGGAATATCCTGGCTATGGATTTGGTATCCATAAAGGCTATTATACGGAGTTACATAAAGAAGCTGTTGAACAACAAGGGGTAACACCACTTCATCGCAAGAGCTTTGAACCTATTAAATCTATCGTACGTTGGGTTAAACCTGAGTGATTATAGTAACGTAGATTTATTATATAAATTGTATATAGTTTATAACCGTAAAGAGGTTCCTATTGGTCACCGATGTGACTATTAGGAACCTCTTTTCTATTTACTTTTACAGTCGCCATATTCTACGCTACAAGTAAGTGTTACCTGTTGAAAGTTTAGATGTAGATTGAGTGATAACTATTCTATAAATTATTGTAGTTACTACACGTAAATAGGAGGTATATATGAAAACGATTAGTACAGGTAAAGCATTCAATGAACTCGATTCCAAGGAACTTGGAAAATGGGGTGAACGGGTGGCCATTAAATATATTGAAAAAATAGGCCTTACTGTAGTAGATACGAATTATCGAACTAGATTAGGTGAAATCGATATTATTGCTAAACGTGATTTAGTGTATCACTTTATTGAAATTAAAGCCCGTCGAGGAATGCAGCATGGATTGGCTCGAGAGGCGGTAACTAAGAAGAAACAAAAGCATATTAAACGGGCAGCCATGTTATTTTTGTATGATCTACATCAGAAAAGACGGCGCTGGAAAGAGTTATCCTTTGATGTAATCGAAGTGTACTTGCATGAAGACTTTCAAAGTTCCATTCATTATTTGCCGCAGTGCTTTTAGAGAGGTTACCTATGTATGCAAAACTTTATGGAGCCACCTTACATGGCATAGATGGATGCATTATTACGGTAGAGGTCGATATATCGCAAGGTTTACCTGTCTTTGATATCGTAGGACTGCCTAATCAGTCCGTAAAGGAAGCTCGGGAACGTGTGAGGGCGGCTATCAAAAATAGTGGCTATGACTTCCCTATGAGGCGTATCGTAGTCAATCTAGCACCTGCTACAATTCGTAAAAGTAGTGCAGGACTCGATTTAGCGATTGCTTTAGGGGTTCTCATTGCATCAGGGCAGATAAAGGGGCGTAAAGCGAAAATTTCAGCCTTATTGAATAGATGTCTATTTATGGGCGAGCTAGCCTTAGATGGTTCACTGCTACCGACCTTTGGCACCTTGGCGATGTCATTGGCAGGGTTAGAAGCTGATTACTCCACTATATATACAAGCGTAGAAAATGGATATAATTTGAAAGCTATTCCAAATCTTACTATATATGGCGAGTCTTCATTACAAGATATTATTACCGTCTTAGAAGACCAGGTTAAAACTAAATCTATTTCAACTTCCAAAAAGGTAAAAATAGGGAAACATCAAGATGAGATATTAACAGATACGATGGATAATAAAGACCATAATACTACGTATGATGTAGATTTTGGCGATGTACAAGGTCAAGAGCTTGGTAAACGGGCCATGCTTATTAGCGCTGCAGGACATCATCATTGTATTATGATAGGTCCGCCCGGTGGTGGTAAAACGATGATGGCTGAACGATTACCGACCATATTGCCACCCATGACTTGGAATGAGATGGTTGAGGTAAGTCGCATCCAAGATGTGATCGGTTTACTCGGTGATAAGGGACTCGTTAAAACTAGGCCTTTTAGGCATCCACATCATACGGCGACTTTGGCGAGTATGGTGGGCGGAGGTATACAAGGACGTCCTGGGGAAGTGACACTTGCTCACGGAGGTGTTTTATTTATGGATGAAGCACCAGAGTTTCAGCGCCAAGTTATTGATGCGTTAAGGCAGCCCTTAGAGTCTCGCACAATTACTATCAATAGGTCTCAAGGTAATTATATATATCCCGCCAATTTTATTTGTATATTGGCCGCAAATCCCTGTCCCTGTGGTTATTATCATGACCCACATAGAGAATGCATATGTTCTGAAACGATGGTTAAAAACTATCAGCAACGGTTGTCAGGACCTATTATGGACCGCATTGATTTACATATTCCCGTTGAAAGGCCTACACTAGAACAATTATTAGATAATTCGACGTCTACTATGACAAGTGAAAGCATGAGGCAACAAGTTATGTTGGCAACTGCTTATCAACAGAAACGGTATGAAAACTTAGAATTTAATTCTAATGGAGCCGTACCTCATAAGGCCATAGGTGAGCTGTGTAATATTACTGATAAGGCCTGGAGTGTATTAGGCAATATATTTGATCACTTTCATTTAAGTGGACGTGCCTTTGATCGCATATTAAAGGTGGCTCGTACTATAGCGGACCTTGAGGGAAATCCGCAAGTGGAGCCTCATCACATTTCCGAGGCTATGTTATTTAGAACAGGTAAATAGGTGTAAAGATGACTAGATACGATGATACTATTTATATTGCAGGCTTACAAAGTTTATATAATGTGGGAGCCACACATGTACGGCGTTTTATAGAGGATTTTGGGTCGCCCTATGATGCTTGGGAAGCCGTTAAGAAGGTTGAAAATTTAAAGCCTTATATACATATTTCTAACGCTGATAAACGTGCTATAGCATCATCGGCTAAGGATGAAAAGTTAGATTATATAATTCATAAAATAGACGAATATAAGATGGATGTTACTACCTTTTTAGATAAAGATTTTCCATCTATTTTGAACCATATTTATAATCCACCGGCTATATTGTTTATGCGAGGTAATAGAGCACTTTTAGATAAACGGCTAAATCGAATTGCCCTTGTAGGAGCACGGCGCTGTTCATTATACGGACGGAATGTGGCGAGAATGCTTGGTAAAGAGCTCGGTAAATACAGTACTATTATCGTCAGTGGAGGTGCACGAGGTATTGATACATATGGTCATGAAGGATTATTAGCTAGCCTGGGATATGGTATTGTGGTCATGGGTTGTGGCTTAGATATAGTATATCCACGAGAAAATACAAAGTTATTTGACCGAATTCTACAAAACAATGGTTTGCTTGTATCTGAATACCCACCTGGTACGCCACCATCTGCTAAACATTTCCCCGCTCGAAATCGTATCATTAGTGGCCTTAGTAGAGGTGTAATCGTAGTAGAGGCAAAAGGAAGTAGTGGTTCATTGATTACAGCAGATATGGCTGTTAGCGAAGGTCGAGATGTATTTGTAGTGCCTTGTAATTTATTAGACCATACAGCAGATGGCAATAAATTCCTCATGCGTAATGGAGCTTTTGTATTAACTGGTTATGAGGACATCGTCAAGGAATATCATTTAACCTTGAGAGATATGTTTAGTACTAAAGAAAAACTTTCACTACCACATAAAAGAGATACAATGGGTGTAAAAGATAGTAGTCAAATGTTGAATCATGGTCAGGGTGTTGATACACAAGGGCCCTCTATGTTAAGCTTTAATGTGGATAAGAGTTTAATCTTGAGCGAAATACCTCATGATCGTTGTATCACCGTTAGTGATATTTTGAAAGCGACCTCTATTCCATTACAACAACTGCAGCCCTTATTACTAGAGTTAGAAATGGAAGGGGCTATAGAGAATCATCCGCCGAGAGGCTATATTAATATGACTAGGAGTGATATACTTGTCCATTAAACGATCTATCGTTATTGGCGAGCCAAAAGCAGCTAGTACTAGTAAAGATACTAAAAAGAAAAGTACTAAGAAAGAGAGTACTACGATAAAGCGTAAGGTTGCTAAAGAAGCCCTTACTCCCATGGGAATTGTACGGGATAAATCCGTTCTACAAACGTCCGTGCCACCAGAGCAACGGGAACCACGCGTTTATAATCCTGATGGCAAAGTGTTGGTTATCGTAGAGTCTCCTGCTAAATCTAAAACAATTGAAAAATTCTTAGGTCCTAACTATGTTGTAAAGGCGAGTATGGGCCACTTACGAGATTTGCCAAAGTCTCAAATGGGCATCGATATCGAACATGATTTTACGCCCCGTTATAGCAATTTGGTAACTCGTAAAAAGGTTATTGATGAACTCGTTTCCTACGCCGATGAGAGCAGTGCTGTATTGCTCGCAACTGACCCTGACCGCGAAGGGGAAGCTATTTCTTGGCATTTAGCGTACATTTTAAATGTAGATCCAACGTCTACATGTCGTATTACGTTCAATGAGATTACTAAAAATGCCGTAGCAGAGGCCTTAGAATCTCCACGTACAATCGATATGAACATGGTTGATGCCCAACAAGCACGCCGTGTATTAGACCGTATCGTAGGCTATAAATTGAGTCCTTTATTATGGAAAAAGGTTTGTAAAGGCCTCAGTGCAGGTCGTGTGCAATCCGTTGCAGTTCGACTTATCTGTGAACGAGAACGAGAAATTCAAGCTTTCGTGCCACAAGAATATTGGACTATTGAAGGCAATTTTGAAACGCCTAAAAAAGAGGCTTTCACAGCAGAATTGACTCATATTAAAGGTGAGAAAATCGATATTACTACTGAAAGTGAAGCGCAAGCCGTAGTAGATGCTATTGGCGGAGCCGATGCAGTAGTGACAAATATTGAAAAGCGCAAGCGTTCTCGTAAAGCGGCACCACCATTTACAACATCTACGTTGCAACAAGATGGTGTGCGTAAATTGAACTTTGGTGCGAAGCGTACCATGATGATTGCTCAACATCTTTACGAAGGTCTTGAAATCGGTTCTTATGGCCACGTAGGTTTAATTACGTACATGCGTACAGACTCTACGCGTATCTCTAAAGAGATGCAGGTCATGGCTAAGGACTATATTATTCGTAACTATGGTGAAGATTATTATCCTTCTAAACCTAATATGTATGGTGCAAAAGGTTCTGCTCAAGATGCCCATGAAGCGATTCGCCCTACATCTTTAGAGTTAACACCTAAAATGGTAGAGCCCTTCTTGAGTCGTGATGAACTTAAACTTTATACGTTAATTTGGAATCGTTTTATGGCGAGCCAAATGGCACCACAACAAAACGAATCTACAACTATTGAATTGACCGTTCATGATGATTACACATTTAAAGCGACAGGCTCCCGCGTAATCTTCCCAGGTTTTAGTGCTGTTTATGAAGATGCGAAAAAAGAGGATGTTCCTCAATTGCCAGCTCTTAAAAAGAATGATGCAGCCCATACAGTAGAGGTATTGCCTGAACAACATTTCACGCAACCACCTCCACGTTACTCTGAGGCAAGCCTTATTAAAACGCTTGAAGAACTCGGTATTGGTCGTCCTAGTACGTATGCGCCAATTTTAGATACTATCGTTAGCCGTAACTATGTAGAAAATACAAATAAACAATTTGTTCCAACAGAGCTAGGCTTTGTAGTGGTAGACTTCTTGATAGCGTACTTTGAAAAAATCATCAATACTGGCTTTACGCGAGACCTTGAAGAAGAGCTTGACGCTATTGCATCCGGTAAGGATACATATCTAAAGGTATTGTCTGATTTCTATGAAGTATTCGCTAAAGAGCTAGAAGATGCGAGCGATGTAGATCGCATTGAAATTGCATCTATGGAAAGTGATGAAACGTGCGAACTCTGTCATAGCCCAATGGTATATAAATTTGGTCGCTATGGTAAGTTCCTTGCATGTTCTAACTTCCCAGAATGTAAAAATACTAAACCTATTACGGTAGGGACAGGTGTAACTTGCCCTAAATGTAAGGAAGGAGAAATCGTAGAGCGTAAGTCTCGCCGTGGTCGTCTATTCTACGGCTGTAATCGATATCCACAATGTGATTTCACATTATGGGATAAACCAACCCATGATTTCTGTGAAACATGTGGTTCTATTATGGTTGAAAAGACATATAAAAATGGTACAACTAAAAAGTTCTGTTCCAATGAAACATGTCCAACTAGACCACCAAAGAAAACAAGAAAGAAAAAAAGCGAAGCTAGTGAAGAAACTGTAAAAGAGTCTAAAGAATCTAAAAAATCTAAAGAATCTAAAGGAGCTAAAAAGTCTAGCAAAGCTAAAAAAGAGGAAACAACTGTTGAATAATAAAAATGTTATTGTTATTGGTGCGGGCTTAGCAGGTTCTGAGGCGGCTTGGCAACTTGCTAATCGTGGCATTCATGTAGACTTATATGAAATGCGCCCCCTGAAGAGTTCTCCTGCGCACCAAACAGATCAATTTGCAGAGCTCGTATGTAGTAACTCCTTGCGAGCTGGCAATATTGAAAATGCAGTAGGTCTTTTAAAGGAAGAAATGCGTCGTTTAGGTTCCATTATTATGGAATGTGCTGATGCGACTGCTGTACCTGCCGGTGGTGCTTTGGCCGTTGATCGTCATTTGTTTAGTGAAATGGTGACTGAGAAGGTAAAGGGACATCCTAATATTACAGTTCACAATGAAGAGGTAACTGACATACCTGCTGAAGGCACTGTTATCTTCGCTTCTGGTCCACTTACGTCTGAAGCATTAGGAGATAAGATTAAAGCCTTAACAGGTGAAACCGGTTTTTATTTCTACGATGCAGCAGCCCCTATTGTTACGGCAGAATCTTTAAATTACGATAAAGTATTTGCCGCATCTCGATACGACAAGGGTGATGCAGATTACCTTAACTGTCCTATGACAGAGGAAGAATACAAAGCATTTTGGCATGAACTCACTACAGCTGAAGCTGTGCAACCAAAGGATTTTGAAAAGGAAATCTACTTTGAAGGTTGTATGCCTGTAGAAATCATGGCCAGCCGCGGGGAAGACACATTGCGCTATGGTCCACTTAAACCAGTTGGTTTAGTAGATAAACGGACTAATGAGGAATCTTATGCAGTAGTACAATTGCGTAAGGAGAATAAAGAAGGCACCATGTTTAACTTGGTAGGCTTCCAAACTCATTTAAAATGGGGCGAACAAAAGCGTGTATTTGGTATGATTCCAGGTTTAGAAAATGCTGAATTCGTTCGTTATGGCGTCATGCACCGCAATACATATATTAACTCTCCTGAGTTATTGAATCATGCGTTCCAACTTAAAAAGGAACCACGCCTATTCTTCGCTGGTCAAATGACAGGCGTAGAAGGGTATTTAGAATCTGCTGCGAGTGGTCTCATGGTAGGTCTTCAAGTAGAACGCTATTTAGAGGAATGCTCATTTATTGATTTCCCTAAATCTACGGCAATCGGCTCTCTCAGCCACTATATTTCTAACTACGAAGGGTCTAACTTCCAACCGATGAATGTCAACTTTGGCATCATGGATCCATGGCCTCAAAAAGTACGTAAGAAAAAAGAGAAAAATGCACTCATTGCTAATCGAGCATTAGAAGAACTGGATGCATTAAAAGGTAAAGAAAATTTATAGGATAAGTTATTTACGTATTGATTTAGCTTATTAGGTCAATCGTAAAATATGACTTACATAAAAAATCCTTCATTCACATATCTAGGAATGAAGGATTTTTTATTATTTACTGTTTTATTTACGTTTTTTAGTTTTAACTGTAGGCTCTGTAGCAACAATTATTTTTTGATTTTTCTTTTCTAGATAGCCTAGATAGATAAATACACAGATACCAATGATGATGACAATCAAGCTAGTCATTTGAGCAGATTTTAAGCCTAATGTTAAGTTTACATAGTCACCGCGCAAAAATTCAAGGAAGAATCTAGCCGTAGAATAGAGAATCGCATACAGCACGAATACTTGACCTTTAGCATGTTTAAAGGAGCTAAATAATAGGAGGGCCACAAAGATAAGAATGTCGATTTGACCTTCCCAGATTTCGGCTGGCCATAATGGTTGATTGCCGTAGGTGCGATGAGCCAACGTGCTTTCAGGGTAGAGAATACCAAAATTACCGCCCGTAGGATGACCAAAGGCATCGCCATTTAAGAGATTTGCCATACGGCCTACTGATTGTGCCAAAATCAATGCTGGTGCGAATAAATCGGCAAAGGCCCAGAAGTCGATATTATTTTTACGTAAGTACCAATAGCCTGCAATGGTGCCAAGAACGACACCGCCTTGAATGGCCATGCCACCTTGCCATACAAAGGGGATTTCTAGTAAATGATTGCCATAGTAGTGCCAATCAAAGAAGAACACATCCCATAATCTGGCACCAATGAGACCTGCTACGGCAACAGTAATGGAAAAGTCGATGATATGTTCATTCCAACCACGACCATCTTTTTTTAATAAAACATAGGCAACCGAGGCTCCACAGATGATAGCTAAGGCTAACATGGCACCATAAGCCCTGATAGGAAAGTCACCTATAAAAAATAGATATTGATGCATATAAAACTCCTTTTGTAATAACTTGTATTGTATAAAGTAAATTATAAATTACATGTACCCTTCATGCAACAACTGAGAGGAATTCTATATAATATGGTATAATATAGAGATTGAAATTGTATCCCCTTTAGGGGACTAGAGTTAGGAGAGTTCATGATTCGTAAATCTACTATTTTAAAATCCTTAACAGCTTTAGTAATGTCCGCATTATCTACGACTGCAGTACAAGCTGAGGTGTTGGTTCCCATTGACCAATTCTTAGCAAACACAACGCGTCATTACGAGGCAAATCAATATAAAACATCCTATACGGTGTATGTACCTCAAACAGAGTTACAAGGAAATGCTATTGTTTTAAATCCTGCTGCCGTTGGTGAACCTGTAAAATTGCCAACTACAAGTAAAAATGGCATTACCTATGTCGATATTGAGTCTGATCCAGCTATGCTCGGTGTGAGCTATACAAAGGTCAATGGTCAATTAACATTAGGTCCTGCACCGCAAGCCTCTACAGTAAAAGCTCCTTATACAATGCAAACACCATTGTCTTGGGCCTTTGATCCATGGCCAACACAGGGGACTCCATATCAAGCAAAACTGAATTCCAGTGGTGATAATATTATTTCTCCAAGTTGGTTCAAATTGCATAGCCTTGGCCTTGAAGCAAGTCCTAATGTAAGTATTGATTATGTTAACGATTATAAAAGTAAAGGTTACCACGTATGGCCTTTGATTACGAATCGATTTGATCCTGGCTTTACTAGTGGCATCTTAGCAGATCAATCTGTATGGAAAAAATATGCTCATAACCTTGTGCAATATGCCTATATTTACGGATTTGATGGTTATAACTTTGATTTTGAAAATATTGATTATGCCGATCGCGATCGTTTAACAGCGTTTGTAGCATATTTATCTAATCATTTACATCAATACAATATTAAAACATCCATTGATGTAACTGGTTATTCTGATAGCCCAGAATGGTCCTTAGTATATAACCGCAGTGCCTTTGCTAATTCCGTAGACTATGTAGTTCTCATGGCGTATGACGAAACATGGGCTAAAAGTACAACAGCCGGTCCTGTAGCTAGTTATCCATGGGTTCGCAACCATACAGAAAAAATGCTTTCTGAAGTACCATCTCAAAAATTGGTACTTGGTGTACCATTCTATATGCGCTTATGGCATGATACTAATGGCTATGCAAAAGGCGAAACTTTGGCTATGAAAAACACAGGTAGCTATTTTGCAAATTACAAAGATAAAATGACTTGGGATGATCGATTAAAACTATATTATTTATCTATCCCAACTATTTCTGGTTCTGATCGTATCTGGTTTGAAGATAATACGTCTTTAGGTTTGAAACTAGATCTTGTAAAAGAATTACAGCTTGGTGGTTTTGCTGCATGGCGAAAAGGCTTTGAAGATGAAAGTACTATCGCTATGATTCAAGGTAAAGACTTAGGTCGTGGCATCCCTAAATCTCCTACAGCGGTTGTTCCTGAACCTGTAGTAGAAGAAACAAAACCATTAACTAAACTTGAACAATACAAATTGCGCTTAGAGGAAAAAGAAAAGGCCAAAGCCGCAAAGGCTGAAGCTAAACGCAAGGCTAAAGAGGAAAAAGAATTAGCTAAACGTAAAGCTAAGGAAGAAGCGCAGCAAGCTAAAGCGGAGAAAAAACGTCAAGCAGAAGAAGCTAAGGCAGAGAAAAAACGCTTATCAAAATCTGTACAAGTAGTAAAACGCTAGAGTTTGACTGCTTTCATAGTAAGTAGTAAAATAAAAATATTAATTATAAAACGGCAACTAATGAGGTTGACTATATGAGGAGGCCCCTACATGAATGAAAAATATGTAGCCCAAGATATTGAGAAAAAGTGGCAACAGTATTGGGAAGATAACCATACATTTAAAACAGAATATGATGAATCTAAAGAAAAATACTATGTATTAGAAATGTTCCCGTACCCATCTGGTAACTTACACATGGGTCACGTGCGTAACTATTCCATCGGTGACGTAGTAGCTCGTTTCAAAAAAATGAAGGGCTTCAACGTGCTGCATCCAATGGGCTGGGACTCCTTTGGTATGCCTGCTGAAAATGCGGCTATCAAACATGGTATTGCACCTAAAACATGGACACTAGACAACATCGAGAACATGAAATTGCAACAAAAAGCACTTGGCTTGTCCTATGATTGGGACCGTGAAGTTGCAACATGTAAAGAAGATTATTACAAATGGACGCAATGGTTCTTCCAACAATTTTATAAAAAAGGCTTAGCATACAAAAAAGAAGCTAAAGTAAACTGGTGTGAAACGTGCCATACTGTATTGGCGAACGAACAAGTTATCGACGGTGCTTGCTGGCGTTGTGATAACCCAGTTGAGAAAAAAGATTTGTCTCAATGGTTCTTGCGTATTACAGAATATGCTGATCGCTTGTTAACTGATTTAGACACTCTTGATCACTGGCCACAACGCGTTAAATTGATGCAAAAGAACTGGATTGGTCGCTCTGAAGGTACAGAGTTCTCCTTCGAAGTTCCATCCATTAATGAACGTGTATCTGTGTATACTACACGAGTTGATACTATTTATGGCGTAAGCTATGTAGTATTGGCACCTGAACATCCATATGTGGAACGCCTTATTGAAAATGCGCCTAATAAAGCTGAATTGGAAGCTTTCATTACACGTATGCGTAATATGAGCGATATTGACCGTACATCTACAGAAGCGCCTAAAGAAGGTATGTTTACGGGCTCTTATGCAGTAAACCCAATGTCTGGCGAACAAGTTCCTGTATGGATTGCAAACTATGTATTGGTAGACTATGGTACTGGTGCCGTAATGGGTTCCCCTGCGCATGATGAACGTGACTGGGAATTTGCACATAAATACGATTTGCCTATTAAACAAGTCGTAGCTCGTGAAGGTGAAGAATATAGCCTTGATAAATGGCAAGAATGGTACCATGAAGATGGTATCCTAGTTAACTCTGGTGAATATAATGGCCAAACATCTGAAGAGGCTCGTAAAACTATCACAGCTGCTCTTAACGAACGCGGCATTGGTGAAGGTAAGGTAAACTTCCGTCTTCGCGACTGGTTGATTTCTCGTCAACGTTACTGGGGCGTGCCAATTCCTGTAGTATATTGTGAAAAATGCGGTGAACAACTCGTTCCTGAAGAAGAGTTGCCAGTACGCTTGCCAGAGGATGTTAAATTTGAATCTGGTGCCGTATCTCCATTGGCTACATCTGAAAGCTTCCTAAATACTACATGTCCTAAATGTGGTGGTCCTGCACGTCGTGAAACAGACACAATGGACACATTTATCGATTCCTCTTGGTACTTCTTGCGCTATACAGACGCTAAAAACGACCAAGCTCCATTCGATAAAAAAATCGCTAACTATTGGATGAATGTTGACCAATATATCGGTGGTATTGAACATGCTATCTTGCACTTGTTGTACTCTCGATTCTTTGTGAAAGTTATTCACGATTTAGGCCTTATTGAAGCTAACGAACCATTCCGTGGCTTGTTGACACAAGGTATGGTTCTTAAAGAAGGCAGCAAAATGTCTAAATCCAAAGGTAATGTAGTTTCTCCAGAAGAAATTATCAATACCTATGGTGCAGATACTGCACGTTTGTTCATTCTATTTGCAGCTCCTGTAGATCGTGACCTTGATTGGTCTGACCAAGGCGTTGAAGGTTCTTACCGTTTCTTAGGTCGTGTATGGCGTATTGTTGATGCATACAACGAAGAAGCTAAGAAAAATGTAACTGGTGAACTTACAAAAGACGAATTTGCATTGCGTCGTGAATTACATCGTGTTATCAAAAAGGTAACAGAAGACCTCGATAACAACTTCAACTTTAACACTGCTATTTCTGCTATCATGGAATTAGTAAATGCTATGTACGCTCATAAGGACAAAGCTGAAACAATCAACAGCGCTTTGGCTAATGAATTGACTCATTCCTTATTGCTACTCTTAGCACCATTTGTTCCTCATATGACAGAAGAGTTGTGGCATGAATTGGGTGAAACTACATCCATCCACACTGAAAAATGGCCTGTATACGAAGAGGCAGCTCTCGTTGTAGATGAAGTAGAAGTAGTATTACAAGTAAATGGTAAAGTTCGTGATAAACTTACTGTTTCCGTAAATATTACAAAAGAAGAATTAGAAACATTGGCTAAAGAATCCAGCCGTGTTCAAGAGTTTACAGAAGGTAAAAATATCGTAAAAGTTATTTATGTACCTGGTAAACTTGTAAATATCGTTGTTAAATAACGATATTCTATTTGTTCAATAATGTAAGCCCCCAACTACATAGGTAGAAGGGGGCTTATTTTATAGTGAGGTAATTATGGCAAAACGTAGCGATTATATATCCTGGGATGAATACTTCATGGGCGTTGCTATTTTGGCAGCTCAACGTTCTAAAGATCCTAATACACAAGTAGGTGCCTGTATCGTTAGCAATGATAATAAAATCTTATCCATTGGCTATAATGGCATGCCTTTGAATTGCAGTGATGATGATTTCACGTGGGAACGTGATACAGCAGACGATAATAAATACTTTTATACTGTACATAGCGAACTCAATGCCATACTTAATTATCGGGGCGGTTCTTTAGAAGGTTCTAAAATATATGTAACACTATTCCCTTGTAATGAATGTGCTAAAGCCATCATTCAAAGTGGTATTAAAGCTGTTATCTACCGAGATGATCTTTACAAAGATACAAAAGAGGTTAAGGCATCTAAACGGATGCTAAAAACAGCAGGTGTAGAAATTATTGAATATAAACCTACGGGACGGACTTTACATATTACCTGTCTCTTATACACATCTGACGCTGCCGACGAGCGATCTAGTGTAGATCTCGGTGGTCGCCGTATCATTAAAAAAAAACAACATCGAGGTAGAGCACAGGAAGGGGGCAGAACAAAAACGAGGGCAGGAGAATGGGGCAAATACAACGGCGTGAGATTAGAGGAGGGAACAGGGTGAACAAATAAG
>OIES01000470.1_pt1 | contig 19093 bp, 15 predicted proteins | sample 1581811 | NCBI WGS metagenome assembly OIES01 (sample SAMN03281021, study PRJEB24777) | human gut metagenome | isolation source: fecal sample PR177 from 1 month old male Malay infant, vaginal delivered... | reverse complement strand
AGGAAAGTGGGCTTGCTTAGAATACAAAAAAGAGGTATATTAGATTCACAAGTCATTGCCTGATAATTTATCAGAGCATCATTGGTGAACTCTACCCTATTGATTCCGAAGATATATTTACACTGTCAATAGAGAACAAAACAGTTGACAATACATTTTTGTTTTGTTATAATCGCGCTATAAAGAAACAAGGAATGTTACTGTGAAAACAGGCTTAACCAAGATCTTTAGAAGCACACGTATGTGCTTTTAAGATTTTGGTTAAGCCTGTTTTTGTTTTCAGAAAAGGAGGAAAACATGGGATTATTTAAAAGCTGGAAGAAACAGGAGGTACAGGAGAAGGCGGCGTTCAGCCCGGTAAGCGGTGAACTCGTACCATTGGAGACAGTCAGTGACGCGGTGTTTGCGGAAAAGTCGCTGGGGGATGGGGTAGCGGTCATTCCGACAGACGGCAGTCTGTATGCACCGGCAGACGGAACAATCGTGGCACTCTTTCCAACCGGCCACGCGCTGGGGATTAAGACGAGGGACGGGGTCGAGCTGCTGATCCATATCGGAATCGACACGGTAGCCTTAAACGGAAAGGGATTTACAGTTCATGTGAAGCCGGATGACACGGTTAAGAAGGGGCAGCTGCTGGTAAACTTTAATATTGAAGTACTGAAAGGGGCAGGCTATGATACGGTAACAATGATGCTGGTATCAAACGGCGAACAGTTCGGAGAGGTTCATAAGGCGCCGCCGGGAACCGTGACGGCGGGAGAGAAAATTCTGTGGCTGTAACCGTGTCTTTTTGTTGGAGAGGGAGAGTGAGACGTCATGGAAATCAAGAGAATTTATAACAATAATGTTGTGGTAGCAGTGAACGGGGCCGACGGGCCTGAGATGATTGCCATAGGAAAAGGGCTGGCTTTTCAGAAGAAGCCGTGGGATTCCATTGAACAGGAAAAGGTGGAGAAGATCTTTACCCTGGAAGACTCCGGAGTGATGACAAGGCTGGAAAAACTGGTCAAGGACATCCCTTCCGTCTATTTATCCATATCGGAGGAAGTGGTTGAGATGATCCGCCGCGACTCCGAATTGAAAATCAGCGAGGATCTGTATATTACGCTGACCGATCATATCAGCATGTCGCTGGAACGGGAAAAGAATCACGTGATCTGCGAAAATCCGCTGCTTCTGGAGATACGGCAGTTCTATAAAGAGGAGTTCATGCTGGCCAGGAAGGCCGGAGAGATCATCTGGAAGAAGATGGGGATTCGGATCTCGGAGGAGGAGATGGGCTTTATTGCCCTTCACATCGTCAACGCCTCCATGGATCAGAGGGCCAGCTGCACGATTCAGAGTATCCAAATGGTGCGCGATATCCTTCTAATCGTATCGGAATATTTCGATGTGAATCTGGACGAAACCTCCATTCCGTACGACCGTTTTGTCCGCCATCTGCAGTTCTTCGCCAGGCGGGTGCTGGGAGAAGGCAGCGTCCAGTCTGCGGATGAATTTCTCTTCACACTCGGCAGAAGCCAGTATCCGGTGGCGTATGGCTGTGCGGAGAAAATCGGCGACTACGTGAAAAAGACGTACCATAAGGATATGACAAATGCGGAAAAGGGATTCCTCGTTTATCACATTATCAACACACTATCAGTCCATTAGAAAGGGGTTGCGCGCTCTGCGCGCAGAAAATGAATATGAAAGAAAAAATGAAAAGTGCGCTGGAACGGTTTTCCAAGGCCATTGTCCAGCCGCTCATGTATTTATCGGTTGCCGGTACGGTGCTGATTCTCGGAATTCTCCTGACAAACGGTTCGATCACAGCAAAGATTCCATTTTTACAGGCAGCGCCGTTTCAGCTGGTGGGAAAGCTGATTTATAATTGTCTGATGTTTTTGATCAACAATCTGAGCGTAATATTCTGTGTCGGTATCGCGGGAGCACTGGCGAAAAAGAACAAGGGCCACGCGTCGCTGATCGCCCTGATGTCCTATTTTTTGTTCTTAAATGCCAATAACATCACGCTGTCTTTTATCGGCAGGCTGGCAGAGATGGGACCGCTGGGATTATACGGTACGGGGCAGTCGACCGTTCTGGGCATCCAGGTGCTGGATATGGGCGTGTTCAGCGGCATCACATTGGGCTGCCTGACAGGATATATATTTAATAAGTACGGAGAGAAACAGTTTAAGGGGTATTTCTCCATGTTCTCCGGGGTAAGATTTCCATTCTTCCTTCTGATCCTTCTTTCCCTGTTTCTGGGCTTCGGCGCGTCCTACGTATGGCCGGTGGTTCAGCGGGGGATCTCGGCTCTGACCGATTTAATCAAGAGCAGCGGCAATGTGGGACTTTACATATACGGCCTGCTTAACAAGCTTCTGGTTCCCACGGGACTTCACCATCTTGTGTACGCACCGTTCCAGTTTACCGATGTGGGCGGAACCCTGGTGCTTGGAGATCAGATCATCTCCGGCGCTTATCCGATCCGGGTGGCGGAGATGAACATGCCGGGAGTACCATTTTCACCGTCCACCTATTATAACAGCTACACATTCAATAATTTATTCCCGTATATCGGAATCGGCCTGGCCTTTATCACGACCGCGAGAAAGGAAAATCGGGAGAATACAAAAGCAGTCATGTTCCCGCTTATGCTGGCGGCCATTTTATCGGCAATTACAGAACCTATGGATTTCCTGTTCGTCTTTGCAGCGCCGCTGCTCTTTGTCGTTCACTCCCTGATCAGCGGCGGCATGCTGGTACTGTTAAAAGTCCTGAGCATTCCGGCCTCCACCAGCGGCGGCATCGTCAACATTATGATCTCCAATCTGGCCCTGGGTGTGGAGAAGACCAACTGGCCGCTGCTGCTGCTTTTGGGAGTGGTGACCGCAGTCGGATACTATTTCCTTTTCGTTTTTCTGATTAAGAAACTGAATCTTAAGACACCGGGAAGAGAGCTTACAGCAGAGGACGCGGGAAGCGGCGATACGGCGGGCAGCCAGTCAAAGGATGAACCCATTCGGAAGTTAATAGAAGGACTTGGCGGCAAGGCGAATATCGAGTCGCTGGACAATTGTTTTACACGCCTGCGGGTGGTGGTAAAGGATGGCAGCTTAATCAGGGATGACCTGATCAATACCATGAAAAACAGCGGAATTAAGAAAAACGGCACTGATATACAAATCGTATTCGGGATGCAGGTACCGGCTGTAAAAAGCCAGGTGGAGGATATGCTGGAGCGCATGTAGGCTGCAGAACATTAATGGAGCGGCATGGCCGCAGAAAGAGAGGAAATCATATGATAATCACAATTGTAGGCGGAGGCAGCACCTTTACACCGGGAATCGTAAAATCCATTGCTTTAAGACAGAAAGAACTGGAGGTAGAGGAAGTACGGCTGTTTGATATTGATGAAGATCGCCAGTATAAGGTGAGTCTGGTGGTAGACTGGATCCTAAAGGATATGAAGTCTCCGATTCGCCTGACGGTAACGACGGACAAAAGGACGGCGTACGAAAATTCCAGCTTTATCTTTGCCCAGATGCGCGTAGGGAAATACGCCATGAGAGAAAAGGATGAGAAGATCCCGCTGCGCCACGGCTGTGTGGGACAGGAGACCTGTGGCTGCGGCGGACTGGCCTACGGACTGCGCACACTGTTTCCCATGATTCAGGTAATTGATGACGTGGAGAAGTATGCGGCCCCCGACCATTGGATCTTAAACTACTCCAATCCGGCGGCTGTGGTATCGGAAGCGTGCCGGGCGCTGCGCCCCCATGCCCGGATTATCAACATCTGTGATATGCCGATTGCAATCCTGGAGATGGTGGGTAGATGTTTAGATATTCCGAATTTTACAGACTTTGATGTCAATTATTTCGGGCTGAATCATTTCGGCTGGTTTACGGATATCACGTATCAGGGTAGAGATTTAAAGGCGGAAATTACCGAATACGTTATGAAGAACAAGACGCTTCTGCCGCCGGATGTGCTGGAGAAGCTTAAGGAACACGACCGCGTGGGAGAACGTCATTTAAACGCCTCCTGGATCCATACCTGGAATAATGTGTATAAGGTCCTGCAGTCGAATCCGGAGTATCTGCCCAATACGTATCTGCAGTACTATCTGCTGTCCAAGGATGTGGTGGAAGAATCCAATCCGGAGTATACGAGAGCCAATGAGGTAATGGACTCCAGAGAAAAGGATCTGTTTGAGGGAATTGACCACTATATCAAGACCGGAGAGGTGACTGCAAAGGCATTCTACCACGGCGCCCACGGCAACTACATCGCGGATCTCGCCATGGCTCTTAAAAATGACACGAAGAAGAAATTTATCGTGATTGTACAGAATAACGGGGCCATCGAGAATATCGCACCGGATGCCATGGTCGAGGTTCCTGCCTATATCGGCAAAAATGGTCCGGAGGTAATCTGTCAGGGGCCCATCGGCGACTACTATAAGGGACTGATGGAGCAGCAGCTGGCATCGGAAAAGCTTCTGGTCGCCGGAGGCATCGAGGGCTCCTATGAAAAGGTATGGAAAGCCTTTTCCATGAATAAAACAGTACCGTCGGCTACGGTGGCAAAAGCCATTCTGGATGAGATGATTGAGGCTAATAAGGAATTTTGGCCGGAGCTTCGGTAAGCTTTGATGTTTTGCGCTTGACATACCCAGTAAAATCCATTAGAATAAACGGAAGATGAGGGAGTAGTCAGCACGCCTCCCACGGGTCAGGGATGCGGCGTGCAGCAGGATCAACATACTGATAGCGTCTGTCTATCTGGTCCTGCTTAACTTGCTTTTATGCAAAAAAGATGAGACTTGTCTGCGGGTTTTTCGCTGCCTGCAGATAAGTCTTTTTTTGTTCCCCGCATCATATACTTATTAAGCTTATACGCAGGAGGAATATCACATGTCATTAATTGAGCTGTTCATTATCGCGGTGGGCCTTTCTATGGATGCCTTTGCCGTATCCATCTGTAAGGGGCTCTCCATGCAGAGGATGAGCTGGAAAAACGCAGTCATCGTCGGACTCTATTTCGGCGGCTTCCAGGCGGGTATGCCGCTTTTCGGTTACATATTGGGATCTCAGTTTAAAGAGGCCATCACTTCCATCGACCACTGGATCGCATTTATCCTGCTGGGCATCATCGGATTCAACATGATCCGGGAGTCCCTGAATAAGGAGGAGGAATGCGTGGACTGCTCCGTGGCGCCGGGCAATATGATTCTGCTTGCCATCGCCACCAGCATCGATGCGCTGGCCGTCGGCGTCACCTTCGCCTTCCTGCAGGTACGCATCGTTCCGGCCGTCTCCTTCATCGGTTCCACCACCTTTGTACTTTCCATCATTGGTGTCAAGGTCGGCAATGTCTTCGGCACCAGGTATAAGTCCAAAGCCGAGTTTGCAGGCGGGCTGATCCTGGTGATTATGGGGGTGAAAATACTGCTTGATCATACATTGGGAATTTAGTCAAAATATAAAACAGCGTGAAAATACGGAAGAAACTGATAATCCCGGTTTGTAAAAAGGGATTATCAGCTTCTTCCGTATTGCCCTGCTGTTTTTTATATGGTCCATTTGCTTTCCTAAAAAGCGTTCCGTATCACTCTCTGATCATCATAATAGCTCCATATGGAGAAAGCCGAATCTTCTTACTCTCCCTCTCTGCCCCATCGTTGGCAATCAGCGTTCTGTATTTCGTCAGATCCTCATCCGGAAGCTTTAAATCTGCCGCCGCTATGGACTGGCTTCTGTCGGTAAAATTAGTCAGGACCAGCAGCGTATCACCGCCGTACGTCCTTTTGTAGGCAAATACTGCCTCATGATCCTCCAGCACCGGTTCGTACCCGCCTTCGCTGATGACGTCGTACTCTTTCCTCAAGCCGACCAGCTTCTGATAGTAGTAAAAAATAGAATCGCTGTCTTCCAGGCATTCTTCCGCATTGATTTCTTTATAGTTCCGGTTGACTTCGATCCAGGGCACGCCGTTTGTAAAGCCGGCATACTCCTGATCGCTCCACTGCATGGGAGTCCGGCTGTTGTCGCGGGACCGCTGGCGCAGCACCTCGTAAATCCGGGCTTCCTCCATTCCGCTTTCCTTCAGAATGTCGAAATAATGCAGGCTTTCCACATCACGGTACTGATCGGTGGAGGTAAAGCCGGCATTAGTCATGCCCAGTTCCTCCCCCTGGTAGATATAGGGCGTTCCTCTCATGCCGTGGATGGCCGTCGCCAGCATCTTGGCCGACTGCTTCCGGTATCCCGCTTCGTCCCCGAACCGTGATACCGCTCTCGGCTGATCGTGGTTGCACCAGAACACGGCGTTCCATCCGCTGCCCTCGGCCATACCGGTCTGCCAGGTGTGAAAAATCTTTTTCAGGCCCATGAAATCATAGGGCATCAGAGACCATTTGTCTCCATTTTTATAGTCTACCTTCAGATGGTGGAAATTAAAACACATCTTCAGCTGCTGTTCCTGCGGGTTGGTATACTGGATACAGTGATGGATTGTGGTGGAGGACATCTCCCCCACAGTGATGATATCGTCCTCGTACAGGCCGGTCTCCTTCACCATCTCTTTTAAATACTCATGCACCCGGGGGCCGTCTGTATAGAATCTGCGGCCGTCTCCCTCGTCGTCATCCTCAAAGTACGCGGGCTTGGAGATCAGATTGATGACGTCAAAACGAAAGCCACGGATTCCCTTCTTCTTCCAGAAGAGGAGAACCTTGCGAATTTCTTCCCGCACCTTAGGATTCTCCCAGTTTAAATCCGCCTGCGTCCGGTCATACAGATGAAGGTAATACTGTCCCAGCTCCTCCACGTACTCCCAGGCGCTGCCGCCGAACTTGGACTGCCAGTTGGTGGGGGGAACCCCTTTTTTTCCTTTCCGGAAAATATAGTAGTCCTGGTACTCCTTCTCTCCCTTAATCGCCCGGGCAAACCACTCGTGCTGGGTCGAGGTATGGTTGAACACCATGTCAAACATCAGTCCCATACCCCGGTCAGCCGCCTCTTTAATGAGGCGGTCCAGGTCTTCCATGGTGCCGAACAGCGGGTCAATGTGGTAATAGTCCGCAATATCGTATCCATTGTCATTCTGCGGCGAGACGAAGAAGGGCGTAAGCCACAGATAATCGACGCCCAGTTTCTTTAAGTAGTCCAGTTTCTCCGTGACTCCGTTTAAGTCACCGACACCATTACCAGTCGTGTCCCGGAAGGACTTTGGATAGATCTGATATACACACGATTTCCTGAAGTCTTTCATATTCTCCTCCAATTATTTACCGAACGTCTTTTTTCTTACCGACTACTACCGTCAGCACAAATGGAACCACCATGGTAATCAGCATGCAGACAGCAAATCTTCCCATATACTGCGGCTGAATGGAAAGGATTCCTGGAATTCCGCCTACGCCGATGGAATTCGCCATAACGTTGCTTCCCACAGATACGGTCGCCGCAATCGCAGAACCGATCATGGCGGAGATAAATGGAAATCCTCTCTTTAAGTTGACACCGAAGATCGCCGGCTCCGTGACCCCCAGATAACAGGAAATACATGCCGGAATGGATATCTGCTTCGCCTCTTCGTTATGCTTCTGTAAATAGATCATGCCGAGTACTGCGGATCCCTGTGCAATGTTGGATAAAGCGATCATCGGCCACAGCATGGTGCCGCCAAACTCCGCCATCAACTGTAAATCGATGGCATTGGTCATATGGTGAAGACCGGTGATTACGAGCGGTGCATAGATAAAACCGAATACGGTGGCGAATAACCAGCGGAAGCTTGAGGTAAGCCCTGCATAAACCACCTTTGAGACCCAGGAGCCCACTGCCCAGCCCACAGGACCCAGAACCGCGTGAGCCGCGATCACGGCCAGCACCAGTGATAAGAACGGCACCACGATCATGGAAATCGCCTGAGGCGTAATCTTCTTAAAGAACTTCTCTAAATAAACCAGTACGAATCCAGCCAGAATCGCCGGAATTACCTGCGCCTGATAGCCGACCATCTGCATGGTGAAGAATCCAAAATTCCATACCGGAACTTCCACGCCGGGAGCCATGGCATAGGCGTTTAACAGCTGTGGAGACACCAGGGTTAACCCTAGTACGATACCCAGAATCTGAGTCGTGCCCATCTTCCTCGTCACCGACCACGTGATGCCTACCGGCAGGAAATGGAATATCGCCTCACCGATCAGCCACAGGAAGCTGTGTACTCCCGCCCAGAACTGAGACACCTCGATCAGCGTCTCTGTCCCGCCGTTCATAAACTGTATCTCACCGATGATGTTCCGGAATCCCAGAATCAGACCACCGACGATGATGGCTGGAATCAGAGGTGCGAATATCTCCGCGATATTGGCTACCGCCTTCTGAACCGGATTCATGTTCCCTTTCGCTTCCTGCTTCACTTCCTCCTTGGAAACTCCTTCAATCCCGGATACGGAGGTAAACTCATTGTAAAACACCGAAACATCATTTCCAATAATCACCTGGAACTGTCCCGCCTGTGTAAACGTCCCCTTTACACTCTTCAGCGCTTCGATCTTCGCCACATCGGCTTTCTCAGGATCGGCCAGAACAAAACGCATCCTGGTCATACAGTGTGTGACTGCCGAGATATTCTGTTTTCCGCCGACATATTCCAGAAGCTTCTTTGCGTCATCCGAATACTTCCCCATAACCATTCTCCTTTTCATACACGTTTTTTATTTTCCTCTTCTTGTATGTTTATCTTGTAAATCCAATATAGCATATACGTATATGTTTGTCAACATGTTTGGAAAAATAAATAAAAAAACCACCGGCGATTGGCTCCACAAGGGCTGAAGAAACATTAATGGCCTCCTGTTGGAGAACTGTGAATACTGGAATCAACTATTGTTTTTTTATCTTAAGGAGCCAATACACAGCCTCAGAGCTTGAGAAGAGTGGAAGGAGGCGGGGAAGAAAGAGGAAACGTTTTCCTTTTCCGAGGTCCGCAGGAAGTTAAACAGAAAGACAGGAAAAAGGGGTGGTGAAATCTGGCCTCCAAGCCAGATTTCAAGTGGACACGGAGGAGAAGTCCTTCAGGAGTTCTCCGTAGTTTGCACGATCCGCCCTTTTTTCCTGTCTTTCTGCTTTACTTCCTGCTACCGGGGAAACAAGAAACCGTTTGCTCTTTCTTCCCCGCCTCCTTCCACTCTCCTCAAGCTCTGAGGCGTAGCATTCGTCAATCCTCTATTTACAATTTTCGCCTCGCAAAGTCCACAAACTTAAACTTATCCGGGCGGTGGCGGGACTCCGTAAACTGGAACAGCGTGGAATCTTCCAGATACGTATAGCTCTTCACCACAACGATCATATCGTAATTCTTCATATCCAGAAGACGGCGGTCCTCATCTCCCGCCATCTGTACCGTAATCTCCTTCATGGCGAAACCGATCTTTAAGCCCACCTCCTGCTCCAGATACTCATAGACGGAATCCTGGGCCGCCCGAAGCGGAAGATTATCCACCACCTTTCTGGAGAAATAATCCTTATCGATAATGATCTTTTCCCCCTCTATCTCCCTGACCCGCTCCAGGACAAACGCCTCGTCCTCGGGGCCGATCTGCAGGGCCTCCATCAGCTTCGGGTTATTCCTGACGATCTCTAAATTTTCCACGTACGTTTTTGGCTTCGAATCGGAGAAACGGTATATCTCCTTAAAGCTGGCGATCTCCGACACCGGGAAGTTAAATTTATTCTTGTCCAGAACGACCGCAGGCTTCCCCTTCGCCTTTCTGATAAATCCGTCCTGTACCAGCAGGTCCAGCGCCTTCCTGACCGTATCGCGGGACGCGCCGTACAATTCCATCAAATCACCTTCGGAAGGAAGCTTGTCCCCTGCCTTGTATTCCCGCTTTTCAATCTGAGCCTGCAGCTGGTTGTAAAGATGTTTGTATTTACTCTCCATAATTGACCTCACTTTATTCGAATCAAGAATCCACAGCGAACCAAAACCATATAACTCCTGTATGTATTTTAACATATACGTACAGCTTAGTCAACGCAAAATAAAGAGACAAAACAGTACTCTCCCGCGCGATGACAGAAAAAAAGGTTCGTCGCTAAAACGAACCTCCATCCGAAATGACCACGTCAGAAGCGTCGATGACTCCATCTCCGCCTCCGTCACCACCCATGGAACCGATACCGCCTCCGATCCCACCGGCCCCCGGAATCTCCTGCGCCGCCCGCTCCTCTTCCCAGCTCCGGTGCTTTCCCGTCCCCAGAATATAGCAGGTGTCTGCAAGGCCTTCCCGTACAAGACTGTAATCGCCCCCATACCGGGCGGCCCTTCTCTTCTTCATCTCCAGCCTGATCTGCAGAACCTTCTTTTCCTTTCGCGCCTTCTCCGCATGCTTCTTTTGAAGCTTCAGGCTGCTTTCCCGTTCCAGCCGCCGGATCTTTCTGCTTCCTCTTGCCAGCAGCTTCTGGAGAGAACGGATCGCCCTGTCGGCCTTCGTCCTCTCCTCCTCGTCTCCGAAGCAGGCCGCCAGCCTTAAATTTCCGATGCTCCGGTGAACGTCTCCCAGCACCTTCTGTACCTGGCCCTTTGTCCCCGCTCTGGCAAGGCTCCCGTAATGACCGCTGGTCGCATAGGAACTTACTGAGGCCTTTTTTACATTTATTTCTGATTCCAGCTTCTGCTTTTCCTGACTGCCCGGAAAGCCGGTAAGGCCTGATGTGCCGTCTTTCTGACCGGACTTCTGCTTTCCTGCTGCCGGCGCCACCCACGTCTTTTTACCGGCTGCGTCTAAACACGCGCCCTCGCTCGCGTTGGCGCTTCCGCTCATCGCCAGTCCGCGCACCGTCTCCTTAAGAACAGCCTTACACCGTTCATACTCTCCGGCATCCCGCCCCATCCGCTTCAGGAAATCCGTAGTGACAACCAGAAAACGCCCTTTTCCCAGCGAAGCCGCCAACTGTTTTAAGTCGCGGGCCTCCTCCCGGTCCCGGATCAGAATCGTCACACCCGGATAATCTTTTTCCAGAACACGCAGATAGTCTAGCACCGCTTCTTCCGAAATCGGCCCTCTGTCCTCGGCCCCAAACGCCACCGTGTCAGAAGTTCCGGCCCGCACTGCCTCTTTCGCCGCGTTTCCTCCATACGTGATGCTCTTACCGCCTCTTACCTCAGCCGCGCCCTGACTTCCCATAGGATACGGCAGTCCATTTTCTGTTTCCGGAATCCCCGTTTTACCGATGCCTGGCCGCCAGGTGATCCGGCTGGCCGCCCCCATTTTCACACCCTCCACCTCCAGCTCCCTTCCGGCGGCTGAAACCGCCCAAATACCGTGTCTGTCTGAGAAAATAGTATCACATCAGGGTGGTAAAATCAATGTTGATATAGCACGCAGTGCGCAGGCCCTGGAGAAGCAAAGACTGCCTGCACCGGTATTTCACCGACAGCAGGCAGTCTTCTGTATGTTTTTCTCACATCTTCATCTACACTCTGACCTTAATCACAATCTTCTTCACATAGCATGCCTCTTTTGCCTGGCATCTCGGCTTATGTGCGTCCTCCGGAGCCACAACGATGCAGTCTCCCTCCTTTAACAGGACCGTGCCCGCTTCCTCGGGTTCGCAGAAAAACACGATGTCATTCGTCTCATCATAAGGAGCCTCTTCCGTCAGATCCGCACGTTTCGCATAGCCGAACTGTTCCTCGCCTTCCACCACATACTGGATATCGAAATATCGGTTGTGCGCTTCAAACTTGCACGTATCCGCCTTCAGAGAAGTGTATTCCTGAACGCTGGCGTAAATGTCATCGTCGTCAATATCCACTCTTCCAACGGCCAGTGCCTTCAGATCCGCAGTCCGTAAAAATTCATAGCCCCTGCGGAATTTCTCAGCCAGATAGTCGTATTTCTCCACTACATTCAAATTACTTGTCAGCATGTCTCTTCCTCAACTTTCCCGCCGTTCTCTCCGGCGATTTCCATGATTTCCTCAAAAAGAGCCGTAGCCGCCGCCCCATGATATCCATACATCAGAAGAACATCGAGCACGTAGGGAGAAAACGGAAGCTTAAGCAGTTCCTCTGCAAACGCCATACCGGCCATCTCGCTGAGACAGACGAGACGGGACTTATTGGAAAATGGTTTCCGCCACAGCTCCACTCTCTTCGTCTTCGTATAGATGGTATTCTCCTTCTTGAACTCCACCGCATGGAATATCTCATGGGCCAGAAGTATATCGAAAATCTTCACATTTCCCAGGAGATCCGCGAGGCCTTCCGAGGCCGCCAGCGCTTCCGCCTTTTCGACTGCGTCCATAAATATAGTCACCTCGTCCGGTTCCACATACTGTGCAAAGGTAACCTGGCCGCCGCCCACAGGTGTATCGGGAGTCGTCACATGCAGCTTCATGGAGGCCGCTACGGATTTTGCCAGACTGTCCGGCACTTCCAATAAGGATTCTGCCGCTGCCAGTGCCGCCTCTTCTCTCCCGCAGGCTTCCGCTTTTCTCTGGTACTGGAGCTTCTGCTCCCGGTCAAATTTGCCCTCCAGCGGCTCTCTCGACCAGGCGTAAAGCCCCCAGGCTTCCCGGTCCAGTGAGAGAAGGCGTTCCATCATCGGACGAAGCGGAAGCACCTTCCCCGTATCTCCCAGACCCAGATCAGGCATTTCAGCCTTTCCGAACAGACTGCCCGCCAAACGTTTTGCACCATTTAAAGCCACAGCGCACTCCCCTTTCTTCTATATAAATAATATCAGAGACTGGCTCACCGGACTCTGCGCCGAAAACAGCTCTTTCTCTTCTATTCTACAACTGATTCTTCGCACCGACAATAATAATATCATCGGAAGAGTCGATCATCTGCATTTCCACATCCATCAACATCAGAATCTGTTCCAGTTCTCCGGATCCGTTAAAGTCCATGACCCGCGCGCCGACACAGAGATAGTAGTCCGGCCGCAGAATGGCATCCGCCTTGAATATGGCCAGCTCTTCCCACATCTTCGATACAATGCTCCGATAGGAGGACGCCTTTGCCAGAACGACTTCCCCGTCTGTTCTCTGGACCTTGATAAATCCTTTCTTATCCAGAATGCGTAGCGGATTTCTGCCCTTTCCTTCCATATTATAAACGTAGAAGCTGGCCGTCTGTCCGACGAGCCGGACATCGGCAGGATTGGCCCGCAAGTCTTCCGCCGCCAGAGTCCGCGCCTCTTCCTCCGTGCACTCTTTTAATAAGTCGGTAGTCTTCACTTCCGTGGAGCCCAGCGCAATGGCGGTAAGCTTGGAAGTCTGAGGGTCGATTTCGATGTGGACCTCCACGGAATCCGGCGCCGCACCGCTCTCCACCGCCTTGTCTACAGCTTCGCGCTTGATGCTTCTTATGTCCTCCGGTGTCGGACTGGGTACCACGCGTTCTACCACATCCCGAACCATGGCCAGCGCCACGCCGATCGAGGAAATGACTTCCGCATTTTCCGGAACGCTGTACTTGATATTCATTTTATCCGCACAGAATCCGATCAGTGACGTCGCGCCGCCGCCTACGCCTACCAGTGAAATCTGGTCGTGCTCCAAATGGTATTTCGCCGCCAGATCCAGGATGATCGGTTCAATCTTCTCGTACGCCCTGGTAAGAATCTGTCTCGCCACATCTTCCACCGTAACACCTAAGTAATCCGCGATCGGCTGCATCGCCTTTCTGGCTGCGTTTACATTTCCATGGGAGAAATCCTTCTCCGTCACCAGCCCCAGTACGTTAGCCGCGCAGCTGTTGGTGATCGTCACCCGTTTGCCGCTCTTTAAGCGGATCGCCACATAGTCATCCGGGTCCCCCTCCTTGGGAGAGAAGAATTCCAGCTTCGGCTCCACGATCTCCTCCTCGTCGGTAAATACCGCGTAATCCAGTCCCGCAATATGAGCGGAACGCGGTCCCACATCGTGAACCCCGGTCTTGTTCACACGGATCATGCTGCCCCCGGCCACACCGAGCACGCGCACATCCAGAGAACTGATATAGGTTCTGTGTCCGCCCACGATAGAGTAATCAATGGCGGGACGCCCGTTCTTAATGACACCGATATTGGTCGTCGTACCGCCCACTTCAAAATACACTCCGTTGGAGGCGCGCAAGTACATAAGCGATCCCATGACGCTGGCGGCAGGTCCCGACAGCATGGTGAGAACCGGGCGCTTCTTCATCTCATTGATTTCCATAACACCGCCGTCTCCGCGCATGATCATCAGCGGAACCTCCACGCCTGCCTCACGGACACTGCTCTCGGTACTGTTGGCGGTGTTCAGCATTTTCGGCAAAATACTGGCGTTGATTGCGGCCGTTCTCGTTCTCCTCGTCAGTCCGTAAAGCTTCGTGATGTCGGAGGCCAGTGTCGTCTCTAATCCCATTTCATCGTGGGCAATCTCATAGACGAACTGTTCTCCCGCAATATCATCCACGCCGTAGGCATCCGACGCGACCATAACCTGGGCGCCTTCTGCTTTCAATTCCTCTACCGCCTTCCTCACGGTATTCTCGTCCACTTCGTCATCCTTTAAATACCGGTTTTTGATAACAATCTTTCTGCCGGAGCCTAAATCGATGTCCTTCAGCTTCGTCTGAGCCCGGGAGAGAGCGCCTTCCATGCCCTTCGGCCCCATACCGACCACTCCGACAGTCGCCACATCGCCCTCAATCAGAGCGTTGGTGGCCTGGGTGGTGCTGTGCGCCACGAAAATCACGTCCTCCGGAGCGATATCATTTTCCCTTAAGCAGTTCTGAAACGCGGCTACAACGCCGGCCGCCACACCACTCACATTGTCATGTGTCGTTTTAACGGAAGATTTTCCGATAATCTCATGTGTCGCATTGTCAATGGCTACCGCCTTTGTATGGGTTCCGCCTACGTCAATGCCCATTCTCACTAATCTTTTTCCCATGATAGTTTACTCCTTTTCGTTAACCGAACATCACAAATGTGATAATCTGTAAGATCACGCAGATGATCCAGCCGCAGACGACGCTCATCTTCAAGAAATCCCTGGTGGAAACCTTGGCATAGCTGATTCCCCATACGATCCAGGACTGCGTGATACAGCAGGAAACGTTCATGACCGTCGTAGACGCAATCATGAGAGGCGCCAGAAATGCGGTGGAAAATCCGATTCCCTTTAAAATCCCCAGTGTGGCCGCGCCGCATCCGTATAAGGTAAACGGTCCGCGGAACAGCCCAAGCGGTGCCAGAACACAGAAAATAATGGTGATAAACAGGGTGCTGTGAGGAATTACATTGCCCAGCAGCGCGTTAAAATACGGGATACACAGTTCGGCCGCCTTGTTGAACATGGGTACCATGAGCAGGAAGCCCACCAGCGGAGCGGTATCGACAACGCCGTCGAAAAAGTCTTTATTAAAGGTACGGCAGGCCGTACGGAAATTCTTAAGCTTCCCACAGACAAAGAGTGCATAGAAACCGCCGATCAGGAAACCCATGATGATCGGAACCTTAAACACGATCAGCAGGAACACAGGAATAAACGGGGTAAGAAGGGATTTGCCCGGAGCAAAATCCATTTTCTGTCTGATTGGCCGTCTGGCCGCCCAGGAATGAACCGTCTTTTTCTTTCTCATGCAGAACAGCACAAGACAGATGGTGAAAATCAGCTGAACCGCCAGGGCAATTCCGCCCCAATGCACATACTCTTCGTAAGGATAGGTGGTTCTCCCCTCCGCGTCGAGGAAAAATGCGGTATACTGTCCAAACAGGACCGGATTTAAGAACATTCCTGCGCCGATGCTCAGCATAAAGGATACCACAGACAGCACCTTTGGAATCCCAAGAGACATCAGAATCGGAAGGATAATCACACCGATCGCCACGACCGCTCCGGCTCCGAACAGAGAGGAGAAAATCGCTGTGGTCACGATACATAAGAGAATGCAGGTAACGGCCGGCTTATCGCCGCCCAGCTCTGTGGTCTTTCGGATCAGCGTGGAGGCAATTCCCGTCTCTAAGAGCACACGTCCAAACCAGGCGCCGAATACGACGTTGACCAGAACGGTTCCCCAGCCCTCCGGGCCGCTCTGAAATACTTTTGAGAATGCCTGGATCCATGTGATACCGACGTTCTCCGCATTTGCCGCGACAAATGCCGGATTTGTCGGAAATGTATTGCCGATCATGGGGAGTACGGTCCAGAGAATTGCCATGACCAGCATACCCATCATTAAGTTTCCGCCTTTCGCGGCATAGAATGCAAGGCCGAAAAATGATACCAGAATCAGAATTCCTATGATATATTCCATTGATTTTTCTCTCCCTCTCTACCATTCTTTCCGGGTAACCCCTTCTAGTGTTCCAAAGAATTCAACGTCTCCCACACCTCATCGATAACCGGAATTCCGTTCTTCGTGTTGTCGTCTCTCGTCTTCAGTTCCAGCTCGCCAGGATAGAACACCTCCCCGCCCTCTGCCACAGGCTCCGAGGCCTTGATATCCGCCAGAATCTCATCCACAATACTGTCTGTTTCCTCAGTCGTATTAAACTTAGACGGATCCATGGCGATCATCACCTGGGATAAGCCTACCTCGTCGCCGAAGGTCCCGATCTTCTTAACGGAATTTTCGCTGGTTAAAACCGTTGCAATCAGATCCAGGGCAATCGAGATTCCGCTTCCCTTCCAGTAGCCCATCGGAAGCACTCTCCATGTCTTTTCAATCTCCGCGGGATCCGTGGTGATGTTTCCATTGGTGTCGTAGCCGCCCGGTACCGGAAGCTGCTGGCCCTTCAGCCTCGCCTCCTCGATCTTGCCGTAAGAGAACTGGGATACGGCACAGTCGATGACCGCGTGCTTACCGCTGCTTCTCGGAATCGCCATAATGAGCGGATTGTTGCCGATCTTTCTGTCTTTACCGCCCCAGGCCGGCATATTCGGCATGGTATTGGACCAGCAGATTCCGATGCAGCCCTGGTCAGCAGCCTGCCATCCGTAACTGCCGCCGCGCATCCAGTGGTTGTTATTGCCCAGCGCCACGACGCCCACACCGTTTAATTTCGCCAGTTCACAGGCACGATCCATGGCAAGCTTTGCATTTAACGGACCGAATCCGCGGTGTCCGTTCCACCGCTCAATGGCTCCCATAGCCGATTCGCATGTCGCAATAGCCGACGGATCAATCTCTCCTTTGTCCAGATAGCTGACCACTCTCGGAAAACGGTTTACACCGTGGGAATACACACCGTCGAGACTGTTTTTTGCAAACACCGTCGCCGCGTCCAGTGCATGAGTCTCGGAAAACCCTCTGCTCATCAAAATTCCCTGGAACTTCTTTAATAAATCCTCATACTGCACTCTCATGATTTTTCTCTCCTTTAATCTGACCTCCGCCGGTGGGGGACTGACGGAAAAACTTGTTTTCTTCTCAATTACCTGTCCTGTCTTCGTTACTGCTCTTTACTTTTCAGATCTCTTTTTTGTTTTTGAGAAAGCGCTTTCTTGTAGTTTCATTATAGCATTTGAGACTGTTTTGTCAATATGTCTTGTAATAAACTCTTTATTTTAGTTAATAATGCATATTTATCTGCATGTTTTTTTGTTGAAAAGTTATATCGTTTTGCATTTATGCAAAAGCGTTTTCACGCTTAAGCATAAAAAAAGAAGAGTTCATTTGATTTTAGTGTCCAAATAAACTCTTTTATATTGAGAAAGCGTTTTTACATAATCACAATTTTTTGATCCTTTTTTGATATTGTTTTCTCGATTCCGTTTTCTCGATTCTATTTTCCCAATTCTGTTTTCCCGATCCTGTTTTCTCACTGTGTAGTCCCGCGTATCATTAATTCTGGCTGTATAGCCACATTGGATAAGGCTTTCCGGCCTTCCAGAACATCCTTTAAAAGCTGGGCGCACATATCTCCCAGAAGTTCAGGCTTATTATCCAGCGTCGTCAATTCCGGCTCACAGATCAGAGAATCAGGAGAATTATTGCAGCCGGTCACCGCGATATCCTCGGGTACCCGGAAGCCTTTCTTTTTCAGCCCCTTCATAACCCCGATAGCGGTAATATCTTCACCGCACACAATCCCTGTAAACGGGATGCCGAGCTGACAGATCTCCTCTGCCGCCTCGAGACCGCCTTCCAGGCCGTACCGGCAGTGCACCACATTCTTTTCGGCGCCGGCGATATCATGCAGCTTCATGGCTTCCAGAAATCCCTGACATTTCGCCCGGCTGCTCTCCGTCTCCAGGTCATAGAGATAGAGCAGGTCTCTGTGTCCTTTTTCATAGAGATAATCGACGACGGAGCGGATCCCTTTCATATCGTCCACCATAACGGAATAGAAATCCGGCTGCTTCACCTGTCCATTGGCGACCACTACAGGAATCCCCTTAATCCTGGCCGTCATCTCCGGGTAATGGATCAGCTCATTAAAGACAGATCCGATCAGTATGATTCCATCCACCTGTTTTTCGGAAAGGATCTCGAAATACCGACCGCATTCGCTGATCGAACCGCCCGTATTACAGACGGTCACATTATACCCCTCATTGCTGAAAATCTGTTCAATCACGTAAACCATTCTGGCGTAGTGGGTCACCCTGACATCCACAGTCAGAATCGCAATACTCTTCATCGTCTTCGACACCATCCCACGCGCAATGGCGCTGGGTTTATAGTCGTACTTCTTAAGCACCTCCTCCACCCGCTGTCTGATTTCCGGATTTACATTCCCTTTATTATTCAGTACCCGTGATACGGTGGAGATCGATGTCTTCGCCTCCGCCGCAATATCGTAGATATTCATAGTCTGCATCCCCTCTCTGAAAGCCCTTTCTCCATTTATTGTAAATGATTTTTCCTGATTTGTCACGATGATTTGCGAATTTATCAAAAGAACAGAATCCGTCTACGGTTCTGGCGCCATTCTCACTCAGCCAACCGCCCGTAACGCATGGAACATCCTTTGTTACAGTTCACTCCCCAATGTCATTTAGTTAAATTACAAGGTTAGATTCCCTATTGGGGTCTAACCAATTTTTTTAAAAAAATCCCTAAAAGGGATTGACAAACATTCAAAAATGTGCGGCCGCTT
>OIES01000457.1_pt1 | contig 19362 bp, 10 predicted proteins | sample 1581811 | NCBI WGS metagenome assembly OIES01 (sample SAMN03281021, study PRJEB24777) | human gut metagenome | isolation source: fecal sample PR177 from 1 month old male Malay infant, vaginal delivered... | reverse complement strand
GGACCGGATCATTATCACGGGGGAGGCTGACGGTCGGCATGATAGAGCTGGCGATTAAGGGTGCGCTGGAGCGCATCACCGGCATGAATGCGCATCCGCTTTTACTGCCGGACACGGTCCAGGAAGGGGTGACATATCAGCGTATTTCGGATGCGCCGGTAGGGGCTGGCCTGGCCAGAACTGGGCTTTCCTCTGTCCGCATACAGGTGGCGATTTATCTGATCGATAACTACAGCCGCCTGCTGATGCTGGATAAGCAGATTTGGTCAGAATGGAAAGCCATTGTGCAAAGCCGTCTTGAGGATTGTCCGGTCAGTTACGTGACGCGCGGCAGTATCCAGCAGGACAAGATCACGCTGACCAGTGGTCGCATCCAGTACCGTCTGGTGCGCGACTTTATATTCACCACTCCGGAGTAACCCCATGCGCATTGAGATGAAATTCCCATCGGGGAAGGATTTTGAACGCCTGATTTTCGATATGGACAAGAAAGTCAGCACCAAGTTGTTGCGTGATGCCGGGTGCCGGGCGCTGGCCATCGTGCAGGAAGATATGCAGCAAAACGCCGGCTACGACGAGTTAAGCGGCGGGCCGCACATGCGCGACACGATCAAAATCCGTAGCTCAACCAGCGCAGCAAAGAGCGAGCGCTACGGGACTCTCATCACGTTTCGAGTCGGTCCCAGCAAAGCGCATCACATGAAAGCGCTGGCGCAGGAGTTCGGCACGGTGAAACAGGTGGCTAAGCCGTTTATTCGTCCGGCGCTGGATTACAACGTCGAAAAAGTGCTGTCGATACTGGCAGCTGAAATTCGCTATGGGCTGGAAGGCCGGTAGTCAAAAAGAGAGAGAAAAAAATGGGTGAAGACGTCATTAAAAGCCCCTCGGAATATGCAAGCATTCCGGCGGGAACCCGCACGTACTGGGGTATGAAAGGCACGCTGAAGGCGGCCGCAAAGCTACTGCAAAGTACGATGGCCATCGGTGCCGTAGGCAAAAAGGGTACCTTCATGAAGGTGACACGCCTGATTGACCGTGATCCGAAATACATGGCCGATATGGGCGAGGGTGAGGATAAAACCCTGGTGTTTATTGCCGATCCGACGGATGCGAATCAGCAGGCGTTGCTGGAAGCGGCGGAGGCCAATAAGACCGTGGTGTTTTTCTTCGACTTCCCAAATGGGCGCTCGGCGGAAATGGAGCTGGTGCTATCCGGATGGGCGCAGCAGGCCGTTGACCAGCCTGATGGTAAAGTCCTGCAGGACGAGGTATACGGCAAGCAGAACGGCGGCGTGAAATGGACTACCACGAACGCCGCCAATAGTGGTAGTGAATAAAAGGAATAACGACTGTGAATTATCAAAACCTTCTCAACCCTATTATCAAAGCCCACCCGATTACGCTGCTTGGTCAGCAGATCTTTATTCGCCGTCTGACGCAGGAGGAACTATGGGATTATGAAGCCGATCTGCAGGCGCTGGAAAAGAGCGATGACAACGCTCGCCAGACCTCTATCCGTGGCATCACACTGTTTCTCTCTGCGCTGGTAAATGAGGACGGAAGCCGCCCGGCAGCGGATGAACTCCCGGCCGCAGAGGCTTTTCTGTCAGCCCATTCGGGAGCAGATCTGCTGGAGGCGGTCATTGCCGTACAGCGTCATGCTATCGGCACACTGGAAGATGCCAAAAAAAACTAACCGAATCACCCCAGCTGCGCACCCTGTTTACGCTGGCAGATCGCTGGGGTGAGCCGGACCCCACGAAACTGGCCGCCATGCCGGCGAACATCCTGACCTACTGGGAGGCGTACTTTGCGCTCCTTAAAGAAGAGGGAGAACCACCACTGGCGGCTCCACAGTCATCTACAGCACCCTCTGCCGTAGCCCGGGATGATGATTTTGAAAACTGCCTGAGGGTTCTTGGAAATGGCTGATGTAGCATCACTCGCTGTCGCGTTGCACCTCAACCGTGCGACGTTTAATTCGCAGTTCGCTGACGCAATGCGTCAGGCGGATGGCAACGCACAGCAGTTCAACAAAAAAGCACAGGCTGATGCGGCAAAAACTGAGGCTGCCTTTAAGGGGATCGGCGTAGGTGTAAAAGCCGCTGATGCTGAATTTTCCAGGCTGGATAAACGTATCGAAAAGCTGGGGTCACTACGGCTTACCGGGCTGGATGAGATGCGTAACGTACTGGCGAATCTGTCTGCCGGTAGTGGCGTTACCGGCAGCAGTTTCACCACTGCGGCGATCTCGGCGCTGACCGAAGGTATGAGTACTGCGCTGACCAGTAGCACCCAAAGTCTGGAGCTACAGCGACAGGCTCAGATTGCCGCATCGCAGGCGGCGGTAGATGGCGCGCAGGCGTCTATCAACAATGCCCGCACGCTGCGAGAAGAGGCACTGGCGCGGCAGAAAGCAGCCGTACAAACCATTCAGGCGGCGCAGGCGGAGCGCGAGAAGGCGTTTGCGCTGGATGAGTATTATGCCAAACAAGCAGAGGTGAATAAGCAGTATGGCATCACGGCCAGCTATGAAGCAGAGCACGCGAAAAATGCCCGCACCATCAGCGAGGCCAATATAGCTGAGGCACGCGGGAAAAAGAGCCTGGCAGAAGCCACAAAAGAGGTTCTGGCCGCAGATATCGCTGAGTCTGACGCCAAGCGTACCCTGACCACCTCAACGCGAACGCTGGCCACGGCCAGCCAGGAGCTGACGTTCCGGCAGCGCGCAGCGGCGGCGGCGGCGGGAACACTGCGTGGCGCCCTGGCGCTGGTCGGTGGCCCGGTCGGGATCGGTATCATGGCGATCGCCGGCGCGGTGACGATGCTCTATTCGTCGTTTTCAAAGTCTCAGGAAACTATCAGCGGCTACAGCAATGCGTTATTCAAATCAGGGCAGCAGTCGATTATGTCGGTTCAGTATCTCCAGAGCCTGCAGTCGCAGCTGGGAGATACTGACGGTGCCGTAAAAGCGATCACCGCGTCTGTTAATGCCGGATTCGGTGGTGAAATGCTGGACCGCGTTGCCGGACTTGGCGCCCGGATGGAAGAGCTGGGGCAGAGTTCGGGGGATCTGGTCTCGATGCTCACGAATCTGCAGGGCGATCCTGTCCAGGCGATGGAGAAGCTGAACGATCAGGGAATTCAGCTAAACGCGACGTTTATCGATCAGATAGTCACGCTGCAGCGTCAGGGCAGGGAAAGTGAGGCTACGGCGCTCCTGCAAAAGCAGGCGATGGCCGAGCTGGAAAAGCAGATAAAGGATCAGGAAGATAAGGTTGACGGGCTGAAAGGGGCCTGGAAATCGCTGAAGGATTATGTCAGCAGCGCGTTTAAAACAATGGGTGACGCCCAGATGGCCACAGCCCAGGCGCAGGCGTCAGCATTGGGAATAAACCTGACACCCAGCCCGGACCCGGCGATAAAACAGCGCGAAGAGGTGGAAAGGCTGCGGAAGGAGCAAGAGAAGCTGCGGAAAGATACAGCTGATCGCCTGAAGGCCGAAAATACCGTTCAAGGACTGATGGCTGCTGGCGTGACAAAAGAGAAGCAGCGCGCCGATGCACTGGCGGCTCTCAATCGCACTCTCAAGAAAGGAACGGAAGAGTACGCGCAGGCGTTACGCGGTATAGATAAATTGTACGGGGAGAAGCAGAAGAAACCGGCGGCGTACAAAGATGACCAGGCCACCCAGCGTCTGCAGAGTCTGCGCGAGCAGGAATCGGTTCTTCGTCAGCAAAACCAGCAGACCGTTAACCTGACCGGTTCAGAGCGAAAGCTGCTGCAGTTCAACCAGGAGATCGCCGATCTCAAGGCAAAAAAAATCCTGACCGCCGGGCAGCGCAGCATTCTCAATGCTGAGCAGGAGCTGCGCGCTCAGCTGAACATCAACGTACAGCTGGAGAAGGCGAACGTGCAGCGCCAGCTGTCGCTGAAAATGCAACAGGAGAATAATGAGCTGCACCGCTCAACCATTCAGCTACAGGCCGAGATGGATGCCAACGTGGCCAGGATGACGATGAGCAGCGCCGCCTGTGACCAGATGGCGAAGGAACAGCAGATCAGGAGTAATTTTGCTAAGAAAAGAGCCGACCTTGAAAAATCATCGGCCAGTATGGGATCAGCGTTTTACAAATCACAATCGGACGTTTTAGATAAAGAAGAACAAAAGCAACTGAGCATCGTTCGCAATGGTGCCCGGGATAAAGCGCAGGTTGAGGGTTCCTGGACCGAGGGGTTACGCGCCGGGCTGCGTGAATGGGGCGCCGATGCAACCAACATTTATGCCCAGGTTCGTGACACCTCCGTCAATGCAATGGATGGCATGGCCAATTCTATCTGGCAAATGGCGTCGCGGGGGAAATCGTCATTCAAGGAGATGGCGCTGTCTATCATTGACGATATTGGGCAGATGATAACAAAAATGCTCTTTTTTCAGTCTATCCGATCTGCAGGCTCAGCTATGTCGGGGTCCGGGATTGGCATCCTCGCGGATTTTGGCGGGTTTCTGTCTGGGTTCTCCGGCGGCGGGTATACCGGTGATGGCGGGAAGTATGAGGTTGCCGGGCCAGTCCACCGTGGTGAGTGGGTTGTGCCGCAGGAGGTGGTTAAAAGGCCAGGCATGCTCAGCTTTCTGAACCAGTTAACTTACGGCAGTGGCTACGCCAACGGAGGGCTGGCTGGCGCGCCGAGCGGGCCGCTTCCAATGAGTGGTGAGAGCCAGCGCGCAGCAGGTGGGATAACGGTTAATATCCCGTTACAGGTGGTCAATAGTAACGGTAATCCGGATCAGTCCGGGAAGCGGTCAGAGAGTGGTATCGCTCAGATGAAGCAACAGATCGTTCAGATAGTTTTGAGCACCCTGGATAAGGAAATGGGTAACGGTGGGATGATCGATGTAAAACTGAGGAGCATGCGCTAATGGCCGCACTGGAAACGTTCGACTGGTCGCCGCTGAATGGTCCCACTGCGGATATTAAATATGCGACGCGGTCCGTGAAATATGGTGATGGTTATGAGCAGGTCACTGGTGATGGTATTAATCCTGAATCGCAATCATGGCCACTGACATTCACCGACTACAGGGAGGAGGTCATGCCGATCCTGCAGTTTTTGCGCCGTCATGGCGAAACACGTGCATTCATATGGGTTAATCCGCTGGGCGAGCGGGGGCTATACCGTGCGACACAGATAAAGCCTCAACTGCTTGATTTTGCGCGCATGACCGTTACTGTTACGTTTGTGACGGCATACAGAGCCGCACCGATATAATGGAGAATGATAATGCAAAAAATGGTACTGGCGCTGGCAAGCATCGCCGTTCTTTTTTCCGGTACAGCGGCAGCACGTGAGCTAACGGCGTCGGAAAAAAAAGTCATCGAAGAGTCTGCGAAGCAGAAGCTGAAAGATCCGGATAGCGCCAAAATTTATTGGCAGCCAGATATGGGTGGGGATATTTACTGTGCTCAGATAAATGCCAAAAACTCTTATAGTGGCTATGCAGGAAAAGCGCTCTTACTGGTTGGCCCGAGGAGAAACAACTCTGGGATAATAATTAGCGCGGACACCATTATCCATAGTGATGATATGGAAAGAATGATGATGCCAATTTGCACTGATGCCGGCTACCACTTTCCCCGTTAACCTCCCGTGCCGTCCGGCACCCACACCATCAATTTAACCCCGCTTAGCGGGGTTTTTTATTATTGGGGCTTCGGTCCTGCAGCGAGGACATTATGGGCATTGCAGCCGACGATCAAAAACTGGAACCCGGTAACGTCATCACTCTGTTCGAAGTGGATGGCACCACTTTTGGTGCAGACGTACTGTATTTTCACAACCACGCTATCCCGTATACCGAAGAAGAAATTATCGCCGCTGGCAGCGATGCGGAAAAGCTGACGGGCAAACCGATTTACTGGCAGGGCGTGAAATATACGCTCTGGCCATGTGAGATCGAGGACGTTGAGTCCAACGGTGAAGGTTCGCCAGCTTCCCCCAAGCTGTCCATTGCGAACCTGGATGGCTCAATCAGTGCGTTATGCCACATGTTCCAGGATATGAAGCAGGCGAAGGTAACGGTTCACCGCACGTATGCGCACTATCTCGATGCCAGGAACTTCCCTGACGGCAACCCACAGGCTGACCCGACAGCAGAGCAGATTGATGTATTTTACATTGACAGTAAATCCAGCGATGACGATGAACAGGTCCAGTTCAAGCTTAGCTCGCCGGTGGATGTTACCGGACAGAAGTTGCCTGCACGCCAGATGACCAACCGTTGTGCCTGGTGCATGCAGGGCCAGTACCGTGGTGCTGACTGTGGCTATACCGGCACGCGTTATTACGACAAATTCGGCAATCCCGTAGACAACCCGGCACTGGACGTCTGCCCGGGAACGGTCGCGGGCTGTAAGTTACGTTTTGGTGATGATGCCATGCTGCCGTTTGGCGGATTCCCGGCTATTGGTCTGCTGAGGATGTAGTCATGCTGAGCCAGAGACTGAAAACCGCTATTGAGGCGCACGCCGCTGATGTTTACCCGAACGAATGCTGTGGCCTGATTACCCGGGTCGGGCGGCAGCGCCGATATATTCGCTGCGAAAACAGTCATGAAATGCCGACGGAGCATTTTCGGATCGCCGCCGGTGACTGGATTGCCGCAGAGGATGCCGGCGACGTGCTGGCCGTGGTGCATTCGCATCCGGATGCCGGTCCGCACGCATCCGCCGAGGACCTGCAGGGCTGCCAGAAAACAGGCCTGCCGTGGATCATTATTAGCTGGCCAGATGGCGACTACACCGTCACGACGCCGGATGATTCCCCGCCTCTTCTGAACCGTCCGTTTATCCACGGTAGCTGGGATTGCTACGGACTGGTCCGCGACTGGTATATGCAGGAGCGAGGTATCGAACTGCCTGATTTTCCCAGAGAGGACAACTGGTGGACCCGGGGGGAAAACCTGTATGTGCGGCACTATGCGGAGGCCGGGTTTTATTCTCACGCCAGCGAGCTGCAGGCAGGCGATGTGATTCTGATGCAGTACAGAGCGGACGAAATCAACCACGCCGGCATTTACCTGGGCAACGGAAAAATGTTGCACCACATGTATGGCCAGCTGAGTGGTGAGGTTCCATACGGTGGGATCTGGCGGGAGCGAACCATGCTGACGCTGAGGCATAAAAATGACGACTAATACGATAGAGAAAATGGTTCTGGTTCGCCTGTACGGCAAGCTGGGCAAGCTGTTCGGCCGGGAGCATCGCCTGTCGGTATCTTCTGTACGGGAGGCTATCCGCGCGCTGTGCATCATGGTTCCAGGACTGGAACGATGGCTGGAGACCAGCGAGGGACGTGGAGTCACGTACATGGTCTTTAACGGTGAAAAAAACCTGAGCCAGGATGACCTGTTTCTGAATGGTGTGCATGACGTAATCAAAATTGCGCCTGTGATTATTGGCAGTAAAAAAGCAGGGGTGTTCCAGACCATTTTTGGTGCCGTACTCGTTGCCGTTGGTATGGTGCTGAGTTTTACCCCTGCCGCCGCTGCCTCGCCGTTCCTCTACAAAATGGGGGCGGCGATGATGCTGGGCGGCGTTGTACAAATGCTGGCGCCCAGCGGTACCCAGGGTATGACAACGGATCGGGATACGAAAAAATCGTACTCATTTGGTGCGCCTGCTAATCAGGTCGCTGCCGGCAACGGTGTACCGATCTTGTATGGCCTGCGTGAAATAGGCGGCGTGATTATCAGTGGCGGTATTTATACCGAAGAACAGCAATAAAAAAATGCATTTTACCCTTCCCGCCACGGCGGGATTTTTTTTGCCCGGAGTTTGAGAATGGCTGAAATAAAAGGAATCGCTGGCGCTAAAAATAACGGTGGTAACAAGGATAACGGGCAGAATCGCGGGACGGAAATTGCCTCGGTCGCCTATATGAAAATCTTGCTGGCACTGTCAGAAGGTCAAATTGCTGGTCAGTTTACCGGTCAGGATATTTGCCTCGACGGTACGCCGTTGCTCGATGCCGATGGCCATGAAAATTTTCCGGGCGTGACGTGGGACTGGCGCAGTGGTCTGGTTGACCAGGATTACATTCAGGGTTTCCCGGCGGTCGAAAACGAAATCAGCGTCAGCACGGAAATCAAGTCTGGCACCCCGTGGGTAAAGGCGATCAACAACACGCAGCTGTCGGCTGTTCGCCTGCGTATTAAATTTCCGAACGGGGTCTACAGCCTGCGTGACAGCGGTGGCAAAGATGGTTACCGCATTGAGTTCGCTATCGATGTTTCAACAGACGGCAGCACGTATACCGAATATGGCCGCGATACCGTCGATGGCATAGCTAACACGGGCTATGAGCGCAGCTACCGCATCGATTTGCCGCGGGCAAACTCCGGCTGGCAGATCCGCGTTCGCCGTCTGACTGAGAATAAGAATAATAACAAAACGGCGGACGTGAGTCGTATCGAGTCGATAACGGAAATCGTTGACGCCAAACTGCGCTATCCGAACACCGCGCTGTTGTTCGTTCAGTTCGATTCAACGCTTTTTGATGGCCGGACACCGACCGTGACGGTCAAGGCAAAGGGGCTGGTCATTCGCGTACCGTCGAACTATGACCCTGTCGAACGTACCTACAGCGGAAGCTGGGACGGGACCTTCAAGTGGGCCTGGTCGAATAACCCCGCCTGGATTTTTTACGATCTGGTGCTGAACAAACGCTATGGACTTGGAAAGCGTATTTCGTCCGACCAGGTGGATAAATGGACCCTGTATCAGATCGGCCAGTATTGCGATGCGCCGGTCTCAGATGGTGCTGGCGGAAAAGAGGCCCGTTATCTCTGCGATCTCTATATATCCCAACGGACTGACGGCTGGACCGTATTAATGGATCTCGCGAACATTTTTCGGGGCATGATTAGCTGGTCGAATAATCTGCTGTCGGTTGATGCCGATATGCCGCGTGAGATGGACCCCGATTTTGTTTTCAACAAATCGAATATTGTCGGCTCCTTCACGTTCTCCAGCACGTCCGAGCGGACCAACTATAGCGCGGCCATCGTCACTTACAGCAACCCACAGAATAACTATCAGGACGATCAAGCCAGCGTCTATTCGCAGGAGGTTGCAGACCGCTTCGGATTTAATACTATCGAGCTGTCCCGGATTGGCTGTACACGTGAATCCGAGGCGCAGCGCCACGGTGCCTACGCCATCGAGACAAACCGCGACGACAATGGCGTTGAGTTTAAAACGGGGATGGAGGGTCGCATTCCCCGTGTTGGCAAGGTTATCGGTATCAACAATGCCCCTATGGCTGGCCGGCAGAACGGCGGTCGTGTGGCGGCAGTCTCAGGAAAAAGGATTACTCTCGACCGCGCGGTCGCGGCAAAAGCCGGGGATACGCTCATCATTAACCTGCCGGACGGAAAGTCGCAGGGGCGTAAAGTTCAGGGTGTGCAGGACCGTATTGTTACGGTAGAGCAGGAGTATAACCCGGCACCGCAGGCGGAGGCGGGTTGGATTCTGGATCAGTCAGACCTGGCCATTCAGCAATTCAGGGTTAAGCACGTTGTGAACAATAACGATGGTACGGTCACTATTAACGGCCTGCCGTATAACCCGAACAAGTTTCCCCGGGTGGATGATGGCGCGGTGATCGAAGACCGTCCTGTGACCGTTGTTCCCCCACGGGGACAGGAGGCACCGGACGATATTACCATTTCCAGCCTCTACCGGGTGTCGCAGGGGATTGGCATCACCACCCTGGTTGCCACCTGGTCGCCGGTGAAAAATGCGATTGCGTATGAAATGCAGTGGCGTCAGAACAATGGTGACTGGATTAACCTGCCGCGCACCGGCAATACGCGGTTTGAGGTCGATGGTATCTATACCGGTCGATACGTTGTGCGTGTGCGGGCGATTAACGCGCAGGATATCGCGTCCGTATGGGGGATCTCGAAAGAAACCGAGCTGACCGGTAAGTCTGGTGCCCCACTTCCGCCGCTGGCGCTGGCAACCCGTTCGCTGGTTCATGGGGTCCAGGTTAGCTGGGAATTCCCGACCGGCTCGGAGGATACGCTGCGCACAGAACTGCAGTACAGCAAAAATCAGGACGGCAGTGCGCCGATGCTGTTATCAGACGTGGCCTATCCGGGGAAAAGCTATCAGCAGATGGGCCTCAGTATGGGCGCAGAATTCTGGTATCGGGCGCGCCTTGTGGATCGTCTGGGCAATGAAAGCCCGTGGACCGGCTGGGTCCAGGGGATGGCCAGCGATAACTTTGATGACTACTACGAAAACCTGACCGACGCGATCAAGGATACGGCTGCCTGGGAGGAAACGCAGCGCACCATTAGCGAAACGCAGGAAGGTATCCGCAATACGCAGCAGGAACTGGAGCAGACCGCTGAAGCTCTGCGTAAGGAAGCTGAAGACCAGGCGAAGCAGGTCAGCCAGGATATTGATGCATCGGTGAAAAACATCACTGCTGATGTTGACGGGAAGATCTCCGCCGTGAATAAAACCATCACGGATGAGATCACCTCGGTCAATGAGGCTCTCGATTCTGGTCTGGCTCAGGCAAACAAAGGCGTTCAGGAGGCAAAATCCGCCGTCGCAGATGCGAACAAGCAGATCGCAACTGTGAACAAGTCGTTGACCGACAGCATCACCCAGGTCAGACAGTCAGTCACTGATACGGCTGCGGAAATCAACGCCACCATCGACCTGGAGATTGCCAGAGTCAACAAAACGCTGGCCGACGGCGATGCCGCATTGAATGCGCAGATAAAGACTGCCGAAAATGGCCTGAAGCAGTCGCTGTCTCAGGTCAACACCACGCTGACCAATGCGGTGAAGCAGGAGATCGCGGATCGTATCGCCGATGTTAACGCGAAGGCGTCACAGGCCGCTGATGAACTGCTGGCGGCAACGCAGGGGATTGAGGCGAGTATCGAGAGCCTGACTCAGGTGATGAAGACCGCCGATGAAAATCTGGCGCGGGAAATGTCCAGCCTCGCTGCCGGCGCTAATATCCAGTTCGATTCGCAGGTTATCTGGCATTTCAACAATCAGACGACCGAGGGCTGGACCGGCAGCGCCGGCGTACCGGGTGTGTCACAGGATGGCTGGTTACGCCCGGCGGACAGCGCCACCGATCCGTACATTACCTCTCCTGGCGGGCTGGCTGTCGATGGTGCGGCGTACCGTTTCATCATGCTGCGCTTTCGTAAAACCGGCAAACCAGTCTGGGCGGGTGAGATCCGCTGGGTGTCTGCCGGCGAAAACTTCAATAACACGAAGCGATACATTGTTGCTGAGCCGGAATATGCCGATGGGGTGGCAACCCTGACGGTGCGTGATATTCCGTGGACAGGGAACATTGATCGTATTCGCCTTGACCTGACGAACCAGCAGGATGCCAGCAACTTTATCGAATTCGACTGGATCGCCGTTGGCCGGCCAGCACCCGGCGCCAGTACGGCGGCTCTGCAGGATGTGCGCAGTACGCTGAGTAACGCGCTGACCGCCGAAGCGCAGGCACGCAGCACGCTGGCGGCGCAGATGCGTGGCTCCTATGATGGGAGCGATCTGGAGAAAGTCACCTCCGGGCTGCTGTACCAGGAAAAAACCGCGCGCGTTACCGCCATCTCGGCGGAAGTTAAGGCCAGAGAGTCCCTGCAGACGCAGTTTAACGACAACAAAGCTGCTGTTTCTGGTGAACTGAGTTCTCTGACGACAGAGCAGAGCGCGCAGGCGAGCCGTATCGGTGGCCTTGAAACCAGCCTCGGGAAAAAAGCCGATGCGGCCGCGCTGACGTCCCTGACGCAGAAAGTTGAGCAACAGGGCACCACGCTGACATCGCAGGGCGCCGCGTTAACATCGCTCACTAACCGGGTTGGCCAGACGGAAACGGGCCTGGCTGGTACGAATGAGGCACTGAGCGGGCTGCAGTCTGTTGTTACCCAGCAGGGCGACAGGATAACCAGCCAGGGTCAGTCCATCACGAAACTGACGAGCGATTTGGGCACGACAAATGCCGCGCTGGCGAAGAAAGCCGAAGCGGCTGCGGTCACTGCCTTAACGCAGCAGGTAGAGCAAAACGGGCGGGATATTCGCAGCAATACTGACAGCATCACCAGCCTGTCAAATCAACTGGTCAATGGCCAGCCGAATCGCTGGTCCCGTCGACTCTATCCTGTGCAGCTGGCTAACGCCGGGACAGTCCCGTCATTCAGCGATATTCGCGCCGTGGCGCCAACGGTTGTGGATGAGGTGGCCGACGCGGCCAAACTGGACTTTACGTCCGCCGGCAGCTATCTGATCGCGCTGTATTCCTGCCAGGTGAAAGTGGCCGCAGATACCACCATCACACTGGCGCCTGGCGCCAGGGTTTTTGATGATACCGGCGCCATATTTGTGAATGGGGTTCAGGTCGCCTGGGGTAATGCCAGCTGGAATACTGTCAGTTTTGAACTGAAAGCCGGCTGGAACACCGTTGAGTTTCTGGTGACTCAGTGGACCGGCCAGGCGTATATCAACCTGGGCCTGAAGCTGTCAGACCAGGTTGCTGAGATGTACTCCGGTCTCGGGGTTTCCGCGCTGGCAAACGCAGCCGGCGTGCTCAGCTCGAATGTCAGCCAGATTGGCAACGATGTGGTCAGCAATTCGCAGAACATCACCCAGCTCCGGAATGCGCTGACGCAGACAGACGCGAACGTGGCCAGCAAAGCGGATCAGATGGCGATGAACTCGCTAACCGGACGAGTGGAGAAGACGGAATCCGGGCTGACGGCTGCTAACGCCAACATTACCTCGCTGAAATCCGCTGTACGGGCCGGAAACGCATCAGGCGGGGATTTAATTCCCAACCCGACGTTTGACCCGGCGTATGACCAGATGGGGTTCAGCGTGGTAGCCACGACGGCTGAGGAGGTCCCGCCGGGCTGCCCGTATGGTTATGCGGCCCGAATTGCCAGCCGGGATCACCATCCTAACTTTGCCGCGTTCCCGGCCACGCTTAACGATGTGATTGAGATCAGCGCACTGGTTGCCTGCGGCGCCGGCACGGCGAATTTTAATCTGTATGTTGGCACCGCCGTTCGGCCAGATACGAGCACCGGTGCGCCACTCATGGCGGGGGGCGGGAAATCACCCTCCGCGACCTGGCAGAGAACCACCTGGCGCTTCAAGGTCACGCAGGCGATGGTGGACAGGGGTTATATCCGCCCGTTCCTGCAGATCTCGCAGAACAGCCCGCATGGCACCGTATGGTTCGTTACGGACTGGCATATGCGAAATGTGACAGCGGCGCAAAAGGTTCAGGATACTGCGGATGCCACGGCGGCGGCGGTTGACTCTCTGACCACCACTGTGACGCAACAGGGTAATCTGCTGACCTCGACCGGCAACCGGACAACCCAGCTGGAAAACGGGCTGGCAACCACCAATGCCGCAGTGGCCAAAAAGGCTGATGCGACAGCGGTGCAGGATTTGACCAATACCGTCACACAGCTGGGCAACGATCTGACTGCTGCGAACAGCGCCATCACGAAACTGACCGGAAATCTGGCGAATACCGATAAAGCGCTGGCGCAGAAAGCCGATGCGACTGCGCTGGCCACGCTCGACACGAAAGTGACGCAGCAGGGTAAAACGCTGGAGAGCCAGAGCAATTCGCTGACGAATCTGTCGAACAGTCTCTCGCAGGTTGCGGCAGATATCGATGCCAGCGGTCAGATACCGGGTAACCTGGTCGTGAATCCCTCGTTTGAACGTGGGCTGGATGGCTACACCGGGCGGTCAACCGCTACCAGTGTGGTGGAGGTTTCCGTTCCTCACAGCGGGACGCGGGCGCTGAAGGTTGATCCGGGGAGCCTGTCTCCGGGGCAATACATCCCGTTTGTTCAGGGGCGAACCTATGAAATCGGGGTGTGGGTCAAGGAACCGGGAGCGACGACGGATAATGGCGCGGGAAACAACAAGCTGCGGATCGGTAACTCTGCCGGCCAGCCGGTTTTTGAGCGTCCGTACAACAGCGGCACGGTGGGGACTAACTGGACCCTGGTTTCCGGTCGCTGGAAAGCGACGGAGACAGCCAGCCTGCCGGTGACGCTGAGTAACTATCTGATTAGCGGCAGCCGCTACTTCGATGATTTTTACGTCACTGACGTTACCGACCGGGTGGACATCGATGCCACCGCCGGCGCCGTTACCGGACTGACGAGCCGGGTCAGCACAGCGGAAGGGGCCATCACCTCACAAAGCCAGCAGCTGACGAACCTGCAGAACAGCCTGAACACGACCAACAGCAATGTGTCGAAGAAGGCCGATGCCACGGCACTGACTTCGGTCGATAACCGGGTGACAGAGGCGGAAGGGAAACTGACCACACAGAGCCAGCAGCTGACAAATCTGGCGAATGTGCTGACGGCCACCCGCAACGCCGGCGACAACCTGATCCCGAACTTTGATTTTCTGCAGGGCAGCACGGCCTGGGATATTCAGTATCCAGCCGGTGTGACCTTTGGCGATTTCGGGGACGGGAAAGCGGGGGTCCGGCTGAACCGGACGACCACTACCAGCCCAGGCATTTTCTCCAACAACAACAAGCCGGTGCCGCTGAATGGCCAGCGCAAGTATCGGGTGGTGGTGAAGGCCAAAGGTGTTTCCGGCGCGATGAGTCTGCTGATCCGTCGCCAGAACAAAATCGGCCAGACGGACAGTACGTATGAGGATAAAACGGTCACGCTGACCACTGACTGGCAAACCATCACCTGGGAAACCGGATTGACGGCTGCCGGCGCGGACGGGCAGAACTTCAAACTTTACTCTCATCCGACAAACGGTGAAATCTGGCTCGATTCCGTCCGGGTGTTTGATATCACCGATGAAACCAACATCAAGGCGACCAGCGATGCTGTTTCGTCTCTGACCGGGACGGTGACGAACCAGGGGAACACCCTGACATCACAGGGGCAATCCATCACGGCGCTGAATAACGCGCTGGAAGGGGTCAAAGGCGATGTGGCGAAGAAGGCTGATGCGTCGGCGGTCAGTTCACTGACCAACCGGGTTACCCAGACTGAAAAGGATATCCGTAGCCAGGCCGACAGCCTGACCAGCCTGAATACATCGCTGAAGCAGCAGGCGACACGGGGAGCCAACGTACTGCCGGACGGCAGTTTTGAATCCTATGCCGTCGGCGATGTTCTCAGTAATGCCCGCGCCGTTATCACCAGTGAAGCTGCGCACAGCGGGACCAAAAGCCTGCGTGTTACGCGCAGTACGGAGTACAACCCGAACGCGACGGATAATAACGATACCCATATCTTTTCAGGCATGCAGGTTCGCGATAACGCGGTCTATTACGTGGAGGCGTGGGTTAAGTTGCCGGCTGGCTCGACCGCCGATCCGACCGTTTATATGGTGCTCGGTTTTTCCTTCCAGGATTCTGCCAATGGCTGGTCGTGGCCTGGCCTGAATGTGAAAGTCTCTGAGTTGTCGGTGGACAACTGGACAAAAGTCAGTGGCTATCTGACCAACAACCGAACCGCGCTGAAACAGGCAATGGTGAGGATCTCCATCCCGAATACACCAAAAGTTCGCCTGGGTGACGCCTTCCTGATTGATGATCTGATCATCACTGACGTGACCGATGCGAAAGCGGCGCTCGATGCCGCCGATGCGAATGCGCAGGCGCTTTCCAGTTTGTCCGCGTCAGTCACGCAGAACGGTAAGAATATTACGTCTCAGGGCAGCGCGATCACGAAACTGCAGTCGGATGTGACGCAACTTGGTAAGGATATTAGTGGCAAGGCCGATGCCAGCGCGCTGACGAATCTGACGACCCGCGTGACGGCTACCGAAGGCAGCCTGAAATCGCAGGGAGACAGCCTGACCAGCCTGCAGAACAGCCTGAATACGACTAACAGCAATATGGCGAAGAAGGCTGATGCAACGGCGCTGCAGAGCCTGCAGAACACCGTTGAACAGCATGGCAGGGATCTGACCACGCAAAGCAGCGCGCTGACGAACCTGGAAAACAACTTTTCCTCCCTGGCCGTGGGCGGGACCAATCTTATCCGCAATGCGGACACTCTGGAGGGATGGAGCAGCCGCCACGCCACAGAAACCTATCTGGGCGACCGCGTGGCCTACACCCGGCAGGCGAAAGGTGCATCCGGTTATACCCAGCTGGATGAACAGACGCTGGACGTTACCGGGCGTACGGAATTTGTATTCAGCTTCTATGCGAAAGGGGCTTATGACGGGCAGGAGATGGCGAGTTATTTCTATAACCCGTCGAACACCACCACCACGGAAACCAGCCAGGGCGTTAAAGGCGGGGCCGGTGACGGCAAGGCGGTCACGAAACTGACCACCGCATGGGCGCGTTACTGGGTGAAATGGGTTATTCCTGCCACCAGTGGCACCAAACGGCTGATTGCCGCGCGTCTGGAAAGCGCGACGTCTGCCGACAAAGAAGTCTGGCTCTGCCGCCCTCAGCTGGAAACCGGGACCGTGATGACCGACTGGTCACCGAGTCCGGATGATGCGGCCAGCGGTATTACCGCGAACACATCGGCCATTAACAGCCTCACCAGTCGGGTGACGAATGCCGAGGGGCAACTGACCTCGCAGTCTCAGAGCATCACGAATCTGCAGAACAGCCTGAACACCACCAACAACAACGTGGCACAAAAGGCCAGTGCGCAGTCGGTGAGTGATCTCACCAGCCGGGTCACCAGTGCGGAAGGCAAAATCACCTCCCAGGGACAGGCTATCACGAAGCTGCAGGGCGATTTGAGCAGCACTACCGATAAGGTCAACACCAAAGCGGATCAGACGGCGCTTAACGCGCTGACTGGCCGGGTGGAGAAAACCGAGGCAGGCCTCACGGCAGCCAACAGCAACATCGTCAGCCTGACGGCAGCGGTGAACGCCGGGAATGCTGCCGGGGATGATTACATTCCAAACCCGTCATTTGATCCGGCGTATGACCGCATGGGTTATGACGTGGTGGAGACCACCGCCGATGGTGTGCCGGCTGACTGCCCGTTCAGGTATGCCGTCCGGCTGGCCGGGCGAGACCATGTGCCAAAAATCAACAACATCGCCGTGACGCCGGGCGACGTTTTCGAAATGTCTGCTCTGGTAGCGTGTGGTACCGGCAGCGCTGACTTTAACTTCTATATCGGTCGGGCCACCACCGCCACAGGTGGCATCGGAGCGAAAGCGTCCGGGGGTAACACCAAGACCACCACCGCGTGGAAACGAGCCACCTGGCGTTTTACGGTACCATCCGATACCAGCTTGCTGCGGCCGTTCCTGCAGGTTAATCAGAGCAGCCCGTTCGGCACCGTCTGGTACGCTGCCGACTGGCATATGCGTAACGTGACGGCGGCGAACAGTGCGCAGAAAACCGCAGATGCGACCGCAAAAGCGGTGGATTCACTGACCACCACGGTTAGCCAGCAGGGCGATACGCTCAGCAGCATCGGCACGCGGACCACCTCGCTGGAGAACAGCCTCCGGTCGACAAACGATACGGTGAGTAAAAAGGCTGACACGACAGCGGTGACGCAGCTGCAGGGCACGGTGACGCAGCAGGGGAATGACATCGCGGCGGTCAACAGCGCGCTGACTAAACTCAGCAGCGATCTGGCCACGACGAATGCGAACGTGAACAAAAAAGCGGACGCAAGCGCGATGAACACCCTGCAGAACCAGGTCACGGAGCAGGGCAAAACACTCAGTGCGCAGGGGGATTCTCTGACGCAACTGAGTAACAGCCTGAGCCAGACGGCAGCGGATATTGACGCCAGCGGGAAAATGCCGGGTAACCTCATTGTCAACGGCAGTTTTGAGCGCGGCGCGGCGGGCTTTACCGGCTGGAGCAGTACCGCGACGGTGGCCGATTTACAGGTTCCGCACTCGGGTAACAAGGCACTGAAAATGTCCGCCGGCCAGTCTAACCTAGTCGGACAGGAAATCAGTATCACCCAGGGTCGTACCTACCGCATGGGGGTATGGGCGAAGCAGGATCCGGGGACCACGATTAAAGATGCGGGTAACACGAAGTTTCGTGTGGCTGACAGCACTGGCCTGCTGGTCGGCTCAAACTACGGACCGTTTAGTTCTGGCTGGCAACTGGTAACGTTTGACTGGAAAGCCACGAAGACCACGACGGCCAGTTTCCAGCTGACGACCTTCCTCAGCGCGGGGGCAATGTATTTCGATGATTTCCATGTTCTCGATGTTACGGATGAAAAGGATATCGCGGCTAATGCCGGGGCCATCTCTCAGATGAATACCCGCGTCACTGCTGCGGAAGGGGCTATCACCACCCAGGCGCAGCAGCTGACGAAACTCAGCGGCGATCTGGCCGTCACGAATGCGGCGGTCAGTCAGAAAGCAGAGCAAAGCGCTGTCACCGGGTTGACCACCCGGATGACGTCTGCCGAGGGTAAACTGGATTCGCAGTCGCAGCAGCTCACCAGTCTGCAGAACAGCCTGACCACGATGAATACTGAGCTGGGTAAAAAGGCTGACACGTCCGCGGTGAGTTCACTGACCGGTCGCGTAAGCCAGGTGGAAAACACCATCACCAGCCAGTCGCAGAGCATCACGTCGCTGACCAGCACCTTCAATACCATCCGCACTCAGGGAGCTAATCCGTGGGTTGACGGTACGTTTGAAAGCTACAGCGATGGCCAGGTGCTGGGCGGGAACGGCACCGCCGTTGTGGTGGCGTCTCAGAAATTCACCGGCGATAAGAGCCTGAAGTTGAGACGGGATGAGAACAACGGCGGCAACAGCGATAAACAGCTTGGCACCTGGCAGTCAGTCCGTGAGGACGCGAAGTTCCGGTTTGAGTTCTGGGCCATGATGCCGGCGGATCAGGCGCCCTCCTCCGGGTGGACAACGCTGGTCGGTATCCAGTCACAGAATGCTGCCGGGCAAAATGCCTGGCAGGCGGCGGTCACTGTCAGCGAAGCCTCTCTGGGCGCGCGCGATAAGTGGGTGAAATTCACGGGGATCGCCAGTAACAACGGGGCAGGCAGAACACGCGCGGTGGTCTGGATCTCCACCCGTGGCGCCACCGGCAACGGTACCCCTGGCTATTCACTGTATATCGACGATCTGGTCATCACGGATGTTACCGATGCGAAAGCGGCACAGGATGCCTCAGACGCGACGGCGAGTGCCGTGAGCGGCCTGACGGCGCGCGTAACGGATGCCGAAGGGAAAATCACTGCCCAGGCGCAGCAGCAGACGGCACTGGCCACGAAAGTGGATAACGCCAACTCCCGCGTCGATAACATGGCGAAGACGCTGAGCGACAGCCAGAGCA
>OIES01000444.1_pt1 | contig 19745 bp, 19 predicted proteins | sample 1581811 | NCBI WGS metagenome assembly OIES01 (sample SAMN03281021, study PRJEB24777) | human gut metagenome | isolation source: fecal sample PR177 from 1 month old male Malay infant, vaginal delivered... | reverse complement strand
TGACCACTCATCTATCTCTCCTAAATGCTCTACATTCCCATAAATTAATATTACAGATATTGTATAAAATTAATACATCCAATTCAAGATGAGGAAATAACAAGACATAAGAAAACCCCATACAAAGTATGGGGTATAAAATATTATATTTTGGATAATAACTGTGGGGCGAACATTTCGCTCTATCAAGGCCCACCTTAGTGTTATTCTATACGATTAGTATAACAATTAAATTTTACTGATGTCAATCAAGCGACTTAAGAAATGGCTGCTAATTAAATTCTATCAAATCCATCATATGGTAAGTCATACGTCTTATAGTCATAGCCAGTAATACGCCACATTTTATTATCCATTTGAGTCATTTCTATAGGTAATACTTTGGTTTCATTAGTCTTCGTATCCAATGCGCGAATTTCTATATTAACAACTCCATCTTTCTTACTTTCTTCCTCTATGGAAATTAATTCATATCGTCCTACTTCTTTTAACGTCTGCAAATTATCTTTAAATGGATCTTTAGGATCAGGTCTATGTGGTATATGACTTCTTAAATCTTGGTTAAGTAATACCTCTTTTACATCTAAATAATAATTATCTATTGCTGTAAATAGCAATGCTTCTCCAAGATTCAAAATCTTAGTTTCTCCTTTTGAATTAGTTTGAGATATATTCCGTCCATCAGATTCTTTAAGTAATTTTTCGATATATGGATCATAAATACGGTGTAAAATACCTTCGCCATCTACGTATTTAAAAAATGTATCCGGATCACCATTTTGAATTGATTCATATATAATCTTTAAAGAGTATTCAGGTGACTGCTGATACTGCTTATTCAGATGATCTGTATACATTTTGTAGCCTATACCTGCCACTGCCATAATACCTATCAATGCAAAAACTAAAAACTTAGCTATACTTACCTTTATAAATTTCATTACTATTATCCCTCTCTCATCAGATAATTTATTGCGTCACATAATTAACTTACAATATATCATAGCCATGAGTTTATAGATAGTTTAAATTTATAGATCAACACATAAAAATGCCACCTTTATTATGTTCCAATAAAGGTGGCATATTCATATAACTAAACTTTCTATTATAGTGCTAAAAAGGATATCCAAATATTAAGAACCCAAAGGCAGAGGCACACAATCATTGCTTTTTGGTCCATGCTTTCAGATGGTGTTTCTTTGAGGCCCGTACGAGCAGCTTCTTCAGCTGTAATTGTTTCATAGCTTGTTGGAGAACCATATTGGTTATCGCCTACATCACCCGGTTTAGCCAATAAATAGATGACATATACAAGACCGATGATTGGAACAAATGGAAGTAGCAAAAACCATCCAGATTTATTTATATCATGTAAACGACGAACTGCAATACCAGTATACGGTAAGAATACAGCACAAGTGTAAGCAAAGGATAATAAATTAAAGAGGGATCCCAAGAATGAATGTCCAAAAATAAATCTTAATACACTAAATACAAAACCTATGACAACTGTAACTGCTACAAATCGCCAATATTCACTGCGGCTTGCTCGACCACTAAAATTAACAAAATTACCAAGTACAGAATGCTTGAAGTTATCAACATACGCCAAGTTTTTAATGTTTAAATCAGTCATAATTCTCTCCTATAAAATGACAATTGAAATTAATTTATTATACAACAAAACAGCCTCCTGCACCATGCAAGAGGCTGTTATTTGTATGTGTATTTTATTTTTACATTGCACTAGTCATTAGCAATCGATCTACTAGGAACCATAGCACAAAGATGGCACATAGTAGTCCTGCTGTAAGGCCTGTGGTAGGTGTAGCATCAATCAAACCAATTTCATGAGCCATTTGCTTTGTGAGAATAACGTGCCCTGTTGGTAATCCAAAACGGTTTGTATGGCTTTCACCAGGAAGAGCCATTAACACTAACAATATAATTGTACCAACGACAGGAACGAGTCCCACAAAGACAAGTCCGCCAGAACGGCCTTGATCGTGCAAGCGTCGTACTGCAACAGCTACGCTAGGGATGACCATAACGACGGACATAAGTACAAGAATGACTAGCCCGAAGCCAACGCCAACCACACTAGAGAGCGGACTGATATAGCTCAAGAATGCACAGGTGAATAGAATAGCCACAAATAGCAATTGATACACCAAAAAGAAATTCCAATATTCGCTACGGCTAGCACGCCCTTCAAAGTCAGCGTATTTATAAACAAAACATTGTTTAAAGTTTTCAATCATGCCTAGACTATATTTATCTAACGAAATGGGTGCTTTACGAATACGTCCACAGTTTGGACAGTATCGTTCACTTTTTAACACCTCGTGTCCACAATAGGGACAAGGTCTCATACTAAACTCCTTCCATTCACAGCAGGAAACAGTGAAGCTCATAAAGTCCTGTTGTTCTTAACACATATAGTAACTTAGATATGTTGTAACATAACCATATCTATATTTTTAAATTCATCTTGATTTCATTTTACTACAAAGTGTTATATTGTCTATAAAGGAGTTGTTAAACTTTTATAAAATAAAATAATAAGTATGCTATTTGATACAGGTTAATACTATATGTAACCATTGGCATTAATGCCATACCATAATATATCACCGATAGTATCACCAAAGACGATGGATTGGAGAACAAAGATGGTAATGCCCATAACCCAGTCTTGTTTTCGAGATGGAGTTGCTTCAAGCCCTGTAGATTCACTTATATTCCTAGTAATAGGTATATAGGCAGTTCTTTCACCGTAACCATTCTCTCCTTCATCGCCTCGTTTCAATTCATAGTTCAAGAATATAAAGAAGCCTATAATGGGAATAAAGGAAATCAGTTGAGTCCAGCCGCTACGGCCAATATCATGCATACGTCGCGTTGTGATGGCGATATTGGGAATCACGAAAAATAAAGTGACTAACAACCTAATCGTATCAATAATAGACTCGAAGTTATAAAGACCAATACCTTTACAAAGAATGGCCACTACCCCTAGTGTTCCTTGAACCATCATCATTCCAGCCATGAATCGCCAGTATTCACTACGGCTTGCACGACCTTTAAAATTGGCGTAGTTTTTGATGCCTAGCACGAAGGCATCGGTATAGTTTAAATCATATACATTTACAGATGCCATACTAGTCCTCCTCAAACTCTTCAAAACCAACGATTTTCCAACCGTTACCCACACTATATAAACGTACTAACATAGATGGTCTTTTATCTACAAAGTCCACTCTATATCCGATATAATCCACCGTTACATCATCATCAATATCTTGAGATACATAGTCTAATTGTATAGATGCCACAGCAGAACGTTGTTCCTTTGCCTTAGCCTGTTGCCAAAGATCAAAGGTGCCATATCGTTCCATTTCACGACTGCTCAAATCACGATACGCACTATGATAATCGCCGTTAGCCAGTTCTTGGTAATACTCTTTCACCACTAGATAGCCTTCTGTTGTGGCAGAATCACTATGTAATAGACGGTTTGCTTTTTTGGTAAAAGCCCCCTGCCCCAAGTTCCCAAAGGCAGTTTCTTCTATCATATAGTTATGCCCCATCATAGATGTGCCTACACTGTTTGCAATCCAGCCTAAAACAAGAACAGCCACGATGAAAGCCCCCGAAACAGATTTCTTTTCATGTATACTAGGTTCTACAGATATCTGCTCATTAGTTATGCTTGCTTCTTGTGTGGGAGCTGTTCTCTTACATAATAAATAAAGCAATGCAATCCATCCTAAAATAGGAACAAAGATGAGAATCATCAAGGTTGGATCATTATTAGAATCACGTAACCGTCTCGCTACCATCATAATGGTCGGTAACACCAACAGTACTGTTAATGCCGTCAATACGCCGCCCCCTAAGGATATGGCATATAAAAATCCAGAAGGTATGAAGGTAGCAAGACCTGTTATAAATGTAACTAGACCATATACAAAGGTCATAGCGCTTATGGTGAGCCAAAAGTCGGCTGTCGTTGTTCGTCCCTTATGATTCGCATAGTTTTCTACTAGCTCACGATAGAGGATTTCAAATACTCTCTGCTTCATAAATCTCCTACTATATTTAGATATGATACAAACTTAGATAACCCTATTATACTATGCTTTACCAAACCTCTCATTTCATTTTTTCTTCATCAATTTTATCTATACTAATAATATATTTTTTACAACTAAAATTCGTGCAATTAAGTTTGTATAGGAGATAATAATTATGAACGCTAAATTGACTAAAGTAGTAGCTATGGCCAGCTTGGCAGCATTCTTAACAGTTGGTATTGGTGCCAATGTAGCACAAGCCAAAGATTACCACTTCAAAATCGGCGAAAACCATCGCATGGTAAAGAACGATGATGGCACAGTAGATAGCAGTGCTCATCCATGGTTCAAACCAGATCAAAAGAAACATAGAAAACACAAAATTTCTGAACGTGAAAAACATGACAAAAACGCAACTGCAAAACGCAGTGAACGTCATCAACGTTCCGAATCTACAAACGGCTAATCATTCCCCTTTCATAACTGGTTATCCAGTCATATAACACATAACTAAACTAACTAACCTAAAAAGGACGTTATACACATGTATAACGTCCTTTTATTATGAATTCTATTATCTATTTTATTATGCGATAGCTCTTATTATGCGTCAGCTTTTAGCACAGCTTGTTTCATAGATTGTACGTAATCAAATAACGCTTGGTCTGCATGTTCACCGTGTTCTGCAACGATTTTAACGATAGCAGAGCCTACGATAGCACCATCAGATACGCGCGCCATAGCCTCAGCTTGATCCGGAGTAGAGATACCGAAACCAACGGCTACAGGAATATCTGTATATTTGCGAATGGTTTCAACGATGGATTTAATATCCGTTTTGATTTCGCTACGCATGCCTGTAACACCAAGGGAAGATACGCAGTACACAAAGCCTTCTGCATCTTTTGCAATCATTTCGATGCGGTTTTCAGATGTTGGAGCGATCAAGGATACCACTTCAACACCATGTTTATTAGCAATGCTCGCGAGTTCGTCTTTTTCTTCAAACGGCATATCTGGCACGATAACACCGGATATACCAACCTCTTCACAGAGGGTAAAGAATTTTTCACGACCGAATACATAGATTGGGTTCAAGTAGGTCATGAACACGAGAGGAATAGTCACTGCATCTTCGCCGGTACGCAAACGGCGCACCATATCAAAGATATCGTTGATTTTTACACCTGTAGAAAGTGCACGTGTACTCGCTTCTTGGATAACTGGGCCTTCTGCTGTTGGATCGGAGAACGGAATACCGATTTCTACCATGTCGGCGCCGGCTTTCACCATCACGCAAATATAACGTTCTGTATTTTCAATACCATGGTCACCAGCACTAATGAATGGGATGAATGCCTTGCCCTTTGTGAAAGCGTCTTTAATTTTACTCATGAAGATCCACCCCTCTGTATTTCGCCATAGCCGCTACGTCTTTGTCGCCACGACCAGATAAACAAATAATAATGATATCGTCCTTGCTCATAGTAGGCGCAATTTTACGCGCATGTGCCACTGCATGAGCACTTTCAATAGCTGGAATAATACCTTCTAAACGAGACAGGTATTCGAAAGCATCTACTGCTTCATCATCCGTTACAGGTACATATTCAGCGCGACCGCTATCATGCAAGTACGCATGTTCAGGACCGATACCAGGGTAATCAAGACCTGCAGAGATAGAATATACTGGAGCAATTTGGCCATCTTCGTCTTGGCAAAAGTAAGATTTCATGCCATGGAAGATACCAACAGAACCTTTAGCAATTGTCGCTGCATGTTCCTCTGTATCGATACCGCGACCTGCCGCTTCACAACCGATGAGGCGAACGCCTTCATCAGGGATAAAGTGATAGAACATACCCATCGCGTTGGAACCACCGCCTACACAAGCCATAACAGCTGTTGGCAATTTACCTTCTGCTTCAAGGATTTGCTCACGCGCTTCACGGCTGATGATGGATTGGAAGTCACGAACAATCATAGGGAATGGATGAGCACCCATAACAGAGCCCAATACATAGTGCGTATCAGACATGCGGTTTGTCCATTCGCGCAATGCTTCAGAAACAGCATCTTTTAATGTGCTAGTACCACTTGTTACAGGATGCACCTTAGTACCCAATAATTCCATACGGTATACGTTAAGCGCTTGACGTTCACAGTCTTCAGCACCCATGTATACTTCACATTCCATGCCCATCAACGCTGCAATTGTAGCTGTTGCTACACCGTGTTGACCGGCCCCAGTTTCAGCAATAACGCGAGTTTTACCCATGCGTTTTGCCAATAACATTTGGCCGATTACATTATTCAATTTGTGAGAACCAGTATGGTTTAAATCTTCACGTTTCAAATAAATTTTGGCGCCCCCAAGATCTTTTGTCATGCGATCTGCATAGTATAAAAGGGATGGACGACCTGTATATTTTTTGTGTAAATCCTCAAGTTCGCGCACGAAATCAGGATCATCTTTGTACTTGTTGTATGCCTCTTCCAATTCGATGACTGCATTCATCAATGTTTCTGGCATAAATTGGCCACCGAAGGAGCCAAAATAACCATGTCTTTGTTCACTCATATAACTTACCTTTCCATATACCATTCCTGCTAGCACGCCTGTATAGCGTTACTACTGGCATCTATCTCAACAATCGATGAATTCCATCGGATATGTCTAAAATATTATTATATCTTAGATTTATGTATTTTCTATGATTACTCGCCTATAATAGGCCTTATTCTTTCAACATTTAGTGAGCTATGGTTCTCACGATGTTTGTGAAAGCTTTAATCTTCTCATCGTCTTTCACGCCATTTGTTTCAATGCCGCTACTAATATCTATGCCATAAGGGCGAACTGTGCGGATAGCACGTGCCACATTTGTACCATCGATACCACCTGCGAGCATAAAGGGACGTTCAAACTCATCTAAGCAAGACCAGTCGAACACTTCGCCCATACCGCCACGCTCTTCCTTGTGGTACGCATCAAATAATAGCATATCCGCACTGCTATCGATCCACGCCTCTGCATCTGCAGCGCTGCGGATTTGAATAGCCTTCCAAACCTCTACATCTGTTTTCTCTTTGAGAGCTTGGATGAAAGCTTCATCTTCATCGCCGTGCAATTGCACCGCATCAAGATTGGCTTCTTTAGCGATTGCAACGAGGTTATCTAACGTTTCATTGACGAAGACGCCTACCGTCTTAATCGCTTCAAAATTGGTATTTTCTTCGCCAAATCCATTAATATCTTGTGTTGCCTCAGCGTTCACTGGCACCGTATTTGTACCATATGTTTTTGCATATTGTTTATGTAGCTCTTCCACTAATGTTCTAGCTTTGTCGACAGTGACTTGTCGTTTGCTTGGTGCAAATACAAGGCCCATGTAGTCTGGCTTAGCCGCTACTACAGCAGGGATTGTTTCCACCTTAGAGATACCGCACATCTTAACCTTCGGTGTGTAGTAAGTCGGGCCATAGAGATATGCGAGTTTCTCCACCTTGTTAGGCGAACGCATAAAGGTTTCACCCATCAAGGCTACGCCGATATTGTTATCGCGCAATACTTGGATATCCTCTGGTGTTTCTAGACCGCTTTCAGATACGAAGATCACATCGTCTTCAACGAGATTGCGCAAGCGCACACTGTTTTGTACGTCTACAGTAAAGTCTTTCAAGTTGCGATTATTAACGCCAATAATGCGGGCACCGCAATCGATGGCCATTTGTACTTCCTGCTCGTCGTGAGCCTCTACTAAGGAGGACAAACCAAGAGAGTCGGCTAACTCGCGGAACTTTGTTAATGTCGGCACATCGAGGCATGCACAGATCAAGAGGATTGCACTAGCCTCCCACACCTTCGCTTGGTAGATTTGGTATTCATCGATGATGAAGTCCTTACGAAGTACAGGGATTTTGACAGTGCTTGCAATTTCTTGCAAATATTTTTTATCACCTTTAAAGAAGTCTGGCTCCGTTAATACAGAGATAGCCGCAGCACCAGCCATTTCATATTCTTTGGCTATATCTAAATATGGGAAATGCTCAGCGATAATCCCCTTTGAAGGAGACGCCTTCTTTACTTCGCAAATGAAGTTAAAGTCTTGCTGACGAAGGGCTGCTTCAAAAGGAAATCCTGTATCCGATGGTAACGCCAACGCCGCTGCTTTTACAGCCTCAGGCGATTCCACCTGTTTTTCTTGGGCTACCCGAATTTTGGTAGCCTCTACAATTGTATCTAAAATCAATGGTTATACCTCTTGGGTTGCTTTCACAAACTGTTCCATTGTGGCAAGAGCCTTGCCAGAGTCGATCATGTTTTTCGCCTCTTCAATGCCCTCTGCTAATGTAAAGCCATCTTTTGCAAGGTAAATCGCCATACCAGCGTTGAGAAGAACAGCTGTGCGTTTACCACCTTGCTCACCACCGAGAACACGGCGTGTAATCTCAGCATTTACTGTTGCGTCGCCACCTTCAAGCTCAGTTTTATCAGCGTATTCGAAACCATAGTCCTTAGGATCGAATTCGTAGCTTGTGAAAGTACCATTATTAATTTCGCATACGTACGTTTTGTTGGTAGCTGTAATTTCATCAAGGCCGTCAAAACCGTGTACAACTGCGCCACGTTTAACGCCAAGGTTAGCCAATACGCGAGCCAACGGTTCTACTAAAGATTTATCGTACACGCCCATCAACTCCACAGTAGCGCCTGCTGGGTTCGCCAAAGGTCCGAGGATATTGAACACAGTACGAACACCTAACGCTTTACGTACAGGGCCAGCATACTTCATAGCTTGGTGATATACAGGGGCAAACATAAAGCACATATTTGCTTTGTTGAGGACTGCCTCATTTTGTTCACCATTAAGCTCTAACTTAGCGCCTAAGGCTTCGATCAAATCAGCAGCGCCACATTTACTAGATACACTGCGGTTGCCATGTTTTGCTACAGGAATACCTGCAGCGGAAATGATAAAACCAGACGTAGTAGAAATATTGAACGTATTCGCTTCGTCGCCGCCAGTACCTACGATTTCCACAACAGTACCTTCATGAGGTACAGAACCTGCTTTCTCGCGCATAACCTCTGCAAAGGCTGTAACCTCATCTACAGTAGGGCCTTTCGCTGCAAGAGCACACAAGAAACCAGCCATAGGAACCTCGTCTACCTCGCCACTCATAATTTTATTCATTGTATCTTTAGCAAGGTCGTAGGATAAATCTTGACCATGCGTTACTGCATATAATGCGTCTTTAATCATTTTAAATCTCCTTACTTGTTGTTCATTTTACTTCGCTTCAACGTTAATAGGGCATACTTCTACATAAGTACGGTATGTGATTCACGTGGACCTATGCCGCAATAAAATGAACAACAACTCAATATCTCTAAAATGCCCCTGCGCATTATATGGAGTAACGCACAGGTCATTTCTTTATAAGAGGTGGGAGTATAGAACGGCGTAGCCGTTCTCTTCCCTTATGACGATTTGCAATTTTTTATTTATGGTAGTGATGGGACCGGATTTGGATCTAAATTAAGATTTAGTCGAGATGGTGGTCATAAAACGACTTTGGCCCTATCCCGAAGGGATAGACCTGGCCAGTGGAGGCTTTAGGGCCACTAGCTCGACTAACAAGGTATTTAAAGCAAATACCGGTCCACAGTGCTACTTAGATAGGAAATTGCGAATCATTTGTTCCCCGTTTGGTGTCATGATTGATTCCGGATGGAATTGCACGCCGTAGATTGGGTAGTCTTTATGTTCTACGCTCATTACTTCTCCATCTGCTGTAACGGATGTTACGATAAGTTCACTAGGCATAGTTTCATCAATTATCGCCAAAGAGTGGTATCTAGCAACTTCAAACTCTTCGGGTAGGCCTTTGAGAATCTTAGATGGGTGTACTTGTTTAGCTACGCTTTGTTTACCGTGCATCACTTGTTTTGCGTAGGATACGGTACCCCCAAATACTTCACCGATGGCTTGGTGCCCAAGGCATACGCCGAGGATTGGGAATTCACCTTTGCATTCGCGCAATAGGTCTTCGTACACGCCCGCATCAGCTGGTCTGCCAGGTCCTGGTGAAAGTATCACATAGTCTGGTTTCAATGCGCGGATTTCTTCAACTGTTAATTCATCGCTGCGGATGACTTTAATATCTGGATCGATAGAGCCTACTAATTGGTATAAGTTAAAGGAGAAGCTATCGTAATTATCTATAAGGAGTACCATTATTCTACCTCCTGTGCATCTGTAATTGCGGAAATCATGGATTGGCCTTTGATCAAGGTTTCGTTATATTCACTAGCAGGTACACTATCGCGAACGATACCTGCACCAGCGCGAACATAAACCTTACCGCCTTTATTCATAGCCATACGGATGCCGATACATACGTCCATGTTACCGGAGAAATCGATGTAACCTACAGCACCACCGTATACACCGCGCGGGCTTTTTTCAAGTTCGTGTAAAATCTCGATTGCACGAATTTTAGGAGCCCCAGACAATGTGCCAGCTGGCAATGTAGCACCGATAGCATCGAGGGCATCTTTGCCATCTTGAATGTCGCCGCTTACAGTAGATGTAATGTGAATTACATGAGAGAAACGTTGCAACATATGTAACGCCTCTACTTTTACGGAACCGAATTTAGCAATTTTACCTAAATCATTACGGCCCAAGTCAACGAGCATGTTATGTTCAGCCAACTCTTTTTCATCGTTGATGAGTTTTTCCTCAATAGCGAGGTCCTCTGCTTCGGTTTTACCGCGGCGCATAGTACCTGCAATTGGGAAGGTGTACATCTTGCCGTCCGTCAATTTTACCAATGTTTCTGGAGAAGCACCTGTAAGCTCTACATCGCCACCAGATAGGTAGAACATATATGGAGATGGGTTCAATGTACGCAATACACGGTATGCATTTAACAAGCTGCCATCGAACTCAGCTTCACGGCGGTTAGATACAACACATTGGAAGATATCCCCTTCCTTGATGTAATGTTGTGTCTTTTTAACAACTGCTTCGAACTCGTCCTTTGTAAATTCAGAGGTAAACTCTGTTTTAAGAACGCCTTTGGGAACATCTGCCTCTTTACCATTTACAACGAGATCAGCTAATGCTTTTAACTCGAGCTCAGCCTTATTATAGTTACGTTCCAAATCGTTTGTACTAATGTTAGCAATTAAGTAGATTTTATTTTTATAGTGGTCGAATGCGATAACCTTATCGAAGAGCATAAGGTCTACATCGTTTACCATGGCAGAGTCATCATCTGGTGTTGGGAAATCGAGGGTCGGCTCGATATAGCGGATATATTCACATGCGAAGTATCCTACAAAGCCGCCTGTGAAGGTTGGTAATTCTTCTAAGCGAGGGCTTTTGTATTGGCTCAAAATATTGCGAATCTCTGCAGCTGGGTCAGAACACTCAAAGGTACGTGTTGTACCGTCTTTGATAGTCATTTTATGGTTTTTGCAGAAGAGCTCAATCTTAGGATCATAGCCCAAGAAGGAGAAACGGCCCCAATGATTACTATTATCTGCACTTTCAAGCAAGTACGTATGACTGCTCACTTGTTTTAACGCTTTCAACACACTAATCGGTGTGCGTACGTCGGATAAAATTTCCATATATACAGGCACGATATCGTAGCCCGGTGCGATAGCTTTCACACGGTCTAAACTAGGAAAAATCATGAGAACCTCCATCTGGCGTTTGCCAATAAAAAAACTCGCCCATGACAATATAACGTCAAGGACGAGTTTATAGTTCTATTATTACAATGTTCTTGTATGTGCTATAAATCGCGGTACCACCTTGTTTGAATGCAATGCATTCCCCTTTCGCAGGATACTAACATATCCCTCACGACTAACGCTCGTGTGACGTCGCACCATACTAGGAATAACTGTGAAAGTTCATTCTGTTCCATGCGCCCTCGGTGGTCCATTTAATAAGCTGCGTACTACGGGTTCTCAGCTAATCCCGCTCTCTGTGAGTGCATATCCTATTTTTATCTCCACCTCATCGGTTTCTTTCAGGCGAGTATAAAATTATAATCTGATTATAATGTTTCTATAGAATGAAAGTCAAGAAAAATCTCAACTAACATTATAATTTCTAAACTTATTTGTAGATTTCTTTCCTATGTGCTACTTCAAATAAAAAGATAACAAGTTTATCATCTTGAATATCTGCAAAAAGCCGATAATCCCCTACACGATAGCGCCAAACACCTTTAAGATTGCCTTTTAATGGTTTTCCATGTATTCTCGGCTCAACACAATCAACAAGGTTCTTAACAACCCAGTTTTTTATAACTCGTACTACCGGTTTATCTAACTTCTTCAATTCTTTTAATGCCGAATCAGTAAATATAACCTCGTACATGTTCTATACCCCCAGTTCTTTCCAAACTTCCTCATGGGAGTAGTGTTTTTCTTTATTAATCCGATTACGAGCCCTCAAAATACGCTTTTCATCTAGTGCTAAGTCATCTTCAATTTTATCAAACACGACTTGTCTAATGAACGACGAAATATTTAAGTTATGTGCAGCTAAATAGGTTTGTAATAGCTTTTCTTCATCTGAACTAATACGTAATGAAATCGTTGCCATATGCTCACCTCCAAAATCATAGTATTAAATTAATTCTATCCACGCTCTTCAATCCGTATTACTTGTATTACAATTATATCTGATTATATATTATTTTTCTAATATTTATAATGCATAACAAGTTATATCACGTTATACTATAAATTACATACTAGTATTCATTTATCGATTTAGGAGTTTTTATGGAAACGTGGAAACGAACGGTATACATCAGTTTAGTCTGTGTATTCTGTACATCCTTTGGGGTTAGCCAATTAGGTCCAATTCTTCCCCTCTATTTTCATGATCTAGGTGTCAACACGCCAGAAGGGATGTCCTTATGGTCTGGCTTAGCTACAGGGATTACATTTCTTATTGTTTGCTTGGCTGCACCATTTTGGGGCCGTCTTGCAGATAGAAAAGGGCGCAAAATTACATTAATTCGATCTAGCTTTGGTATGGCTCTCTGTAATGTATTAATCGCCTTTCAAACAACGCCAGAGGGGGTTGTTTTAATTCGATTAATCCAAGGCTTAGTCAGTGGTTTTTACTCGGCAAGCATTACATTAATAGCCTCAGAATCACCAATTGAACGGACTGGCTGGGCTTTAGGTCTATTGGCATCGGCCAATCTAGCAGGATCGCTCATTGGACCGTTATTAGGCGGATACATTGCAGATACTGTAGGTATTCGCAATGATTTTATCATCGTCGGCATCCTCATGGGCTTAGCAGGTGTATTAGCCACAGCATTCATCCATGAAAACTATGTACCAAAGCCTAATATAGAAAAACTTTCTATTAGTAAATTAAAGGAACAAATTCCTGAATTTAGTAGTATCGTAGCACTATGTGTGGCCTCCTTTATCTATGCTATATGCATCATGTCCTTACAACCTGTTATCTCCGTATATATTAAGGGCATTGTACCGAGCAATACCGAAAATTTAGCATTTATTGCAGGTGCCGTATTCTCCGCTATGGGGATTGCTCAACTTATGAGTAGTTCACCTCTTGGGAAACTCGTCGATAAGGTAGGACCACGTAAGGTACTCGTCGTATCGCTTATCTATGTAGGTTTATTCAATATTCCTCAAGCGTATGTAACGGACGTTTACCAGCTCGCGTTCATTAGATTCCTACAGGGCTTTGGTTTAGGCGGTATGCTTCCTGCATTGAATACATATCTATCCTCCAAAACACCTAGAGAATTTACGGGACAAGTTTTCTCCTATAATCAATCTTGTTTATTCTTTGGCTATTTCCTTGGTGCCATCGGCGGCTCTAGTCTTATGGCTCTACTAGGTTTCACTACACTATTCTGGGTAAGTGGTGGATTATTCATCCTCAGTGCCCTATGGATTGCCTTTAAACTAAAATAATTCATATAACAAAACCTTCAACATATGAGAATAGATGTTATAACTACATCGACGATCATCATTGTTGAAGGTTTTTATATTAATCTAAGGCATTGCCAACTAGACTTATATTCTTTATCACATTTTCTAATACTTCTGCACCAGCTACTATATCATCCATAGCAGCAAACTCTGCTGAATTATGACTAATTCCATCACGGCAAGGAATAAATATCATTCCGGTAGGCGCCACCTCAGCCCAATGCATCGCATCATGGCCAGCTCCGCTAGGCATAATCATGTATTCTAACTGTAGAGATGTAACGGCTCTTTCAATCTCCTTAACTATAAGCGGATGCATAGATACTGGATGGTCCTTTGAAATAGGCTCAATAGTATAAGATAGACCTCTTTTTTCTGCAATAACATCGATTAATTCTTTAATAAGAAATACTACAGAATCTCGAGCTACCTTTGAAATACTTCGAATGTCTACACCTAGTTTTACAGCTCCAGGGATCACATTCATAGCACCAGGCACAACTTCGGCAATACCAACAGTACCTACCACAGGTGGCTCCTCTTGCATCGATGTTACCTCTTCAATACCGAGAATGATTTTTGAGGCACCACACAATGCATCATGACGTAAATTCATCGGCGTAGCGCCACTATGATCTGCATTACCTCGAATGGTTACATAAAACCGTTCTGGTCCGGCAATACCAGATACAATGCCAATCTGTTTCTGTTCATGTTCTAACACTTTGCCTTGTTCAATATGTATTTCTATGAAAGCTTTCACAGGCCTTTTATATGCCATACTTTCAATAGCATCAGGATTCAAATTACGACCTTTCAATACATCGTATAAGGTTATACCTTGTGTATCGACTAATCGATGCAAATCATTTAATGTCAATTTGCCACGCATAGCCTTACTTCCCAAAGTAGCGGCGCCAAATCGACTAGATTCTTCACACATAAAATCTACTACTGCAATGGTATGTTCCTGTTCAAAACCATCGTCTATCATGCTACGCACTGCTTCAATGGCTGATAAAACGCCAACTACACCATCATAATTACCGCCATTAGGTACACTATCTGTATGAGATCCAACCATTACAACTGGTAAATCAGGATTTGTACCAACCTTATAACCGATAACATTACCAAATCCATCTATCTCTACATCAAGGCCCGCATCATTCATGCAATCTATAATATATTGACGCCCTTCCCAATCTGCATCGGTGAAAGCAAGGCGATTAACGCCTTCTCCAAGCCCAATCAACTGTGCCATAGCATCAAAATCTTTTTGTAAACGTTCTTTTTGTATCATCTGTTTCCTACACTATTTCTTCCTTATTTAGTTTCTCTAATACTTCTCTCTTAATTTGTCGTTGTCTATCCCAAGCAATGATGAACACTGTGGCGATGATACAGATCATACCAAAGATACCCACTAAAGTAAATTCATTGCCTAAAAGGGCCCATCCAAATAATGCGGCCGAGATTGGTTCTAAGGATGAAAGAATCGATCCTTGTACGGCACCGATGCGACGTACACCTTCGATATACGCATTAAAGGATACTACTGTACCAAGTATAATGATTGTAAATAACCCAACCCAAGTCATGCCGTCCCAAATGGCTTCTGATGCCACTTGGTGAAATAAGATACACGCCAAAATACCAGATATAAACATACCAAAGCCAACGATGGATGATGTGCTGTATTTCTTTAAGAGTTCAATAGGTTCCAATGTGTAAACACAAATACTCGCCGCAGAAATGAGGCCCCAAAACAAAGCATCCCCATTAAATGCAGATAGATTTAGCCCCTTTTGCATGATAATACACACCGTACCAATCATAGCGAGGGCCACACAGTATAATTCTGGTAAGGATGGCTTTTTAAAATATCGTAAGAATAAATAAATAATGAGCAACGTCGGTGCTACATATTGTAATACAGTAGCCACGCCTACACCTGAAATAGCGATAGCTTTAAAGTACGAGTACTGTGCCAACGCAATGCCCAATAAACCGAATATGAGGAGTTTACCAAAGTCTTTTGGATTTTTAAAGATATCAAAAATGCGTATCCCATCCTTCATATAGGCGAGTAGAATTGTTAATAAACCTGCTACAAGTAACCGCACTTCTAACAGCCACTCTACATTTAAATGCTTTGCATTTTCGAGGAACTGCACCGATGTACCTGAAAGCCCCCAAAATAGTGCCCCCATAATAGCAAGGCCCATGCCTATCCACTGTTTTTCTTCCATACAACCTCCGCATAAGGATTGATTACTATTACAAAGAGTTTATCATTAAGATGATTGACCTCGTTTTTCTAAGGCAATGATGATAACAGTTGCAATAATCATGGCCATCCCTAAGATACCAACCCAATTAAATTGATTACCTAATAAAGCCCATCCAAAGAAAGCTGCTGAAATCGGCTCAATCGATGACAAAATAGATCCTGAGACAGCACCAATACGTTTAACCCCTTCAAGGTACGCATTAAAGGACACGATGGTGCCAAGAAAGACTACATTAAAACAGCCTACCACAGTCCATACATCCCACGTCGCATACGAATGAGGTTGCTGGAAAAGGACCGCTGCCACGAGACCACTGAGGAGCATACCAAAGCCTACAATAGGAATTGTCCCGTAGGTAGCTAATAATCGCACTGGGGAAACACTATATACGGCTACGCCCACGGCAGATAATAAGCCCCAGAACAACACGTCACTACGAAAGCTTTCAAAAGAAAAACCATTATTCCCCATCAAGCAAATAGTGCCTGCTAAAGCTAGAATAACTGAAATGATTTCTCCTGCGGACGGACGTTTTCCATAGCGCACCAGCAAATAGATGATAATCATAGACGGCGCCAAATACTGCAATACCGTCGCAATGCCCGCACCGGCGATGACGATGGAGCGGAAATACGTGTATTGGCACAGGGCCATACCAAATACGCCGAATATTATGAGGCCTAATGTATCTCGCCAATTACGGAATACATTAAAAATAGCATTGCCTTGACGAATCCATCCATATAGAACGGTTAACAGTCCTGCCGTAATAAGACGCATCGTCAATAGCCATTCCAGGTTCATATTACGAAAATTGCCAATGAACTGAACAGATGTGCCTGACACGCCCCATAAGGTGGCGCCTAATAATGTTAATATAATACCGATAATTTCATATCGTTTCATCATGTTACTCACCTAATAGAGACACATGCACCTTTACAACAACCTTACGAATTTTAATAGGCTTATCATCAACCGCTAATAGAGGGCGATGAATATCCGATGGGAAAAATACCGTATAATACCCTTCTGGACAGTGGATGTGTCCTTCATCGACAGATTCATTAGGATAGAAATAGCAATCTCGTTCAGGATAAGATTCAATCGGTTTTACACGACCACGATCTACAAAAAAGCCCATATTCTCTTCACCCTTTACCATAAACTGTATATCTATATAATTTTTATGAGATTCTGGTTTTGTAGTTTCAAACAATTTTGTTTCCACATCATCCACATTGGCATACATCATATCACCTTCGATAGCATGACGACCTCCTGGCAATGCTTGTAAATCAGTGTTTTTTAAGAAATCAAGAGCTCGAATGATGGCTGCGGGATAGCCCATTTTTGTATAATCTGCATGTATACTGGAGAAAAACATAACTATATCCTTTCTATAGGAACCATACTGCATAGACATACTATACTAAAATACAATAGTAATACGATCTATATACATCTATCGTATCACATAAAAAGCTTAGCTTACACATAGGATTATATAAACACAAACCCTCCATACGCTACATATATGGAGCGGCCGTAAAATACTATTCAGTTTTATGACTTACGTCAAGACTGTTATACATATGAAGTTGTCTATGAAATTGTATATGTAGTTGTTACTTACATGTTAATTCATATTAGAATTAACTACGTGGACAATTTTATATTACTCTTTTTCCTTAAAAGCAGCGATAATCTCATCGGCTTGCTTATGAGGAACCTCTTCATAACTATAGAACTGACGATTAAATACGCCTTGTCCTTGTGTCATAGAGCGCAAAACAGTAACATAATCTGACAATTCTGCCAACGGTACTTGCGCTTTAACAACAGATATACCAGTTCTTTCACTTTGTTCCATGCCTAATACACGACCTCGACGACTATTTAAATCGCCCATGATATCACCCATGAAAGCATCTGGTGCAAACACGTTAACTTCATAGATTGGTTCTAATAGGACTGGTTTCGCCTTTGGAATTACATCCTTGATAGCCTGTGACGTAGCTACTTTAAATGCTAACTCTGAGGAGTCTACACTGTGGTAAGATCCATCCAAGAGTGTCACTTGCACGCCAATCATAGGATATCCCGCAATTAAGCCTTTTTCTAGGGTTTCTTTGGCGCCCTTTTCCACTGCTGGTATATATTGTCTTGGTACAGCACCACCAAAAATCTTGTCTACAAAGGCAAATTCTTGACCATCATATAATGGATCAACTTGAATTTTAACATGTCCATACTGACCATGACCGCCACTTTGTTTTTTATATTTCGATTCTGTTTCTGCAGATCCTTTAATTGTTTCACGGTATGGAATATATGGTTTTACAAGTTTCGCTTGTACGCCGTATTTACGGTCCATCTTGTTAAGGATATGTTCTAAGTGAACTTCGCCCATGCAGTCAATTTGCAATTGGCGAGCTTCCGAATTTTTCACAACTACACAAGTTGGATCTTCTTCGGCTACTTTTAACACAGCACTAGCTAATTTTTCCTCTTCACCTTTTTTCACAGCTTCCATAGCTACGGTATATAAAGGTTGAGGGAAACGAATCGCATCGTACTTCACCTTAAAATCAGGAGCTGTTAAGGTATCGCCTGTTTTTGCATTAGCTAATTTCGGTATCACTACGATATCGCCAGCTTTTGCGGCAGTCACTGGAATTTGTTGCTTCCCGATAAGGGTAACCATCTTATTCCATTTTTCCTCAGTTCCTTGATTAACGTTGAACAGCTTATCACCTTCTTTGAGTTCACCAGAGAAGATGCGTACAAAGCTTTGTTTGCCTGCGAATGGGTCAAGCAATGTTTTAAACACGAATGCGGTTAGGGGTTTATCCACATGCACCACAACTGGTTCACCAGTGTCTGCTGATTCAGCAGTCATTACTTTTTTTGCTGCATCTGGCATATACCGAATCATTCTGTCTAATACTTGATCTAAGCCAATACGGGATGTGGCACTGCCACACATGATTGGACACACACGGCCTGTAATCATCCCTTCGCGTAGACCTTGACGAATTTCTTCCAATGAAAGTTCTTCGCCTTCTAAATATTTTTCCAACAATTCATCGCTACCTTCAGCCGCGGCCTCTACGGTCATTTCCCGTATTTCTTGGGCCTTTTCGATAAGATGAGCCGGTACAGCAATCTCTGTTGGTTGGCCGTCTTTGTAAGTAAACGCAGTCATTTTGGCTACGTCTATCACGCCTTCAAAATTGGCACCTTCGCCAATCGGAATTTGGAGTGGCATAATTGCCTTGCCAAATAGTTCACGCATACGTTCAATAGTACCGAAGAAATCAGCACCATCAACGTCCATTTTATTGATAAATGCCA
>OIES01000406.1_pt1 | contig 20954 bp, 32 predicted proteins | sample 1581811 | NCBI WGS metagenome assembly OIES01 (sample SAMN03281021, study PRJEB24777) | human gut metagenome | isolation source: fecal sample PR177 from 1 month old male Malay infant, vaginal delivered... | reverse complement strand
GGCGTTGGCGATGTTCTTTTCCAGGGCCTGCGCTTTCAGCTGATCAGCTTTTGCCAGGCGGTACTCGGTGATGCCCGATTGGCTTTTCGGCATTGCCGGGATCGCCTGCATATCTTCCAGCTTATCGACCAGAGAGCGGCGAACAGCTTTAGATTCGCGCGCGGCCACGCGAAGAGCCTGCTTAATGGACATCGTAATGACTTCAATATCCTGACCATTCTTACGACCTACACTTTTTGTGTAGGTCTCGCCCTCAAGTTCATCAATCACCTTTTCAATGAACTTGTTATTACGGACAGCTGGTTCCCCACACTGCTTACGAGCTGCATTGACCATCTCCAGAAGATACTGGCTGTCAATAGTTTTTTCGGTGACAACAGAACCGTTAACTGCTAAATTCATCTTAGTCATAGACGTTCCTACACGTTGTTAGCCCTCAGTGAACCGCCAGTCCTACCTGGCGGTTTTTCTTTTGCGCCATCCCATGCGCCCATCAGTGGATACTTCCCTTTTTATTCCCGGCTGCCCGTAACAGGCCACCGCGAATACTGTAAGAAATCGACTTTGCTTCTATGATTCGGCCAACAAGTTTGGTCGCAACAGGTGATGCCAGACTGCGAAGAGCTGGCTCAAGCTCGTCATGAAATATGTCCCAGACCTGATCAAGCATGGCGCAGGCTGCATTTGCATTCTGAGCATACATTTCAAAGTCAAATTTCACCGGCACCGTTCCTTTTGCAACCTCTCTATCCAAAATGTCCAAGACCCAGCGGCGGAATTCTTTGGCCTTATCAGTGGTTGCGAACATTGCAATCAGGTGGCAGCCTCGCAATGAGAACACACGCACTGATTTTTCACGTAAGTTATTGTTTATTCCAATGGTCTTCATTTTGATGACCATTGACATGCTGCTTGTGAACTCGTCTGAGTTGCGCGAATAAATGGTAGAAACGCGCTTGCTCGAGGCGTAACCGAGTGCCTTAGCAATATCGGATGAGGTTAGCCATACGCCAGAGACGCTATCTACTGGGGTGAGTGACACACCGTGGAAGTTCAGATCTGATTTTGCTACAATATTCATGTCGATATTTCCTATGCGGTTATTTTCGATAGAGGCCCGGTTAGTGTTAGCGCACTCCCGGGCTTCGCTGCATTTAGGCTTTGATGAAACCATCTTCTTTCAGGCTCCGCTCAATGCGCTTGATAACCTCGCTATTCAGTGACCGACCCTCTTCTTTTGCCGCCTTCTTAATGATCTCTTTCAGGTGCTCCGGGAACCGGATGCCTGTTGGTGGAATATTGCGAATCTGTTCCATTTGCCCCCCTGTAGTTACATGGTGTAGTCATTAAAATACTACATCATGTAGCTATCTCGTCACGTTAATTTTTACTACATTATGAAGCCATGTTTTGTTTAGATCTGGAGTCACCATGAAAGGCGCGAGCTTGATTGCACCATTCGGCTTACGTATGCCGGAAGAGCTGAAGGAAAAGGTCGCAGAGCGTGCAAAAAATAATGGCCGCTCAATGAATGCTGAAATTGTGCAGATACTTCAGGATGCGCTAGATAGCCATCCCAATGATGACCTCATAAATGAACTACAGGGCATCAGCTTCACTCATGGCGATGAGCATGGAATGCGACACTATGAGTCGGCTGATGAAATTGCCAAATATATCGAAGAGCATACCGAAAAATTCAAGCGCAGCATGATCGAAGGGCTAATGACCTTCAAAAAAGGTGACAATTAGGCCTCCTCAGAGCGGCCCTGCATCATCGCATTACATTAATTTTGGTAAGGATAAACACATGAAAAAGTTGATAGCACTAGGGCTGTTCTGCGTCTCGTCCGTCGCTAGCGCACAATGCATTGGTACCAATGCATTGTCCACATGTTATGACAACAACGGAAACACATATCAAGTTAACCGGATGGGCGGTATGACCACCGTTAATGGTAGAAACTCGAATACCGGTTCGTCATGGTCTCAAACATCTAACACGATTGGGAATTCCACCTACACCAATGGGCGTGCATCCAATGGTCAAACGTGGAATGAAACACAGACCAACATGGGCAGCACCAGAATGATTTATGGACGAAACTCACAAGGCCAGTCATATATCCATACCTGCAATCAATTTGGCTGCAACTAAAAAAAGCCCACCTGAGTGGGCTATTTCTGATTCTCCTGCGCCCGTCGCGCAGCCTGCTTCGCCAGGTAATCATCAGCAATCGCGTCGTACTCGTCCCGCGTGAATCCCTTCTGATCAGGGTATTTCTGCGCCAGCATCAGCTGAAACTCGGTCATGGTCAGCGCTGCAGCTTCATCCCGACTTATGCCGAAGTGACTACGCGCCGCGCTGATGTAGTCGAAGGCCTTAAACTCATTCGTCGTTTCGCCTGACTCATGCCGCTGCAGGCGGCGCACACTGGCCTTACCAACAACGCCATGCTGCATAAGATGCTGAGCCAGCACGATGATGTCGTTCCTCGGCATCTGCCCTGGCCGGTAAACAACGTACCGGCTCCACCCTTTCCACTCACCTATCATCGGAGTGAGATCATCATCGCAGCATGCCTGCAGGATATGCATGCTCAGCGATAGAAGCCTTTCTGCGATGCGGTTCATCGAAGGCGATAGCCAGTCAGGAAATCGGCCAAGATTATCAGTACAGAGCTGGATGATGGCAGCGACATCACTACCGTGCACCGAGGCATACGCCTGAACAATATCCGCAGGCGTGCCAATCCGCGCCATAGCCATCAGGGATGGTCTCAACAGATAGTCCTTCCCGCCCTCCCGGCTGTCACTAATGGCTACCTCGCCAATTTCTTTCATGGCTACTACTGTCATGTTTCACCCAGGGTAACGATCATTATCAAGGGCAGCACGCCGCCCTTTGGAATGTCCGTTAGGTAACGGTAACCGTATGCACGGCCACAAAGTTTCCGTCTTCGGTGTTGATGATGATCTGCGCGCTGCCGGCGGAGACGCGGTTCACCGTGACGGTGGTACCGGAAGATGTAGCAGTGGCCTTGGTTGGATCGGTTGATGCCACGGTGAAGTCTTTGTTGGTTGCGCCGGTAGGAGCGATATTCACCGTAAAGGTGCTGGTACCGCCTGCCGCGCCGGTGCTGGTTGTCGGAGTTACCGTCACGCCAGTCACTGCTACTGCGGTCAGTTCGTTCACTTCGATGGTGCTCGCGTCGCCGACTTTGAACTCAGTCGAGAACGTGACGATGTCGTTGGTACCACCGTCAGAGCTCAGCGCCGTGATGTTCATGTAGCCGATGAATTCGACCGGGCCGTAGTCCATGCGCACCCAGATACCAGGCTGGCGCTTGGCCTTCAGCTCGTCAGCGAAATACTTGATGAATTTGCCGACACCGTACTGATCCAACTTATCCTTCTTGCGCACCTCCCCTTCAAAGCTCAGCGTGAAGTCACTGTTGGTGATGATGGTCTCGACATAGCCGCCGCCGTCATCCGCATCAGAGGTAACCGAGTTCGGGTTGAAGTCGAAGCCTTTCGACGTACCAGCAGCCAGCGCCTTCCACTCACTTTCCAGTGGTTTGACGTCCGGGCAGCCATCGGCGACTTCCAGCACGACCGCACCACCGAACAGGCGCTCGTTCGAGTTCTGGCAATTAGCCATGTGAAACTCCTCTTTGACGTATAAAAGAAAACCCGCCGGAGCGGGTTATTTGGTTTGGATGGCTATTCGCCGTAAGTGCAGGCGAACTGGAGTCGGAAGACTATTCGCCCTTCTTCTGTGAGCACCGGCGCTGGGATTGCGCCCATGTTCTGGATGTAGCCGACACACTCGTCAGCCATGGGGTTGGCCTGGACGTAATCGACGATGCGCTGCACGGCATTGAGCGCGTCTTTGCGCTTGTCCTTCGCGCCGACAACGTCGACCAGGACGTGGTACTCAGAGCCAAGATTGGTACGGATATTCGACCCGCCGTTTGGCCTGAACACCATGATCGCCTTCGATAGGTCTTTCGGGTCGTCGTACATCAGCTGCTGCACCTCGAAACCGGTAGTTAGCCCGGCGTCGCCGAACATGTTGCGCACCCGCTCGTGCATCATAGGCGTCATAGCGAAAGCTCCTTGCGCATCACCGCGTCAACGTTATCGCGCTCGTCATTTGCGCCTTTGGTCAGGAACTGAGGCTCACCATGCGGATCCCAGTAGTTGCCCTTTCCGGTGCCGCCGCCGAACTCTTTCGGTTTCTGCGGACCGAACTCAGATCGGTTGCTGGTTATACCGAAGTGCGCGCGCGGCTGACCTTTCAGTTTGCCTGACGCTTCATGCACGTACGCGGCATAGTTGGCCGAGTAACCGACGCGCCCTGTAATGAGCACGCCACCAGCGTCGATTTCCCGAAACTGGCTGTTAATCAGCGTGGAGCTGTCGATCGGAGTGTAATAGGCCGCCCGGGTGCCGATAAGCATCATCGCCGACTGGAGGGCACGGATTACCTTGCGCCCCTTAACGTCGTTGATGACATCGTTCAGATTCTTCTTCGCCTGGCTGATACCCTTCACTTTGATGCCCATAGCTACTCTCCCGTAATTATCGCCCAGTCATCTTCCAGGCCGTCGAGAGTATCGTTCCAGCGCGTCACGTGACGAACCTCATCGGCACCTGCCACGACCGGGTCCGGCTCAGCGCTAACACCAATCAGGATGTAATCGCCCTCATCAGCTAACGCATACGCAGTAAAGAAGGTGTTCTTAACGACAACCTCTTTTCCTATTGAGCCTAGCTTTGCAGACAGGCCGCCGATGTAGTCGCACATGATGGTTTCAGGCGGTTCGTATGGGTCGACAGGATCGCCCCACTCGTCATTACCGCCCGCGCCTTTACGCCATATCGTGCACGGCTTGTTGTATGACCATGAAGCAGTAGACGACATCAGCCCTCCTTCCAGCGCAGCACCTTCGCGCCAGTCGCCCGGATGCGCGGGCAGTTGATGAACCATTCGCCATCCGATTTCACGTAGCCGGTAGCCTCCCGCCCGGTGTCGGTCATCACCCAGACGCGGGTGAACGAGCGCGGCAGACCGTGCTTAACTGATTTGTACGTCATCAGCAGCCCCCAACCACCATGAACAGGCCGACGCTGTTACCAGCGCTGATCGGCAAGTCACCGGTGCATCCGCTGGTATCGAGCCGGGCCAATGAGTCGCGAAGCCAGGTGATGCTGTCGTCGCCATATTCAAACGAGCGGGACGCACCAGACGGTGCACCCTGCGATTTGATGCGGCGCGCACCGGAAGACGTAGCCATCAGCGCTGCTGCGTACATCAGGATCAACTTCGCGGTGCACTCGTCATACCCCGCTCCATCGAGGCACGGGATGATCTTGTTTACCACGCAGAGAATCGGCTCCAGCAGCGCGCCCGGGATGGAGTAACCCAATTCACCGAGGAACGCCTGCACGTCTGCCGCTGTGATTGGGTCAGCCATGGTTATTTCGCCTTCTTGATTGCTTCCGCCAGTGCTGCTTCGGCTTCGTCAGCGCGCTTGTTCGCCGATTCCAGCTCAGCCGCATGCGCCTGCTTCAGCTGCTCAAGAGCATCGGCATGCTCTTTGTCTTTCGCATCAGCGTCAGACTGCGCCTGCTTCAGCTGCTCAAGAGCCTCATTGAGTTTTGACTGCAAATCGGATGCACCTGATGCCACAGGCGCAGAAGGTGTCGCCACTTCAAAGACGAGCTTTTCACCCTTCTTCTCGGTGGATTTCTCTACCTTGCCTTGCTCAATCCACTTTTCAGCGATCGAGTCATCGACATCATAAACCTGTCCAGCCTCCAGCTTTTGAAGGCTGGCACCGGCAAAGAGGTTTGCTACCAATACCTTTACGAGTGCCATGTTGTTTCCTTAGCTTGAAGCGTGAATAACAGAGTAGTGACCGTTGATGTCCTGCTTGACCATCAGGCCAGCAGCACCCCAGGTGCGCCATACGTAATCTGAGTTGTAGTGCAGGCGCGGATCAGCGACGGTGCCGAACGCCTGGCCGACGATAGGAGCAATCACGCCAGCCTGCAGCGGTACGATTACGATTTCGTTACCAGTCAGCTCAGCATCTTCTTTGATTGCCGCAATGCCTGACAGTTTGGAGATCTCTTCCAGCACGGTGCGGAGCGAGTTCACATCGAAGTACTGTTCCCAGTTGGACATGATTTCGCTGGAGACGTACCACGTCTGCTGGCCGTACTGCATGTTTTGCAGCTTGAGGACGTCACGCAGGGCGATCGCCGCGGCACGCATTGCTTTCGGGTCGGTGCTGGTTGCGAAGTTAACGGTCAGTGTCACCTGCGCTACACGCTCATCGTGACGTAAACCTTTCCAGGTCTTGTCATCGAATTTGATGTAGTTACCGGCCGCATCGCGGAAGCCTTCCCAGATGTAGTCCACATACTGGCGACGCACATCATCAACAGATCCGGCCTGAGCATCAGCCAGGGATGAGAGCGCGGAGCCTTTGTTGAATACCGGGTCACGCCAGTTGAACTTAAAGCCGCTGTCGTGGATCGGCACCATGGTGCCATCGAAGGTGTAAGACTTCGCATCCAGCGCAGCACCAATCTGACCGGACATTGAAGTGTGCGCCCAGCCACGGCCGCCGGTGCGAGCGTACTCGTACACAGACTCTTCCAGGCGAACAGAGCGAGACAGCGGCATCAGGTCGTTCAGCAGCGTGAATTCAGTGTTCGGTTCGAATTGCTTAAACACAGTCTGGTCATAGGCCTTGTAAAGACGACGGATATCGTCGACTGCGTTTACTGCGTCCAGCACCGGGGCATTTGCCGCTTCACCGCGGACACGGGTACGAGCAATAAAGTCTGCCACGGCCTGAGCGCTGGAATTACGAGCGAACGTAAGCTCATTGAACTGAGCCATGTTGGCTTCGAGGTTCCCGGTTTCGGTCGCCTGCTTAGTGGAGAATACAAACATTCAGGTGCTCCTTATTTAATGACCACGCGCAGGAGGTCACCTGCCGTCGCAATGGTGTATGAGCGGTCTTCTTCTACGTAGCAGCGAACCGATTCATCAGTACCAACAGCCTTAACACGACCGTTGGCAACTGAGAGCGGCTGCCCTTTTGTGTAAGTGCCTGCTGCGGCGGGAACGTTGAAGAAAACGCCGGGGGTTGGGTGGAAAGCAACAACCCAATCGCCAGCCTTGATGACGTCGTCTACGGTTTTGCAACGCAGGTAGTCATAGTTGGCTACGTAGAGGATCGCAGCTTCATTACCATCCACGGATGCGGTGAATTTCTTCGTGGTGTTGTCGAAGAAACCAATCGTACCGGGTTGCGTATCAGCGGCTGCTGCACCTTCACGGTGAAGCTGTGGGTTGACGAAGATACCGCCCGCGTGAATTACGTGTTTTCCGTCTTTAGCCATTTTTTACTCCGGCATTTCGCTGACTGATTGGGTGTTGGTTGCCTGGCGGAACGCACCGTTCAGGCCGAAAGATGTCTGGCACTTGGCATACATAGCGTCGAGCGCCTTACCGTCCAGGTCTGCGACTTCGTCATCGCTCATGTTCATCGCCAGCTTCACAGCCGCGCGCTTTTCGCCTTTCTCTTTGTCGGCGTTCGCGTTCAGGCTGTTGAAAACGACGTCCACGCGATCGGCGAGTGTTTTCGCCCACGCTGGCATCTCTTCGTTATTGGTGGCCTGCTCTTTTTTCTTGGGCTTGCCGGTTTCCGGGTCGATTTCTTCGTCGCCATTTTTCTTGGCGGCGGCTTCGTCGGCCTTCATCTGGTTGTATGCGTCCATCAGCTCGGCGTCGGACTTGCCTTCGGTCGGCTTACCAGCGGCTTGCAGCGCATTGATAATCAGTTCTTTCATCGGATCGTTCTCTCCGTTGGTTTTAATCTCGTACTCAGGTTGTTTGCGCACGACTTCTACAGGTTCGCCGACGAATTGGGCCTTGCCGTCATCGTCGATGATGTACTTCTGTTTGAAATAACGGGAATCATCCCGATATACGAAGGTGTCAGGCCATACCGACTCTGGCCAAAGCCAGTTGTCATCAGATCGACCCTCTCGCAGCTTTTCACTGATTGCGCGCTGGATGTCGTCGAAGGAAAAGTTGGAGGCATTGGTAAAGAAGAATTTGGTTTTGTTGAGCAGGCCATCGCGGGTGCAGTCGATGCCATCAGCCAGGCGGGCAACTTCGATCTGCTGCTCATCACCTTCTGAGTTAACGAAGATGCCAACGCCCTCCTCCGGCGTACCGGCGCCAGGCTCATCAAGCAGCACCGCCACATGGTCAAACATCATGTTGGTGGCGATCTCGTTGTACTTCTTGCCCTTCGACTCGCCGTTGGCGGCGATGCCGGAATACAGCAGGCCGGTGGAGATATGGATCGGGTCGGAGTTGGTACCGGCCAGCATCTCATCCAGGCGATCAATCAGGCGCTTACCCTTCTCGCTGGATTCGGCGTACTGGCGGTTAACGTACATATCACCCGTCACTTTGCCGTCTTTGTGGCTGACGTTCTGTAGCCATGCACCGACGTGGTACTCGTTCACCGCCCGGACATCTCGCGCCGACACATGCTTGCCGTCCACTTTCGGGTGGCCCAGCGGCATCGGGTTACGCTCAAGCGTGTTGTAGGCCTTTTCGATTTCTGCTGCCGGGTACAACTTCCGGTTCATCACGATATCGTCCACGACAGGCGTGATGCCGCGAACCACGATATGTGGCTTGCCGTCGATGGTTTCAGTGGTGATATTTGAGGCGGAGTTGACGACGGTCAGCACGTTAACGCGGTTGCGTTTCATGCTGGTTCCTCGTTAGTGGGAGTTTTCGGTCATCACCTGAATCAGGTAATCAGCACAAGCTTCTCCGTCGGTGGAGTCACCTTCCTGGTAAGCACCAGGGTTGTGCTTATAGTCGTCGCACCACTTCACAAAAGCGGCTCTGATTTGCGACTCAGTGAACAGGCGGCCATGATTGATATTTCTCGGCGCTTCTCTCGGAATAGGGTTGCTCATGCAGCCTCCTTAGTAGTCCATTGTTTGCGTTCTTTCTTCAACTTATCCGACAACCCTTCATTGAAAATACCGCCGTCGTCGTTGAGCAGCACCGGAATCTGGCTGCAATAGCAGTTGTACCGGTTGCCGTTCTCAGCGTAGAAGTCCCGCACCTCTTCGGTGGTGTAGACCTTGCCGTGACGGCTGGCGTGCCAGGTGCGCGTAGTCGGCTTGAGCGCTGACAGCCACAGCAGGCCGGTGTTAAGCCCAAGCCGGTCAGCGGCCCAGTCCGTTTCATTCCATTGTGCCTGCCGCAGCGCGCCGACCTGCTCAGTCTGAGCGATGGTCTTTGCCTTCGACATCGAAACATCGAGACGCTTGCTGATAACGCTGGCCGTCTCGCGAGGATTCACGCCGCGCGCTACCGCATCGGTGATGATGTTGGTCAGATCGCCGCGGGCGGCGTCGCTGATAACCTTCCAGTCGCTGAACGTTGTCAGCCTGGCCGACGCTATCTGGTTCAGATAACTTGGGCTGCTTAAAAGTTGCTGTAGCGTCGTCTGGCTGGCGTACACCTGCGACTGCACCGACAGATTGGTGAAGGCGTTTAGCGTGCCGCGGTCATATTCCGCAATGACGTAGTCCATTGCCCAGAGATTCTGGCTGCCACCATCGAGAAGCTCATCATCCAGAATCGACTGCACAACCTGCAGCAGGTCGGCCAGCTCAGCGGCGGTCATGTCGTAGATGAACTTACCGGCATTGGCCTGATACAGAGAAGGTTCTGCACCTTCGTTGTTGCACATCATCCATGACCGCTGCGCGTTCGCCTCTCGCTGCTGTCCTGTCAGCCTTTGGTCAAAGAGTGCCTTTAGCCTGCGCTTAATGTTCAGATACCGGTCTTCGATATCGCTGAACATCCGGCTGACCTGTCGCGAGGACTGCGTAGGGTCAGCTTTATTGCGCGGTACGATTGGCGTCCCGATTCTGGTTTGCGCTGTCATCATCATCTGTCAGCGGATCCTTATCGGTTTGCTTTACATCAGGGTTAGGTGGCGACACGACCTTGCGAGGCTCCAACTCACCGACTGCGCGGATTTCGTTTTCATCCACCGCCGGTGTGCCGTATGCCTGCTGTGTATCTTTCGCCACGACGGCCATTGCCTGCATGTTGGCAATCTTCTCTTTTTCGCTCGGCGCGAGCAGATCAGACCATGCCAGCGTGACCTCTCCGGAGGATGGCGGGTCAATGACGCCTACCGTCCAGAAGCGCTCAAGCACGCTCTCTACAATCGTCGACTGGAATCCCCAGCGGCGGCCGTTACAGCGCTTCGCCCAGTCTGTTTTGTCCTCATCGGAGGCAAGGCGCCCCGTCTGTTGACCAAACAGTATGGTGAACGGGCACTGAATCGAAGATGCAAACTCGTTGGCGGCCACTGTCCAGGTCGGGGATGGGTCTGCCGCCGCAACGGAGAGAACAGACGGTGTGCCCGCCTGCATAACCAGGGCCGCATCCGTGCCACGGTTCATCTTGGCGACTTTGTCGTTAAGCGCCTCGCCAAGGTCTTTGTAGCCGGCGTCTGTGGCTTGCTTTGATAAATTCGCTATGCCAGTTTCTTTATCAAAAGCTATCGCAAGTTGGCGACTAGCGTTCTTCAGGAACCCTTCTGCACTACCACCAGAAACCTTTTCGAGGTCAAGCAATTTGTTGAAGCCCGCGCGCAGGAAAGGCACGCCAGAGAGCATGTTCTCGTCTTCTGAGCCTTCGCAGAGGATGATGATTCGCTCGGGGTGTACGGTAACGCCGCGCACCGGGCCATATGTACCATCATCACCTACGGGCTGCTCGTTGAAGTTGTACGAAACTGGCTGGCCGTACGTTTCTGAAAGCGTGTCGGTATCGAAGTTGCCTGGCTTGATCTGCGATTCCCACGCAGGGATCAGCTTAACAATGGCCTTGTCTTTCAGTCGCGCTACAACTGACCTGTCTACCGGCTCACTCCACTCTCTTCCGTCCCGGAACTGAATGAGTAATGCCGAGTATCGGCCAACGAGATTGCGGCGATCCGCATCCTTAATTTTCGGCCAGTGCTTCTTCAGCAGCTTAGTGGCTGACTTTTCCCAGCCCGTTGTCTCGGTTGACTCCTTACCGTCGTCGCCGTCAATGATCGTCGGGTTATCAACCCAGCACGAATCAAGAAGCTTATGGACTGCGGCAAACGCCACCGCGTTGCGCTCGTAGGCCCGATAGTAACGGTCGAACTCGAGACTGTTTGGATAGCCGAACTCATCCCACAACTTCGTGCGCTTGGTGTTTCCCGGCTGGCCTGCGTACAGCATGCGCTGCCGTCCGATAGCTTCAGCAAGGGCATTAACGAGGAACTGTTCCCCGGTGCTTAATTCACTCACTGATGAGCTCCTTAGAAGAATACTGCGCCGACCTGCTTCGGCGAATGCAGCACGCGGTATCGCGTAGCGTCGTAGTCGTGGTCTTCCTGGGTGGTGTCCACGTCATCAGGCTTTTTATCGTCGCGTACAAGCACTGGTATGCGGCTGATCCATCCTCTGCAATGCTCCATGACGTAAAATGCTGGCTTATCCGGCATGCCTGATTCCGTTTTCTTACCCTCGACCACTGCTTCAAGCATGTCGGCAAAGAGCGATGCACCATTGATGCGTGATCCAGGCTTCTTGTCGGCTGGCAGCCAGGTAACGCCCTGCGCTTCCATTTTCTGTGCGATTGATAGCTCGTTATCGCCAGTATTGAAGATTGCGCCGTCAGCCGGCCCCGGAATAACGCTACTGCATATCCCCGGCACGATGTGCATCTGACCCTTGCCCTGTACTTCTTCAGGCTCTTCCAAATCTTCACCGGCAAGGCGCTTATCAATCCACGCCACACCCTTGGCGACGTTGGTTGATGACATGTTCAGGCCTTTATTCAGCTCGTCAGGCGGGCAGCCATACCACTCCCCAATCAGAACCAAAGTCCCAGCAGGTGGGCAGAATTTACGACCATCTGGCAATGTTGCCTCGGTGCCATCAGCCTGCGCCCACCACAGATTAGAGAACGGCTTCGACTCACCCCAGTCATGGGAACGGTCGACGATCCAGCTGTCCGGGATGCGGAACGGCTTAATGACGTGCAGCGCTTCATTCCAGAGGTGGTCAAAGCGCCCGCCACTGGTCACATCCCATGATCCCTCTACCCACGCTTTGCGCCGGTTCGGGTCTTTGATTGCCATCAAGGTAGCGATGTACTGAGGGTCCAGGTACGGGTTCTCTTTATATGAACCATGGATTGCCACGCGCGTCAGCGTGATCTCCTCTTCTCGCTCTGTCTGAGGGTTGAAAACCATCAGCCTGTCACGCTGCACGGTTCCGCGCGGCGCTGGCTCAATGAAGCGTTTCTTCACCCAGGTATGTCCGATACCAAACGGGTTGGTCGTGCTGAACGTCTCCAGCGGGATCGGCCTCAGCAACTTGCCATTTTCCAGCGGGTAGTTTTCCGGCCTGAACGATGAGCGTCGGCAGGAGAACATCGTTTCGTAGAATTCGGGCGACTGCTGTTTCGTCAGCTCGTTAAAGCCGATGAACGGGAATTCCTGTCCATGGAAATCCCAGTAGTCGTCCGCCTCTTTGCCGAAGCGGAAGAGAAGTTCTTCGCCTGTGGGCCATACCCATCGCAATTCGCTCGCAGATGAAAGGTAGCGCGCACCGTCGTTGAACAGGCGAAACATACGCTTCGACTGGGTGATGATGTCGGCAAGGTTCTTATATTCTGTGTCGAAAATTACGCCGCGCCAGAACGAGCCATACCCCACGCCGACATTTCGCCGAAACCTGGCTAACTGCGCAGCGGTCTTGCCCGGTCCGCGAGTGCCTTCGAACAGAATTTCGTTACACGGGCAGCTCAGCGCCAGAGACTGAGACCCTGGCAGAGGCTTCCATACAGCTTTGTAATTCATCCACCGAGCACCCCGCCCTGTTGTTTCTGCGCTGCCGCTTCCCAGTCATCCACGTTGTCACTGGTTGGCACCAGCATGACGTTATGCGTGACCTCTTTCGTTTCAGCCTTATTCTCGATGCTGTATGCCTCACGTTCGAGGCCGATAAGCGTCTTCAGGCTATCGCTCAGGTCTTTCATGGATTTAACGCGGGAAGGGAGGCTGATTATTTTGTGGTACAGATCGTTGAGCTTATCCTGACCTTTATCGTCCTCACGGCGCATCAGATCACCGAGCATCTCAAGCGCGGCCACATCGCCACACTCACCGGCCAGCTCATCGAATAGCATGTTTGTCAGTTCACGAGCCCGGCGGATGTCTCCCCTGTGCTCCATGCGTACCGTGGCAATTACCTCGGCAGTCGCCTCTATCAGTACGCGCTCGGTCAAAGTGCTTTCGTTGCGTACCTGTTTGCGTACCTCCTGTTTGCGTACCAGATCGTCAGCCTTTTGCTGAATCTTCGCATTGAGGTCACGCGACCAGTCGTCACGCTTGGCACGCTTACGGATAGCGCCTTCGCTGATACCGTGCTGTGACGCTATTTCTCGGAGGGACATCACTCCGGCCCGGTACGCCGTCTCGATGGCCTCCCAGTCCGGTTTGCTCATTCGTTACTCCGTTGTTTGTTCTTCTGGCTGTTCGGTCTGCTCTGCCGGTACCGGCGTGAACTGCACGCGCTTCACATCGGCCGGAGCGAAGTAAAGCCACTCGCCCGTCTCGGTCGCCAGCGGCACAAAGCCGTTAACCAGTTCAGGCTGACGTCGTGACATCTTGCCCGTGTACTCGCCGCCGTCGTTCGTAGTCAGTGTGATGATGTAGATATCGGACATTGGAAACCTCTTATCCGCATATGGGGATATTGCCATTACGATGGGATTATTCATGGTGATGGCAATAAAAAAGCCACCGTAAGGTGGCTTAATATGTGATTAGGAGCTAACAGAATCTATCTTGATCGACTAACTAAATTTAAGACGCGCTTTAAGACAAGGATTTTATCAGCATTTGATTCAATCATGATTCTTGCAGATAAAACTTCTGAAATATTTTCACTAGTTATAGCCTTTTGTGAACAGAAAAGGTGGCGGACGCAATAGCCGAGTATTTCCTTTTCTTCCCGCAAAGCATCATCTGATCCTAGACTGTCAGATGGTAAATCTGAGCCATATCGCATTGAACTCTCGATGGTTGTGGAAGCAGCATTGATACAAAATGCGTTAACCGTGACTTGTTAGAAGATCATCGCACAAAAAACCATCATGCGATATAGAACAATACAGATAATTCCGCCTTAAAAAGGATTTTGTAGATATCTCGTGCATAAAACTGGCATTCAACTAGCATTAAACATGAGGTTATCATCAACAAATGGAGGTTTTTTTGTCTATTCAACTCGACGAGAAAGGCTATGTCATAATTGGAGAAGCGGCTCTTGCACTCGCTCTCAGAGAACAGAATATTGATGTCCCATCGCTTATCACCGAACTTACCAGCATGGCTGAAGTCAGTTTGAATGATGAGCGGCTATATTCCATATCTGAAGCCAGAAGCTGGCTCACTGGCCTTAACGTCATTGGGCAAGAAGCAGAAGCCGTGCCATATATTAAGACTCTAACGAGCCTGAACGACAAGTAGAACGGATACTTCATGACGTAGCCCGGCTCCGGCCGGAAAACGATGTAGAAGATAACCTTACGGTTACGCTCAGGCGTTACCGGCTGGAGAACATGTCAAGGATGACCCCCTACCTCAACACAATTTTAAATGCCTTTTATTAGTTACTGCCGAGTTAGACACATGCATCGTTAACTGACCGCCTGTCGTGCACTGTGACCACGCCTTATTTTCTTCGTTATCAGCAGTAATTGGTATCGTATGGATGGTTAGATATGAATCATCTAGTCTTTGCTGAATTAAGTACCCAAAAAAAATATGCTCGTGAGGTTATTGATAATACTCGGTTAGCAAAAAGCCCCGCTAATGCGAGGCTGTGAGAATTTGCTAAGGTTAAAGTCCAAAGGAGAGACTGTGTCAGAACCTCAGGGATGAGGCTCTATTTCCCCTGGGTCTGCTTATCCCATTCCTCACGGAACCTGGATGGGTTGTCGAAACCTTCACTGCACTGGTTGGTTTTCATCATTTCGTCCCCGATTCTTTTGTTTTCTGGCAGTTCGCCTGCCACGCTTTGTTATGCGCCAGGATGTCGCGCTTAGTCTGGCGGTCAAGGACATCAATGTCGTGATCAGTAAGGTAGACTGGCTTTACCCAGTCACAGGCTGTATCAACCACCACCGGGACGCTTCCACGTGTCACGCAGCTCGCGATCAACATCGTCATCAGGCATGCGGTTAACATTCTGCTGTACATTGCTGGCCTCTTTAGTTGCTTCTACACGACGTTCGGCTACTGACTCAATGGCTGCGGCCTTTTCTTCTGTGCGCTGCCGGTCTGCTTTTTCTTCAGCCTGTTCAAGCCCGCGAAAACGGCCCACACCAAACGCACCAAGCACCATCAGGATCGCAACTCCGATTGCCGCCAGTACAGATTTGAGTGTCGTCATAGGCTCACCCGCTCGCGCATCCAGCCATAAACGAATGATTCGTTAGCCGGACGCTGTTCTGCCAGCTCAAGATAACGCTGGCCTTGGCTACAGTTCAGTGCGCGAAGCAATACGATTTCTCCTTCGCCGCCTCGTTTCGCCAGGAAGGACTTCAGCGCGCTGATACTACGTGGGCCGATCTGCCCGTCGGCGATCAGATCCGGATAGAGTTGCTGCTGGTTATTGAAAACGTTCAGCCAGCGCTGGAACCATTTAACCTGCACCGATGGCCCCATGTTCACTCCGGTGTCGCAGAGTTCTGCGGCGATGGCCGGGGATACGGCTGCCACCTGGTCGAAGCGTGGCCCATACCAATAATCAGCCTCGAGGATTTCCAGAGCTTGCTCGCGGGTGAGGTTCCGCATATCACCGGTATAACCATGGGCGCGTGCCGTAGCTTGAGTAATACCCCAGTTTGTAGGGCCGCCTTTATCATCTGGATGGTTTACGAAACCGCCCTCTTTGCCGAGGATGGCGTTGAAAATGTCGTCTTTGGTCATGGCTATTCCGTTATAACGACCTTCGCCAGGTTCCCGCGAGCCAGCCACACCGCCATGCAGATGACGGAGTTAAGCAGCAGGTCGCCGAGGTTAACCTGTACGTAGTGGCCGAGCAGAATGTTGAAGGCATTGAATCCGGCGGCAAGGATGACCAGATAGGCCAGCACCGCGACACTAAGGCGATGACGCTTTCCCTCTTTCCGGAAAAACATCAGCCTGACCATGATTAGCAGGCAAACTATGGCGTTTGCATCCATCAGGAGAAGCTGCCATGTCATTTATCTTCCTCCCCCAGCCCCGGCATCTTCCCGCTTTTGGATTTGCGGAGAATACGCAGCAGGACTGCCACGGAAATGGAAGCAGTGACAATTGCACCGACAGCGGGCGATACCTCAATGCTGGCCGGTGGCTTCATCAGGCTTAACGGCGTGTTGATGATTCCGGCCATGATTTTCGCCATGGGTACGGAGAAGAACACGCCACTGATAAACGATATCAGTGCAAAGATAGCCTGCTTCCAGAGTTGATGGGGATCTGAGGTCAGAACGTATAGCGCCGTTCCGGCGAGTGATCCGAGCATCACTGCTGGAGTCGCCTCCGGAAACAGCGTGGCAAAGGTTACACCGACTGATGACGATGTAAGACCAACGCCTACGATAGTGAAGGTCTCAGACATATTTATTCCGTGTGTAGTTGGTTCAGGCCCTCGGGACGATTTAACAAGAAGGCATGTCTAGGATGGTTCCCGGAGCCTGAAATAAAAAACCCGGCGACAGGCCGGGAAGATGAGGGTAAGGCAATGCCGGCTCTATGGCCGTAAATACCCTGGCTGGGTTTGGCGTGTGGCGATCGGACTCGAACCGATACTCGGGACCGGCATCAGCATCATGCCTAACCCGCTGGAGTGATCCAGTTGATGCGTTACTCTACCCATTCAACCCGCAAGCGGGAATTGAGTTACACCACAACGGACAGAGCACTGGACGCCCGGATGGCATTAGTCGCGTCTACCGGTTTTCGCCTTGTTCAATGCTCTTTCCTGTTGTGCTGAAATGAAAAAGCCCCGGCGGTATGCCAGGGCTCATTTTACAAACTGGATAGTGACTATCATCTTCATGCCGCCGATGTAATTTAGGCAGCATATCAAAGTAGACTCAAATATGGCTTATTTAATTGACTTTTGCAATACCCTGCTGCGAAAAAGTAGCCTTTTGTTGTGATCGTGTTCTCACAGTGCAGAGAAGAGAATCGCCATCAAGCCGCTTAAAGATGGTGCACATGGCCCGCCAGTAGTCGGCGTAATTATGACACCAGTTATCAGGTTTAACGCCGCACAGAGCCGCCAGGTCCTGGTGCTGATACACATCCTTACCCGCCAGCTCCGCTTTGACGTCCTGCGCCGCCAGCCATATCAATTTCTTCAGGCGTTCCATCGTCTTGCCGGCCACCTTCTTCGTGCCGAGCTGCTCCCGGAACTCATTCCACGCCCATTGAGTGATCGCCACCTGGTACTCGAAACGGATATTCTCGCTGTAGTTCCAGAGCAGCCATGCTTTTTGGTGGTCTTCCAGAGACAGAACAGCGCGGCGCCAGGATGCGGTCACGAACTCAACCGGGCCAACCAGCGCGATAGACGATCCCTTGGCGCGAGACTGGCTGCCGCTCATCGCCGGGCCGTCCGGGTTAACTTTCCGGCCGGTGACCGGGTCAGTGATTTTCTTCCGCCCCCGGCTGCGCGCCGTCGCGGTGAATTGTGCGTTCTCTGCGAAGGCTACCAGTTGCCCTTTCGTAGCACCGCTCAGATCTGCGGTCGCCACAATGAGCTGCTGACGTACGTATTCCAGTTGCTGACTGTTCATGCGGCTTCCTTATTTGGCTGATTGGTTTTGGTCTGGCTGTGCTTGGCTACTGGCGGCATGCTGGCGCGCTTAACGCTTTCTGCCTGGTAACGGAGGAAGTCGGTATAGTTCATGCTGCCTCCCGCTGTTTCAGTGCTTTGAGCTTGGCGCGGTACTCATCGCGGATCCGGATGAAGTCTTCCCGGCGGTAGTTGGTCATTTCGTGGGGACCGTTGAGCCAGTCGACGTATTCCTGATCGTAACGAGCGACCAGGCCAGCTTCGTATTGCTGCGCGACCGTCGCCTCTTTGGCGGTGTACTTTCCGGCCCCGGCATTGCAGGATTTGCACTGCTTATGAGCATTGCGTTCTTCAAATCGCAGCTCAGGATTAGCGCCGACCGTTTTGAAGTGGCCGCAGTCCCACTGGCCGCCATGCAGATCAGGAGGGTTGGTCTCGCCGCAGCTGATGCATGGCAAACCAGCATCACGCGCGCGGATGTAGGCGTTGAATGCCTGCTGAGCCTGCGCTTTGTAGTAACCTGCTGGCCGTAGCTCTGCCAGCCTCTCCTTACGTCGTTTGCGCCCAGCCTTCTCTGCCTCTTTCTGCTCCTTAATGCGCTTAGCGGCGGCTTTCACCTTCTCCTTCTCGCGTTCTTCCATTGCGAGGATTGCTCCGTGTTCCGGGCAGCACCAGCGGATACGGATATCGTTGAATTTCGGTACGAAGTATTCACCGCATACTTTGCACTTACGGCGGGATGGTTTACGCATGGGCACCACCTTGAACCTGTACCAGCGTGAGGTTTCCGCAGAACACGGCACCGGTATCGATGTACATCTGGTTGGCATACTTCAGGGGCTGGCGCGCTGGGGTGTGCCCGAAGATAAACAGATCAGCACCGGCTATCGGCGAGACAATGCCGTCCTGAGCGTCGCTAACCCGTTCGCGATTCCAGATGACCATGTCTTTCGGGACCGGCTTGTCGAACGCATATTCGTTATGCGGGTAGTCAGCGTGGCAGATAACGACCTTCCGTTCAGCGGTAACCAACTCGATGACGAATGGCAGATCAGCCGCTTTGTGAACCAGAGCCTTAGCCAGCACTTCTTTGTCATAGTCGAGATTGAAGAACCAACCGCCACCATTTACCAGCCAGTGATTGACGTTTCCGTACTCTGAAAGGCTGTCTACCATCATCTGCTCATGGTTTCCGCGCACAGCCCGGAACCACGGCATAGTAATCAGCTCCAGGCACTCGACGTTTTCCGCGCCGCGGTCAACAAGGTCTCCAACCGAGATCAGCAAATCACGCGCCGGGTCGAACGAAGCTTTTTCGAGCTCACTCATCAGCAGCGTGTAGCACCCATGCAGATCGCCGACGACGAAGATATTGCGCCAGTCAGCGCCATTAATGCGTTGATACATGCTCATGCGGATTTTCTCCTCGCTGCGAGACGCAGCCATTTCTCATCGACCAGACGGGCGGTGTAGTCCTTGAAAGTCGGGATGTCGGACGGCTTAACCGCGGGCTTACGCTTGCGGCGCGCAGGAACGCGGAAGATTTCGTTGTTGATGACGCGAGCGAGAGGATTACCCACGGGAAGCCCTCCACTCTTGCGCCCAAGCGATACGCTTACTGGATGCCTCGGAGAACTTCACGCCGCGGTCGGTTCCGAACCAGTAAATCGCCTCGATCACGTCGACCATGTAGCGCTTGCTGGATTTGGATGTGCGGACGCCGAAATATACGCGGCCGCCGTTGATGCCCGGCGCGGACTTCTGCTCCTGGTCCTGAGTCTGATTCACCAGAACGGTGATGAGGTCCTTCCATTCTTCGCGGGTAAGATTTTCGCCGTGCCAGACAACTTGGTCAGACAGGTCTTTCAACAACGGCCACATCAAACGATTTTGCTTGTCTGTGCGGGTCTCTTCCCGGGCCTCGACCACCATCGGCGCGCGCGGGTTTACCGGTATGGTGCGGATGAATGCTATGAGGTTGTCTTTAACGGTGTCGTTAACGATGCAGTAATGCTGTTTCATACGCCACCTCCGAGAGGTAACGCAGAATGCAGAAAATCGCAGGTGCATTTCTGCATCTGTGACAAGGTGAGGAGTTCAGATTGTGGTCGCATTTAAGTCCCCTTAAATGCGCAGAAGTCACCAATGGGTGTTCAGGCCATCAGCAAAGAAAGTATGGACGGTTGATTCAACAAAATCAACTGAAGAGAAAGACCTCCGAAGAGGCCTGTTTGTTATGCTTCGAATGGGTTAGGTGTCATCGCTTATCCCTTTTCAGTTTGGCGATCGGGTTGTTCCACGCGTCAATATCTTCCTGGATAAGTTTTCCCTTCCCTTTGCATAGTTCGCATTTTGTCAGCAACCCAAAGCACTCAGGGCACTTAACAAATGGTCCAAACTCTCTCTTCCATGAAAGCACGCGAGCATTGATAATTATCTTGTTTAAACTCTCCATCACGCCCCCTGCTGTGGTGCTGCTGGCAGAGGCATCCAGTGGGTCACTCCATAACCATCCTCAAGCGGGAACACATTCACGGTCGCATTACCTCGCCTGAATGTTGAGCCGGTAAACTGGGCATCGTGGATGCTTGGTGGAACAGTATCAGAATTGAAATTTATGAAAATAAGCACCCTATGATTCTTAGTCGGCATCCGATCACTGCACGGAATCCACCCCTGTACAGGCTCAGCACGCTGAAGAACGGCGGCGCGGCAGGCGTTCCATCCGACAGCTTTTCCGTGTTCAAACGCGCTGTCAAAGTCATCATCCATTTCCATCGCATCAGGTACAGATACCGGCGCTGGCGGGGCGGCGTATAGCGCAATGAATCCTTCGCCAGGCTCAGAATACACAGAGCATGATTCGATATGCGCTGACTTTATGAGGTCAGTATATTCAGCGTCGATGTACCCAACCGGCCCCGCTTCGAGCGATGCCAGCGCCAGCTTCATCGCAGCCAGCGTGTTGCTGTCGTCTTCGTCCAGGC